>RCUK01001326.1_pt1 | contig 16154 bp, 14 predicted proteins | sample 2166381 | NCBI WGS metagenome assembly RCUK01 (sample SAMN09932809, study PRJNA488358) | compost metagenome | isolation source: compost soil in an enriched community | place: Germany: Experimental Botanical Garden | reverse complement strand
TGCCGCCGCCGGGCTGGTAGGCGACCACCAGCTCCATAGAGCGCGCGGGATAGTCCGCGGCATGCGCGGCGGGCAGGGCGGACAGGGCGCTGAAGATCAGCGCGGACAGGCGGATGGGTCGCATGGTGGCGGCTCCGTAATCAATAGCCCAGGGCGGACAGGTCCGCGAGCGTCTGTTTGGTGATGGCGATGGTGCGTTCGCGTTCCGCGCCGGCCAGGTCCAGGCGCGGCGGTTTCACGGTTTCGGCGCTGCCGGTGATCAGGTGTTCGGCCAGCTTGATGTGCTGCACCAGCTTGACCACCGTATCCAGGTGGAACAACGGCGTCAGGGCGGCGTACAGCTTGCGCGCGCGGACGAAATCGCCTTCGGACGCCATCCGGAGCAGGTCCACCGAGGCCTTGGGCACGGCATTGGCCATGCCGGATACCCAGGCTGTCACGCCCAGCGCCGCGCTTTCCAGTATCAGATCGTCCACCCCGCACACCACGGCAAGGCGGTCGCCAAAGCGCGTGATCAGATCGGTCACGCGGGTCGTGTCGTAGGACTCCTCCTTGATGGCGGCGATGGTTGGCTCTTCCAGCAGTTCGGCCACCAGGTCCGGCGTCAGATCGACGCCGTAGCCGCGGGGGTTGTTGTACAGCAGGATGGGCAGGGGGCTGGCTTGCGCCACCGAACGGTAGAAGGCCACTGTCTCCCGGTTGTCGGACTTGTAGGTCAGGCCCGGGAACACCATCAGCCCGTTCACGCCGATCTTCGCCGCTTCCTGGGCAAACACGGCGGCGCGCGCCGTGCCGGTTTCCGCCACGCCGGAAATCACGGGCACGCGCCCGCTCACGGTTTCCACGGCCGTGCGCAGCACGCTCAGTTTTTCTTCGGGCGACAACTGGGCGTTCTCGCCCACCATCCCCATCATCACGACGCCACCCACGCCATTGTCGATCAGGCGTTCCAGGCCCTTACGGATGGCGTCCAGATCCAGCGAGAAATCCGATTTCAGTTTGGTGGTGACGGCGGGGAAAACGCCTTGCCATTGAATGCTCATGCTGCCGCTCCTGATGCGAGGTCCGCCTGGCAATCAGGCGGAAATTGTTGATTGGATATTGGATCCAAAATAAATGGGGCTAAAAAAATGAGGCGCAGGCCTCGAATCGCCACGCTGCCAGCGGCGATATCAACTGGATCATGGATCCAATATACTCACATTAAAAGGGCTGTCGGCACCGGCTGTCTCTCGGGGTTTTCCTGGGCATGGCTGGCCCGGCATCCGCATTCTCCCACCGCCTGGCGTCTGCGCCGGGCGGTCCAACCAGGCAGGTTTCACGTGTCTCAGAATTCACCGCTTTCCGCTTCCCCGTCTCGTCCCGCCGCCGCGTCCGCTGGCCGCCGGTCCGCCGGCCGCCTGGTCCGCAAGACCGCCGTCGATCTGGTGGTGGATGAACTGCGCGACCGCATCCTGTCCGGTGCAATTCCGCCCGGTTCGGCGCTGCGCCAGGAATTGTTTGCCGAGGAACTGGGCGTCAGCCGCCTGCCGGTGCGCGAGGCCATCCGCCAGCTCAGCGCCGAAGGGTTGATCGACATGATCCCGCACCGGGGAGCCTATGTGTCGATGCTGTCGCGGACCGAAGTGCAGGAGTTCTTCGACATCCGCATGCGGCTGGAACCGTGGCTGTTCCGAGTCGCCGTGCACCAGAAGGACGACGGCGACCTGGACCGCGCCGAGCAGGTCGTGGCGCAGATGGATACCGCGGAGCCCGAGCAGTGGGGCCGGCTCAATTGCCAGCTGCATGAACTCTTGTACCGCTCCGCCCAGCGGCCGGCGGCGCTGGGCATGATCCGCGCGCTGCACGAAAAATCGGAGCGCTATTTCCGCTTCCAGATCGTCAATGCGCCGATCCGCCAGCAGGCCCACGATGAACACATGGAACTGATCGCGCTTGCCCGCCAGGGCCAGCCGGAAAAGGCGGAGGCCGCGCTGGAGCGGCATATCGCCCAGGCGGCGGACCAGATACTGGCCATCGTCGACCATCTGCTGGATGCGTCGGCCGCGCCGCAACCGGCCTAGGAAGCGGCCGGGCAGCGGTGCTCATGCCGTGCTTTTCGGCGCCTGGATCATCTTCCAGCCGTTGCCGGAGGGGTCTCGGAAACCGGCATCGACGCTGCCATAGCGATCCACGGGCTCTTGGGTGAACTCCACGCCCAGGGCTCTCATTCGGGCGTAGCTGGCGCGGCAGTCGGTCACCGAAAGCACCAGCGGAGGCATGGCGCCTTTGGCAACCATGGCGCGCAGGGTTTGCGCGGTGGCCTCGTCGTGGATGGGCGGGCCCGGCCTGAAGAGGCCGAGCTGAAACGAGGGCTGATCCGGATGCTGGATCGTGAGCCAACGGTAGGGCCCATTGCGCACGTCCGTGTGTACGTGAAATCCAAGCTTCTCAACGTAGAACGAGAGCGCCTCGTCCTGATCCTCGACGTATATGCCTGCGACATTGATACCTTCGTTCATGACTCCTCCTTGGTCGATGCCCGCACTGTATCTTTGGCCTGGCGGCGGCGCTTCTCCAAAACTGCGGTACCCAGATCGGGGCGCTGCGCGGCCTTCAGTACACAGGCGGGGATGCCCCCGTGGGGCATGTCGTTACGGGCCTCGCTGCGCATGGCGCCAGGGCTGTGGCCGGTGATGTCACGGAAGATGCGGCCGAAGGTGCCCAGGCTTTCCCAGCCGGTCGAGTAGGCAATATCCGTGATGCTCAGTTCGGTATCGCGCAACAGGGTGATGGCCCGCTCGATGCGCCGTGTCAGCAGGTAGCGGTGCGGCGGAACGCCGAAGGCCCGCTTGAAGGAGCGCGCGAAATAGGCCTCGGAGACACCGCTGACCTCGGCAAGGCGCCTGACGGGCCAGGCCTCGTGCGACGCGGCGTCCATACGGTCCTTGGCACGCAGCAGGCGGCGGAGCAAGGCTGCGTCCTGCAGGGCGCCGGTGGCGGCCTGCTCCGGGGGCGAGGCTGGCGGCTGCGCGTTTTGAGCTTCGCAAGAGGGCATCATTTCCGGGGCAAGGGAAGATGCGGGTAGTTTAGGGGACTGGCAGAGCGCTTCCAACAGGGGAGTGAAGCTCCGCGCGATGCCGAATCGCATTGGCGAGGTCAGCGATCGGCGTCAGCAACCCGCGATCGAAAGTCTCTTGCTGCTCACCGGCGCGCAGTCTTGCGGGCCAGTCGGCATGCGTGAGCGCGCCACGGCCCAGCGAAACGAAGTCCGCCTCCTGCCTTGCCATCATTCCTTCGGCCTGCATCGCATCATGCAGCGAACCGTTGGCCAGCACCGGCACCGAAACGTGCCTGCGCGCCAGCGCCGCGAGACTGGGGCCGTGCTCGCCGAAAGCGGGGCGCCAGGCTTCAAATTCGGTGGTGTGTAGATAATCAATGGGCAGCGCGCCGAGCATGCCGAAGATCCGTGCCGCATCGGCCTCGCCGCCGGCCCACTTGTGCGTGAAGTCGTTGACCTTGCCTTGCGAGCAGCGCACCCCCACGACAAAGCGCTCCGCCGTTGCCTGGCGGACCGCCTGGATCACATCCACCGTCAGGCGCAGACGGTTGTCCAGACTGCCGCCGTAGCGGTCCTCGCGCAGATTCGTGTGGGCCGTCAGAAACTGGTCCAGCAGGTACCCGTTGGCGCCATGTATCTCGACGCCGTCGAATCCGGCCTCCTGCGCCCTGCGCGCCGCTTGCGCGAAGGCTTCGACCGCCTCGGCGATATCGTCGGCCGACATCGCCTCGGGCATCCGGTAGGGCCCCGCACCGCGATAGAAAGCCATCTGCTGCCCCGCCGGCAACACGGCCGACGGGCCCTTCGTCGTGATGCGATGGGGATTTCCCTGCGACAGCGCGCCCGCATGCATGAGTTGCGCGACGATGCGCCCGCCATGCGCATGCACACGGTCCACCACGGTGCGCCACGCATCGCGCTGGGCATCGTCGGCCAGACCCGGCTGGAAGAGGTAGCCCTGAGCATGGGCCTTGTCGGTATAGATGCCTTCGGTGATCACCAGACCGAAGCCGCCAGCAGCGAAGGCGCCATAGTAGTCGGCCATCTGCTTCGTGGCGTGGCCGTCCGCCGTGGCGCTGACCCGGGTCATGGGCGCGACGGCGAGGCGGTTGGACAAGGTCAGTTCCTTTCCCACCCGCAACGGCGTGAACAAGCTGGCGTGCGCGGTTTGCGCAGCGTCTGCCGGACGATCTGCGAGCGTGCTCATGTCAGAGATCCTCCTGTTGGCGTACGGCCGCGATTGCCTCGATCTCGATCATGGCGGCGGGGTCGTAGAGCGCCTTGATCTCCGCGATCGTGTCGGCCGGATAGGGGGCTGAAAAGAAGCGGCGGCGTAACGCCACCACGTCCTCGAAATGCCCCATGTCGGTGACGAAGATGGTGACCTTGATCACGTCATTCAAGCTGGAGCCGCCGGCTTCCAGCGCGCGGCGCAAATTCAGGAAGGCCTGCTCGCCCTGGGCAAGAAAGCCGCCGGCGACGATCTTTCCGTCGTCGCCGGCTCCCGCCTGGCCCGAAATGAAGAGCAAGTTTCCGAACTGAATGCCCTGCGAAAGCAGGAAGGGCTCGTAGTTGTCGGGCCGGGTGATGACACGTTGCAGCATGGTGCGAATTCCTTCATTCATGGTTGGCCGGGGATCAGGCGCTCGATGGCCTGTCCGTACCGCCAATTTAGGAATTTGCCGCTCATGTGACAAAGGTTCATTTGTCAGCTATAAGAAGAGAAAATCTCATCTATAAGCAGATGTTGACCATGCAACGCCGAATTCTTCCGCTATCCGCGCTTCGCGTATTCGAAGCTGCCGCGCGCCTGGGCAGCTTCAAAGCCGCGGCCGAAGAGCTGGCTGTCACTCCCACCGCCGTCAGCCACCAGATCCGCGCACTGGAGGCGCGGACGGGGCTTGCGCTGTTCGACCGCCAGGTGCGCAAAGTGTCGCTGACCGAAGCGGGAGCGCAGCTCTTTCCGGTGCTGCGTGACGGGTTCGATACGTTCGAGGCGACGCTTGCGCGCCTGACCCAACAGCGAACGCGGATTCAGGTGAGCATCTCCGCCACGAATGCATTCACTGTGAAGTGGCTGGTGCCGCGCATGGCCGATTTCCGGCGCCAGCATCCCGACATCGACTTGCAGTTGCAGGCGACCGACGACCTGGTCGACCTGCGATCGACGGCGGTCGACATCGCCATTCGCTATGGCCGGGGGCCATATCCCGGTCTCGCGGTCCAGCCCCTGTTCACCGACCGGTTCGCGCCCGTGGCCAATCCGCGCCTGGGCGTCAGGTCGCCAGAGGACCTGGCCCGCGTGCCATTGATCCGCTTCGACTGGAAGCGGCCGCAGCCGGAGAACCCGACCTGGGAGCGTTGGTTCACCGTCGCGAAGCGGCCCCAGCCGCGACAGGCAAGCCAGCTGCGCTTTTCCGACGAAGGACATGCGATACAGGCGGCTGTCGCGGGCCATGGGATCGCCCTGGTCAGCCTGGCACTGATCTCCGACGAACTGGAAGCCGGCCATCTGGTGCAGCCATTCGGGCCGGCGATAGACGGACATACCTATCACCTGGCCATGAGCGCCGACCGGCCGCCCTCGGCGCAAGTCCAAGCCGTGGCCGACTGGTTGCGCGCTCAGGCTGCGGGGCGCGGATACAAGCCTTGAGCCGCCGTATCCGGCTGACACGCATCTTTCGCGAGGATGCCGGCGCACGCTGGCGCCGACATCTTTGGTCGTGAACCCTGCCTACGGTGTCACGATGTTGAACCAGAACTCAAAGTCGTCAAGCGAACCAAAGACGTCATTGAGCTTGGACTGATCGCCGGTGATCTTGACGTCACCCTTGGCCAGGGCGTCTTTCAAGGTGACCTGCTTCAGCATGATGTCGTTGAGCGTGTTCCGGGTCAGCGTGACGCTGGCGCTGGGTTCCTTGGCCGGCTTGCCTTCCGTGTGATTGAGCACGCTGTTCACCATCTCCAGCGTGTACTGCTGCTTGGTGTCGGTGAAATCCACGTTCAGCACGACGTGCTTGCCCTCGGCTTTCTCGCGGTTCAGTCGGACAGCAAAATAGTCGAACAGCATGTCCAGCGTCATGGCGCGGATCGTGTCGGGACTGGCGGTGTCGGGCACGGGCAGTTTCTTGACGCCTTCACGCAACTCCTTGGCGCCCGTCAGATAGAAGTTGCGCCACGGGCCGCTTTCCGCCTGGTAGCCCATCTGCTCCAGGGCATCGGCCTGCAGGCTGCGGGCATCCTGGTTTTCCGGATCCGCGAACACCGCGTAATTGACCACCTCGGCCACCCAGCGGTAGTCCCCTTTGGCGTAGTACTCGCGCGCCTTTTTCAGCAAGGCTTCCGTGCCGCCCATCATGTCCACATAACGCTTGGCGCCTTGCTCTATCGGCAGCGTGTGCAGCGTGGCGGGGTTGCCGTTGAACCAGCCCAGGTAGAGCACATAGGTGGCTCGGACGTTATGGTTGACCGAGCCGTAGTAGCCCCGATTCGAGAACTTGGTGGCGATCGCCTTGGGCAGCTTGACCTGTTCCGCGATCTCTTCCTTGTTGTAGCCCATGTTGGCAAGGCGCAAGGTCTCGTCGTTGATGTACCGGTACATGTCACGCTGCAGGCTCAATTGTTCCTGGACTTCCTTCTTGCCCCAGACCGGCCAGTGATGCATGGCATACATGACTTCGACGTCATCTCCCCACAGCGCCAAGGCCTCGTTCAGGTACTTGGACCATGCCAGCGGGTCGCGGATCTTGGCGCCGCGCAGCGAATAGGTGTTGTGCAGGGTGTGGGTGGAGTCTTCCGCGGTATTGAGCGCCTTTTTTTCCTTGATGTAATACAGCATCTCGGCGGGGGCTTCGCTGCCGGGGGCATACAGGAATTCGTACGTCAGTCCATCGATGACACGCGTTTCGCCGGTCTTTTCAATAATGTCCGTGGGCGGGATCAGGGTTACGGTGCCCGCCGACGTGGTGGTGCCCAGGCCAGCGCCAACCTGGCCGGTGGGGCTGGGCGGCAAGAGGTTGCCGTACATGTAGCTGGCGCGGCGGCTCATTGCCGTACCGGCCATCACGTTTTCGGCAACCGCATGTTCCAGAAAGCCAAGCGGGGCATAAATCTTGACCTTGCCGGCCTTCACGTCGGCTTCGTCCACCACCCCCCGCACGCCGCCGTAGTGGTCCACGTGGCTGTGGGTATAGATCACAGCGACTACCGGCTTCTTGGGACGGTGCTGATAATAGAGATCCAGCGCCGCCTTGGCCGTTTCGGTGGAAACCAGCGGGTCCATGATCGTCAGGCCTTCCTTGCCTTCGACGATGGTCATGTTGGACAGGTCCAGGTTGCGCACCTGGTAGATGCCGTCAGTGACCTGAAACAGACCCGAGATATTCAAAAGCTGCGATTGGCGCCACAGGCTGGGGTTGACGGTGTCTGGCGCATCCGACCCTTCCTTGATGAAGTCGTACTTGCCCGGATCCCACACCAGGTTGCCCTCGGCACCCTTGATCATCGCTCCCGGCAGGGGCGCAATGAAGCCCTTGTGGGCCAGCTCGAACGAGGTCTTGTCGGAGAACGGAAGTTCTTTCAAGAGCGCGGCATTGGCTGCCTTCGTGGCGGCTTCCGCGGGCTTGGGCGCTTGCGCAGACCATGCCGGGGCCGCCAGCCCCAGCGCGAGGGCCAGACCAGTTGCAACGGCGCGGGCCCCCATGTGTTCGACCGGCCTGACTCGGGCGGACCGGGTCCGTGTAGTGCGATGCGGTGACAAGGTATTCACACTGGAAATGAGCTTCATAACGACTACTCTCCATGATGAGATAAACCGACGCTGGGATGGCGCACGCCAGAAACGCAAGGGATCGCAAGTAGGTGGTGAGTACCCGTCCTATGAGGGCGTTGAAGGGCAGGTGGGCAGGGCAGCGAGTCGCAGGCGCTGGACGACGAGGTCGCTGGGCGGGGGGGCACAGAACATTCGAAAAACCAGGGTATCGCAGTCGTTGGCGGCTTTGGGATGCAGCGCCGCAGCAATTGTTGCGCACCTGCAACAATGGGCACGCCGACATGCGCTGGGTGCTTTCTCGCCGAGGCATATTGCCTGATATTCGAACATGGCCTGTCCCGGAAAGAGACAGGGGCGTGGGGCCGGCGTGTCCGATAAACATTGACGATGTCAGGATGGCTGCTGTGAACTATTCACTTGTTCTCGCTGGCGTGGCCGTGGCCTTCTTCTTTCTTTTGCTGGCAGCGATCCGCGCTGGGTGCTATCTGGGTAGCCGCACAAGCCCGGGTGACAAGGGCAAGGCGGGCTCGGCAGCCATCGAAGCGTCGGTGTTCGCGCTACTAGGCCTGCTGATCGCATTTACGTTTTCAGGCGCCGCGCAGCGGATGGCGGACAGGCGGGGCCTGCTGGTAGAAGAGGTGAACGCAATTGGAACCGCCTGGCTGCGGATAGACATGCTCAGTCCCGATAGTCAGCCTCAATTGCGCGACCAGTTTCGGCGCTATGTGGACCAGCGGATCAGCTATTACCGGCATGTGGCGGACCTGGACCAGCGTGAGGCCATCTCGGTGAAGGCAGGCGCCATCCAGCAGGAGATCTGGTCGTCGTCGATGCAGGCCGCCAGGCAAGTTGCTCCGCCGTTTGGCGCCTTGTACGTTGCGGCTGTCAACGATATGTTCGACGTAGCGACTGCCCAGACCGTTGCGCAGAAGGTCCATCCGCCGCTGGCGACTTATCTTTTCCTGGGATTCCTGACACTGGTATGCGCTTGCCTGATCGGCCTGAACCTGGCCGAGGCGAAAGGGAACTCCCTGTTTCACCGGATCGTCTATGCGGTCGTCATGACTGCGGCGATTTACATCATCGTCGATTTCGAGTTTCCGCGGATCGGCGCTATACGCATCGACCAAAGCGACGCGCTGCTCATGGCGCAGCGCGAAGCGATGGGGCCGTCCGCGGGTCAATAGCGCGTACCGTGGGCGGTTTCCTGGATGCGCGCGTGGGGGCTCACCGAGGGAGAAACGGCATGAGGTACCCGTTGGCAGGGCAGGGCCGGTACGCCAAACGGCTGTCGATGTGGCTGATTGCGGCGCACGCCTGCGCCGCAACGCAGGCTGCGGCGCAGCCCACGATCAGATTGAGCCACGACGACCTGCAGAAGCGCGCCAATGGCGTCCTGGCGCTGATGTCCTTGTCCATCGTGCCGGACATCACGACCAGTTCTTTGTCCATAAGCGGGGGCGGGGGCTCCACGTCGGGGTCGACGGATTTCTTCATGACGCAGCTTGGCGGCGGAGACACGATCTCCGATTCCGTGCCCATATACCTTGAAGGGGTATTGGCAGGCAGCCGCTACGACCCGACCTTCGTCGCCACTCAGGGCGCGGAGACGCGCAACATTCCGACCAAATGGAACAGCCTGTCCGCAACCGGCGGGATCGGCTGGGACTTCAAGCTGACTGACGAACTGAAGCTGCGGCCTATCTTCAACATTGCACTGGGCAACGTCACGAGCGACCTGCGCGCGGCAAGCTGGTACGTGGGGCAGCAGACGGGACGGGATATCAGCTTCCTGGATCGGGGCTCGCTGAACGCCTATGGCCTGGGCGGGTCGCTGATGCTGGATTACGAACACTACCGGCCTGGCTACGAGGTGGACGTCGAGTTGCGGTACTCGGATATCCGGCTCAAGAGTTTCGACAGCTCGGCCGCGGTGCAGGGGAACGCCACCGCGCAGTCCGCCAACCTGTGGGCCCGTTACCGTGCGCCGACCGGCTTGACGATGCTGCAGAGGCCGCTGCGCTACGTGCTTGAGCTGACGCATTCCGAATTCCTGGGAGATCAGCGGGGCATACTCGGCTTTGATCGCCTGACGTCGGTAGGTCTTGGCCTGGAATTGGATTCGAGTGCCTACGACGTCATCGTTACGCGCACGCGGCTCGTGGGCCGCTACGTCTTCGGGACGAACGTGTCGGGATTCTCGGTGGGCCTGGCCGTCAGCTTTTGAGAGCGCTCCATGGGGTTCTGGTCGCAAGCTTGTGGCGGCAACCTTTCCGTCATGAGCAAACGGTAATAATATTCAATCTCATCAACTGCACGTCCGCGACCGGCGGCCGCTTCCGTGACCGTATCCCCGACTCGCCCCGAACCAGATTGGACCGTATCCACCGCGGCGCCCGCGATGTCCCTCGCCGGCGGCACGCTGCGCTTCGGCCGGGCCGAGCGGGTGCATGAAGACCTGGACCCCGGACTGAAGCTGGTCCTGGTGCTGGACGGCGACCTGCGCTACAGCGTGCGCGGCGCGCCGGCCACCCATGTCAGCGGGCCTTCGCTGCACCTGAGTCTGTGCCAGGATGCGATGGGTATGGTGCACGAGTTTGGCGCTGGCCGGGCGCTGCGGTTCGTATCCCTGCGCACCAGCCTGGATCATCTGCGTGGGGCCTTCGCGATGGAACCCGCCGAACTGGGTTCGTTGCTGCAGGCGCCGCGCGGCGAGCTGCCCTATGCGGATGCCAACCTGCGGGTGAACGACGCCTTGCTGGCGCTGGGTCACCAGATGCTGGCGTGCTCGATGCAGGGCGCGCTCAAGCGCATGTACCTTTCGGGCAAGGCGCTGGAACTGGCTGCACTGGCGTTCAACGCCTTGCAACCCGCGCGTGAGGGGGGCGGGGCTTGCGGCCTGCCGCGAGGCGACGTCGAGCGGCTGCACCACGCGCGCGACCTGCTTCTGGGGGATTTGCAGGACCCGCCCTCATTGCCCGAACTGGCGCGGCTTGCGGGCATCAATGTGAACAAGCTGACCACGGGGTTTCGCAAGCTGTTCGGCCAGAGCGTTTACGCCTTTGTACGCGAACGCCGCATGGAGCAAGCGCACGCCTGGCTGGCTGCCGGCGCCTTGACCGTATCCGAGGCGGCCTACGCTTGCGGCTATACCGATTCGCACTTCACCAAGGCCTTCCAGCGCCGCTACGGCGTGCTGCCCAGCAACCTGGCGGCCCGCAACTGATCCCCGGTTTTCCTGCCATCCGGACGGGATACTTCCGCAATCGCTAGTGAAAGTTCCGCAATCGCCAGCGGGCCAGCCGGCTCGTCTCTAGAATTATTTGAGAATAATTCTCAATATTCAATACATAGGAATGGCGGTGCGTAAACAGGTGAAAAAAGGGGCGGCCAGACCGCAGCAGGGCAGGACGCGCGTCAGGCATTGGCCGCTGTGGCTGGCCGTGGCGGCGGGGCCCGCGTTGGCGGAGGATGCGCCGTCGTTGCCGGCGGTGACGGTCAGCGGCGAAGGCATGGCGCATGACACGCCCACGATGGCCAAACTGCCGTTGACCTTGCGCGAAATTCCGCAATCCGTCACGGTGATCGGGCTGGAGCAGATGCGTGAGCAGAACCTGCAAAGCCTGGACGATGTCATGCAGCATGCCACCGGCATCACGGTGCAGCCTTATCAGTTGCTGACCACGGCGTATTACGCGCGCGGCTTCAAGGTGGATTCGTTCGAGCAGGATGGGGTGCCGGTGCTGATGGGCAATATGGCTGCGTCGCCGCAGGACATGGCGGTGTACGAGCGCGTGGAAATCCTGCGCGGCGCCAATGGCCTGATGCATGGGGCCGGCAACCCGGCCGCCACCGTGAACCTGGTGCGCAAGCGGCCGCAGCGCGAGTTCTCGTTCAATGGCCTGGCCAGCGCCGGAAGCTGGGACCGTTATCGGGCCGAGGCCGATCTGGGCGGTCCCTTGAACGATAGCGGCAGCGTACGCGGGCGCGTCGTCAGCGCGGTCGAAGACCGCGGCTATTTCTACGATGTGGCCGATCAGCAATCCGCTTTGCTCTACGCTATCGGTGAAGTGGACCTGGGGCCGCGGACCGTGCTGTCGGCCGGTGTACAGACCCAGCGCATCCGCTCCACGCCCAACATGGCGGGCGTGCCGCGCTACAAGGACGGCGGCGATATCGGCCTGCCGCGATCCACGTTTCTGGACGTCGCCTGGGGCCGCTTCAATTGGGACACGACCCGGGTATTCGCCGATCTGGAGCACCGCTTTGGCGACGGATGGGCCGCCAAGATCAGCGCCAACTACCTGACCGCGGACAGCAACCTGAAGTACGCCGGCGCGTACGGCGCCATCGACAGGCAGACCGGGCTGGGCTCCCGGCTGATGGGCGCCGCCTACAAGTTCGACAACACACAGACCAGCGTGGATGCCTATGTCAGCGGGCCGGTCCAATGGTTCGGCCGCCGCCATGAATTGCTGTTGGGCGGCAATGCACAGCGCACCACGTCCGAGCAATATACGGCCATGCTGACGCCCGCGCTGAACGTGCCGGTGAACGTATTCGACTGGAATCCCCATGGCGTGGCGGAACCGGGCGTTGGCCCCTACACGTCTCCTGGCGAGACGCGCCTGAAGCAGCAGGGCATCTACGGCATGGGTCGCTTTTCGCTGGCCGATCCGGTCACCCTGGTGCTGGGCGGCCGCATGAGCTGGTGGAACCAGACCTCGCCTGGCACGCGCCAAAGGATCGATCCCGAGTTCACGCCGTATGGCGGCCTGATCGTGGATCTGAACCCGCAATGGTCGCTGTACGGCAGCTATGCGCAAGTGTTCCAGCCGCAAAGCCAGCTGACCCGCGAAGGCAAGCCGCTGGACCCCGTCACCGGCACCAACTATGAAGCAGGCGTGAAGGGCGAACTGGCCGACGGGGCGTTGAACGTATCGCTGGCGGTGTTCCAGATCCAGCAGAAGAACCGCGCGCAGCAGGACCCCGATTGGCCTTGCGTGGGCAACAACTGCTACTACATCTCGGGCGGCGAGGTGCGCAGCCGCGGCATCGAAGCCGAGGCCAACGGGCAGATCACGCCCAACTGGTCCGTGGCCGGCGGCTACACCTTCAACACCAGCAAGTACCTGACGGACGCGGTCTCCAACGGGCAGCCGTTCGCGAGCTTCACGCCCAAGCATATCTTCCGCGTCTGGACGAACTATGCGCTGCCCACGCTGGACCGTCGCCTGAGCGTGGGCGGCGGCGTGCAGATGCAGTCGGGGTACTCGACCGTGCCGGGCCCCGTGACCTTGCGCCAGGGCGGCGTCACGCTGGTGGACCTGCGTGCGGCGTACCGGCTGGACAAGCACGTGACGGTGGCGCTGAACCTGAACAACGTCTTTGACCGTCGCTACTACCAAAGCCTGTCGGGTACGTCGTGGAACAACCGCTACGGCGAACCGCGCAACGCGATGCTGACTTTGCGCGCGCAGTACTGACCGCCTGCTCCGGGCTGGCGCGCGAAGCCGCGCCACCCTTTCCAATATCCGGGAGTTTCACAATGAAGACCGAGGAAGCCCTTTTGCCTCCCGCCGTCTTTGACTGGCTGGACCACTTCATGGCGCTGGGTCATGGCGGCGGCATGCGCGAGGTCGGCAAGCCGGGCCGCCTGTCGCCGCAAGACGGCTGGCTGGTCGGCATCAAAGCCGTGGCAAGCGATGCCGACGTGCATGGCGACGTATGGGAACGCCATCCCGCGGGCGTAGAAATGCTGTGCGTGCTGGAAGGGCGCGTGGTGCTGACCCTGATGGAAGACGGCGGCACGGTAACCGACGTGCTGCTGGAGAGCCGCCACGGCACGGTCGTGCCGCGCGGCGTGTGGCATCGGCTGCATGTGGCCTGTCCAGGAAAGATCCTGTTCGTGACGCCGGGGCAGGGTAGCGAACATCGCCGCGTGGCGGCATCCCCCAATAGGAAATCCAGACCGTGAATCGATTGGCAAACGGGCGCTTGTTCATCATGATCGCCGCCCTGTATTTTTCGCAAGGCATACCGCTGGGCGTGGCGATGGAGGCCTTGCCCACGCTGCTGCGCCGCGACGGCGCCGGTCTGGGCACGCTGGCCTGGCTGCCGCTGGTCGGCCTGCCGTGGGTGCTGAAGTTCCTGTGGGCGCCTCAGGTCGACAACCGCTGGAGGCCGTCCATGGGCCGGCGCCGCAGCTGGATCGTGCCGATGCAGGCCATGGTGCTTGCCTGCATGGCGGGCGTCGCGCTGCTGGGTATTTCGTCGGCCAGCGCCGCGTGGGTGGTCGGACTGATGGCGGTGGCGTCGTTGGCCAGCGCCACGCAGGACATCGCCACCGACGGCCTGACGGCCGAACGCTTTGAAGGCCAGGCGCTGGCGCGGGCCAATGCCGTGCAGGTGGGCGGCACGATGGTGGGTTTCTTCTTTGGCGGCCCCGGCGCGTTGATCATGGCGGGCTATGTCGGGCAGCGCGGCGCGCTGGCCGTGCTGGCGATGGTCGTGGCGTTCAGCCTGCTGATGGCCGCGAGCTGGCGCGAGACATCGCTCGACGGACGGGACGCTGCGGACTCGCGCCAGCGCGCCTCGCTGGCGGGTTTCGCGCGCCGCCGCGGCGCCTGGGCGCTGGCGCTGGCCGCCTTCCTGTCGGCGATGACGGCGGTGGCGGGCTACGGTTTGTCCAAGCTGTATCTGGTGGATGCGGGCTGGGAGCTGGAGGCCGTCGGGCGTATCGGCATGGCGGGCGGCGTGGTCACCGTGCTGCTGGGTTGCGGCGGGGGCGCCTGGCTGATCGGAAAGCTGGGTGCGCGCACGGTGCTGGCGCTGGGCCTTGCGGCCTCCGGCGCCGCCGCGCTGGGCTGGATGGCGCAGGCCCACGGCTGGACGCCCGTCCACCCTCGCATGGCCTACGCGGCGCAAGGCCTGGGTTCGTTCGGGGCGGGCGCGGCGTCGGTCGCGTTGATGACGCTGGCGATGCGCTTCGCCAGGCAAGGACGGCAGTCGGGCACGGACATGACGGCGGTGCAGAGCGCGCGCGACCTGGGCGAAATCCTGACCTCGTCCATGATGACGGGGCTGGCGGCCCATATCGGCTATGCGGGGGGCTTTGCCAGCGGCGTGGCGGTGGCTGCCGCAACATTGATTTTTACGGCGATGGCGTTGCGGCGCGCGGCGCCAGCTTGATTCCCTTTGCCGTAGTCTTCGCCAATTACTTACAAATAGCTGAATAAGTCGCGAGTTGGCGCTATTTGTGCTTTTTTGTGACGTATATATAATCTACCTAATACTCATTATCATTTATGCAATGGGGGGTGGATCTTGGCTAGAAATGCTCGGTTGACGGTTGTTGCGCGCTCCAGATGGATCAGTCCGATAGTTGCGCTTCCTTTTGTTCTGCCTGTTTGCAGCGCGTGGGCGCAGACCGAGGCGCCGGCCACGACGCTGCAGCCCGTCACGGTCACCGCGGGCTCGGTGGCGGAGGAGCTGCCGCCGCCCTATGCGGGAGGGCAGGTGGCGCAGGGCGCGCGATTGGGGCTGATGGGGAACCAGGACGTGATGGACACCCCGTTCAACGTCACGAGCTATACCGCCGAGCTTATCCAGAACCAGCAGGCGCGCACGCTCGCGGATGTCATGGCCAATGACCCTTCGGTCCGGTTCACGACGTCGAGCGGACACGCCTACGAGAACTTTCGCATTCGAGGGTTTGACGTCAACCAGAACGATGTGGCGATCAACGGCATGTACGGGCTGGCGCCCATGGGCCGCACCCCGCTGGAATTCGTGGAGCGGGTCGAGGTGCTGAAAGGCCCGAACGCCTTGTTCAGCGGCATGGCCCCCAGCGGCGCGGTGGGGGGCACCATCAACCTCGTGCCCAAGCGGGCCGGCGACACGCCCAACGCCACGTTCGGAGTGAACTGGCAGTCCGACGGACAGCTGGGCACGACGATAGACGCCGGCCGGCGCTATGGCTCCAGCAACGAGTGGGGCGCGCGCGTCAATGGCTCCTTCAGCGACGGAGCCACCACGCTGGACGGCCAATCCAGAAAGCGCGAGTTCCTGTCCGCCGGTCTGGACTATCGCGGCAGCGCGCTGAGCGCTTCGATTGACGCGTATCACAGCCAGGAATCGTTCACGGGCGGCACGCCGGCCATGTTCTGGTTCGGCGGCTCCGTCGTTCCCGTGGCACCCGATCCCCGCATCAATCAGTTCAGCACCGGCTACGGCAACATACAGAGCAATGCCGTGGTCGCGCGAGCCGAATACCGTTTCAATGACAGCGTGTCGGCCTTCGCGGGCGTGGGCAGGCGCGACAGCCACCAGTCCGGGCTGATC
>RCUK01001324.1_pt1 | contig 16183 bp, 14 predicted proteins | sample 2166381 | NCBI WGS metagenome assembly RCUK01 (sample SAMN09932809, study PRJNA488358) | compost metagenome | isolation source: compost soil in an enriched community | place: Germany: Experimental Botanical Garden | reverse complement strand
CCATTACCCGCACCATAGATCACCAGACCCAGCGCGGTCATTGCCGGAGAGATGGTCACAAACAGCAGACCAATTGCCACGAACACCACAGAGATCAACGTCGTCCAGATCGGGTGTCGCTTTCGCGAAAACACTTGTAGAACACGTGATCCTACCTGACTCGGCCCCAGCAACGCGCTCAGTCCGATAGCGGCTGCAAGCGAGTAGCCCTGCCCCTGCAACAATGAAATCAGCTGGACCGACATCGCCGTCATGATCACGGCACCCAACGCGAAGATCAGCGTAAGCAACAGGTAGATCCGCCGGTCTATTGAGAGACTTTCATCACTCACTGCCGGGCTCTTTGTGAGGGGTCCCGTGCCCCGCGCCAGCACCCAGAGATAAAGCGGTGCCACGGCAATGACCAATAACACCCCATAAGCCACGCACGTCGTGCGCCAGCCAACGTGCTCGATGACCAGCGCTACCGCGGGCCATGACAGCGTTGTCGCAAACCCTGAAATAAGCGTGATCCCGGTAATCGCACTGCCCGCCCGCTCCCCGTACAGAGAACCTAAAGCCGCGAATAGCGCTTCATACAGCCCCAGCGCCATACCGACGCCAATCACGGCCCAAGACAAAAGAAACATCGGCAACGAGGTCGAGATGGCCATCAGAAACAACCCGATAGCGACACCCAGCCCGCTACTGGCCAGGATGGGGCGGCCGCCGTACCGGGCGATAAGCCGGCTGGTCAACGGTGCCAGCATCGCGGAAACCAGAATGCTCAGAGACAGTGCGCCATACACCCACTGGCTGGCCCAACCGGTCTCTTTCATGATCGGATCGGCCATGACGGCCATCAGGAAGAACGAACCTCCCCAGACCAGAACTTGCAGCATCCCCAAAATAAAAATGCCGAATACGCCAGGCAGTCGCGTTTGTTGGTTCAAGACAGTGTCATCAGTGGTGAGCAAAGCGGAACTCGTGAGCAGCTGCGCAACTACGGATAATTGGGCGATTTGTATGGGGACGGGGCACTCGCAGCTAACAGGTTCACCGTTGGCTCAAAGCATGTGTCCAGCCCAAATCTTGCGATTGACCAGATCGGCGGCAATCTCGATAAAGGCATCCCCGACAAATTTGGCGGCCGGACTGACCCGCCTGTCGGCCGGAAAAACCTGAACCAGTTTGCGCATGGGAACGGGGTCGACCAAGGGGGCTGCACTGAGCACGCCAGCGTCGACCTGCGCGTAAATCGATGCCAAAGGCAAAGCGGTCAGACCGAAGCCATTTCGGACCAGATCGATCATGGCGCCGAAGGAGTCGGCTTCAACGCTGGTCTTGAGCTTGATCCCGACTTGACGTGCACAATCATCCAGAATCACGCGAAGGCTATGTCGAGCGCTTGGCAATACCAATTGCTGCTCAGCCAATGACTCGAACGATATCGGCGTATCAAGACGCAGGTTGGCGCTGGCGGGACCGACCAGCAGCAGATTTTCCATCATCACCGGCACGATACGCAGCGTATGCAAAGGATGGGGATCGTAAGAAATCGCCAGTTCCAATTCGCCACGCTGAACCCAATCGAGCAGATAACCGCTGAAGGCCGAGGAAAACCTGACGGCGAGATTCGGATGCGCCTCTTTGATCTTGCGTACCAATGGAACAGTGATAATTTGCGCGACCGTCGGCGTCGTGCCGATGACGACCGTTCCCCGAAAAGAGGACTTTGCGCCCACAACAGAACTTCGAATGGACTCCATTTCTTCCATGATTCGGGTGGCATGTGCCAACACTTCACGTCCGGCGTCGGTGATCTCCATGCCTCGACCATGTCGATCAAACAGGTAGGTGCCGAGCTCCTTTTCCAACAATCGAATTTGCCGGCTAAGTGCCGGTTGCGCGATGTGAAGACGATCCGAGGCCTTGCTGAGACTGCCCAGCTCGGCAACATGAATCAGGGTTTTGAGTTGAACGACATCCATTACCAGGCCAGTCAGCATCGGGCTCGGCGCGATATGCGGCGAAAGTGCTGTGAGTGTAATCGCATTTACGCACCTTGGAATGCCCCGCAACCACCGTGTCGTGCGGCCCCAGGACCTTCAAGCCGGCTGTATCCCCCGGCCCGCCGGGGCTGCACGCCAAGCTATAAAATTCAGGTATATCAGTTAGGCCTTCCTGACGGCTTATTACCCTCCTGACTCTGCGGTAGCGTGCAATCAACGTCGGCGCCAAAGAGCGCTCGACTCACTACAAGAATAAGATTCGAGGGCTCGCGCCATGATGTTCAATGCTTCGTCTCACCCGTCCGATTTCCCCGGGCCACTACCGTTCGCCACGCTCGTGCTTCCACCCTCCCCCTTCTCTACGGAAATCCGGCCGTGAGCGGGTTCACGCCTTTTCGTTAAACCCAAAACCCAACGAGCCAGTCACGTCGGACGCGCATCAGCGTGCTCCTCGTCTCCCCTCGCCTTGAAGAAAGGGTGAATCACATGTCCGCATCAATCACAGACGCCAAAGATCACGCTGCAGAAGCCACTCCGATGAGAGCACCGAACCGCGTCAAAGCCATCATGGGTGCCTGCTCGGGCAATCTGGTGGAGTGGTACGACTTTTTCATTTACGCCTACACCGCCATCTACTTCGCCGCTTCGTTTTTCCCCAAGGGCGACACGACCAGCCAGCTACTGGCGACCGCGGGCGTCTTCGCCGTCGGATTTTTCATGCGCCCGCTCGGTGGCTGGATATTCGGCTGGATTGCTGACACTCGCGGCCGCAAGGTCTCGATGATTATCTCGGTGTTCATGATGTGCGCCGGCTCGCTGCTGATCGCCGTCATGCCGACCTACGCAACCATAGGCGTCGCGGCGCCGATCCTGCTCGTGGTTGCCAGGCTGATTCAGGGCCTGTCGGTCGGTGCGGAATACGGCACCGGCGCCACCTACATCAGCGAAATCGCGACACCGGGTCGTCGCTGTTTCTATGGCTCGTTTCAGTACTTCACCATCATTGCCGGTCAGCTGCTGGCCTTGATGACCGTCGTCATTCTCCAACAAACCCTGACCGGTGAAGAGTTGCGCGAGTGGGGTTGGAGGATTCCGTTCTTCATCGGCGCGCTGAGCTCGGTCGTGGTGGTGTATCTGCGTCGCGCCATGCATGAAACCGCCAACAAGAAAGACATGAACCGCAAAGATGCCGGCTCTCTGCGCGGCATGTTCAAACACAAACGCGCAGTTGCCCTGGTGGTGGCGTTCACCATCGGCGGTTCGCTGTATTTCTATACCTTCACTACCTACATGCAGAAGTTCCTGGTGATCTCCGCCGGCTTCAGCCCGGAAACGGTCAGCTTCATCATGACGGCGGCCCTGATCGGCTTCATGCTTTGCCAGCCGCTGTTCGGCTTGCTCGCCGACCGCATCGGTATCAAGGCGCACATGTTGATGTTCTCCGGGCTGGCCATGTTGCTGGTGATCCCCCTGCTCTACTCGCTGCAGTCGGTCAGCAACCCGTTCATGGCATTCGTGCTGGTGTTTGGCGGTCTGGCCATTGCGTCGCTCTACACGCCGATCGCCGGGATCGTCAAAGCCGAACTGTTCCCACCTGCCGTACGTGCATTGGGGGTTGGATTTCCCTATGCGGTGGGCAATGCGGCATTTGGCGGCACCGCCGAATACGTGGCCTTGTCGCTTCGCTCACAGGGCATCGAGGAGTACTTTTTCTTCTACGTAGCGGCGGTCGTGACCATCACCTTCATCGCCGCGATGCTGATGCCCAACCTGTCGCGTTACGGCTATATCAGTGGCTCAGGTGAGATTGAAGAACGTACCGGTTTGAAGGGACGTGTAAAGCCCCATGCTGCGCGAGTCTGATTGACGGAGGATCTCCAGACGACCTTCAAGGGCCCATGACTTGTCATGGGCCCTTTTTTCATCAGCGCACGGCAGAGGCAGGTGCTACCTGTGGTGCAGATTCAGGGATGCTGTTGCCGACCTTTTCCCGATGGGGCCATGCCTGCAAGTCAAGATCAAGATCCGCGAACTGGCTGGAGTCGAATATCGGCGACTTGATGCCGGCCTTGCGCTGCCGGTCATAGTCACGCAGCAAGCGCATGCCGACGTTGAACAACAGCGCCAGGGCGATCAGATTGACGAAAGCCAACAGCGTCATGGTGATATCGGCAAAGGCGAACACCGTGCCCAGATTTTGCACGGCGCCCCAAAGGATCAACAGCAACACCAGGCCCCGATAGGTGATCACCGCAGCACGTTTATCGCCCAGTAAAAAGCGCAGGTTATTTTCGCCCAGATAGTAGTTGTAGAGGATCGACGTGAAGACAAACAGAGCCAATGCCACGCTAATGAACGTGCGCCCCCAGTCCCCGACCACTGCCGCCAGTGCGTTCTGTGTCAGTACCAGGCCATCGCCTTCGAAGCCTGGCGTGTAAAAACCCGACAACAGAATCAGCAGCGCCGTGCAGGTACAGATCACAAAGGTATCCAGGAAGACGCTGAAAGCTTGAACCACCCCTTGAGCCGCCGGGTGATCGACTTTCGCTACGGCGGCTACGTTGGGCGCACTGCCCAGTCCCGCCTCATTGGCAAACACCCCGCGTTTGACGCCCATGACGATGGCACTGCCAACCAGGCCTGCGAATGCCTGGTCGAGGCCAAAGGCACTTTTGAAAATGGTCACCAGCATGCCCGGTACATGGTCAAACTGAAGCACGATCACATAAACGGTCACGCCAATGTAGGCCAGTGTCTTGACCGGCACCAACAGGTCCGAGACGGCAGCGATGCGCTTGATGCCACCCATGAATACCAGGCCGAGCAATACGGCAATCGCAATACCGGAGTAGGTCGTGGAGAAGCCGAACGCATTGTTCAGCGAGTGAGTCACGGCATGGGATTGCAGCCCGTTGAAGGCAAAACCGAAAGTCACCAGGAGCAACACGGCCATGACCTTGCCCAGCCACGCCTGTTTCAGTCCGTACTGGATGTAGTACGACGGCCCACCCCGAAACTGTCCCTTGGCGTCGCATCGTTTATACAACTGCCCCAGGCTGCATTCAAAGAAGCTGGTGGACATGCCTACCAGCGCAGTCACCCACATCCAGAACACCGCACCGGGCCCGCCCAACGTCACGGCCAACCCGACCCCGGCGATATTGCCCGCCCCTACGCGACCCGCCAGGCTAAGCATCAAGGCCTGGAACGAGCTGATCTGACCGGCACTCTTCTGCACGCTATCGCGAAAGGCTCCGAACATATGCAGGAAATGGCGAAACTGGACAAAGCGTGAACGTATCGTGAAATAACCACCCAGGCCTACGATAAGTACGATCAGGAGCTTTCCGGAAAGAAAGCTGTTTATGACTTCGAGCATGATTTGAACCTCTTGTTGTTATGGATTACAGGCATGCACACGCCCTCACACATCGCCGCGGCAGGCATGTGAGATGAAACGCGTTGAATAGCGACCGCGAGCCCGCAGTCAGGCTCCCGCCCTACATCGGGAAGCGCTCGGGGCGATCGGACTTACCCGGTTCGACTGCTAGTCTGGAAATCGGCGATCTGTTTCCACATCGCGATGGGGTTGGAGTACATGGGGAAGTGGCCGCAGGCCGGAATTGGCGCCAAACGCACGCCTTGTGCCTCGATGTGCGAAAGGTAGGACAGTGAAGCGTTCTGCTCGCCGTACATGAACATTCGCGGGCACTTCAAGCCGAGAAACCTGCTCATCAGGTCGGCGTTATCGGAAAGGTCGACCATCGACCGGAATATCCCCCGCACTGCCCCGGCACGCACCTTTTGCCTGAGGCTCGCCGAATAGAGTGCGCTGGCGTATGCCGGGGCCTGCCGGGCACGCTCGATGAAAGCCGTGAAAAACTTCTCTGGATCATCGCTTGGATAAGCGTCGATCTGCCGGCTGAGAAAGCAATCTTCCGGAGCAATATTACCCTCTATATCGACGAAACTGATTACCCGCTCCGGGAACCGATGGGCCAGCATCAGTGCGGTCAGTCCGCCCATGGAGTGGCCGACCAGGTGGAAGCGCTCGATACCGAAATGCTCCAGCATCTGTAATGCGGTCTGCAGCAGAAAAGGAATCGAAATACTGGAAAGGTCGCTGCACTGGCTCTCACCGCAGCCCGGTGCGTCGTAAGCGAGGAAGGGATGCCCGGCGAATTCCGCGTGCTGCACGATGTCGGCGTAGTCCTCTTTGGTGGAACCAAAACCATGCAGGAACACAATCGGCGTCAGGTTGCCATTTCGATGAATGGCGGCGACGTTCAGCTGGACTCCCTCAACGGTCAAAGGGAGCTGCGTATGAGTGAACGTTTCGGATGCGGTCACGAAAATGACTCCTTGGACGATAGGACTGCCGCCGAAACAGGTCATCGGCGACAGGCCCAATTTCAGCCGGTTCGAGTCTTATGTAAATTCCTAATTGTGGAACGTTTCCATACGCCAAACCTATCATTGATTGCCCACTCGCAGCCCTTGCTCGCCTCAGGCCTTTTTCCGCAGTCGGGCAATGACTTCTGCTATGAGCGGATTGGGCCGATCCGCATTCCAGGCCACCGCCGTCGTCACCACGTTAAGCTTCTGACTCAATGATCGAAATACCACGTTATCCGGTGCCATTTTTTTCAAGGATGCCGGTACCAGGGCGATGCCCTGCCCATAGCTGACAAAGGCAATTTGCGAAGCGACCGAACGCACTTCATGCAGCACCCGCGGGGAAAACCCGCTGGCTCGGCAGGTTGCGATCAAGTAGTCGAAATAGACCGGGCTGACCTTTCGCGAAAACATCACCAAAGGTTCGTTGGCCAGGCTGGACAAACTGATACGTGTTCGCGCCGCCAATGGGTGGTCACTGGGTAACGCCACTACCAGACGATCCTCCAGCAACGGCAGTGACTGGATCGAGGCGCCCAGATCACCGTCCAGACGGGCGAAGGCCAGGTCGATATCACCGGCTTCCAGCGCCGGAACGGCCTCTACGCTGTCGATTTCCCGCACGGATACGGTCAGGTGCGGGTAATCGTCTTTCATCTGTTCGATCAGACCGGGCAGTACGTCAAACATGGCCGTGGAGATGGCACCGATGGTCAACATCCCCGACTGCCCTGCTACGGCCTCCTCCACCGCCAGTTCCAGGCGCTCGAGTTGTTCGGCGAATTTACGCACCGCCGGCAGGATCGCCGCCCCCACTGGGGTCAGTTTCGCCCCGCGTCGCGAGCGCTCGAACAGTTGGACCTTGAGTGCCTGTTCCAGCACCTGAATCTGCTCGCTCAGGGGAGGCTGAGACATGCCAAGCCGCTTGGCCGCACGGCCGAAATTCTGCTCTTCGGCGACGGCCAGGAACAGCCAGAGGTGACGGATCAGACGGAAATTGATCATGATTATTCCATAGGTTTAGCGTATCTAACGCTTCTGTGATTAGTAATATACCTATCAAATCGCCTCGTCGACACTGGCCGCCTCCGTCACCGCAGGGGCTACCCCATGAACAAAAAGAGTTTGCTGGATCGCTTGGCAGCGCTGGATACCAACACGGTATCCGACGCCCTCGACTTCCTCGGCCTGGCTGGTGCCACCGTGGGACTACGCCCTCTGTGGAACTGCCCGAAGATCGTCGGGCGCGCCAGCACCGTACTGCTGGCGCCAAAAACCGACAGCGTGCCCACCGTGCATCTGATCACCCCGGTAGTGGAGCAGATCGACAGCGACGACCGCGTGCTGGTGATCGCCGGCGGTATCGAGGGCATTTCCTGCTGGGGCGACATTCTCGCCAACGCCGCGGCCGGCAAACAGGTGCGCGGCACGGTCATCGACGGCTTCAGTCGCGATATCGATGGCAGCGAGTCGATTGGCTACCCGGTATATGGCCGTGGCGTCACCATGATCAGCGCGCGCAATCGGGTGGTGCAGATCGATGCCGCCGTGACGATCAATGTGGCGGGCGTCGACGTCAGCGAAGACGACTATGTCATCGCCGATAACTGCGGAACGGTGTTCGTGCCCCAGGCTTACATCGAGAAGGTAGTCGATCTTGGCGAGCGCATTACCCGTCGCCAGGACGGCATGGTGGAAGCGGTTCGCAGCGGCCGCTCAGTGGCCGAAGTGATGCATGACACCCAGTTCGAAGCTATCCAGGTGGAGCGTTCCTGATGAATCTTGAAGACCAAGCACTTGTCGCCCTGTTTGAGGGCCTGGACACCCCTGGCGTCTCCGATGCCCTGGACAAACTCGGCCTGCCCGGCCAATGCCTGGGCGTGGCACCGCTGGACAATTACAGCAAGGTCATCGTCGGACCTGCCTTCACCGTGCAGTACGTTTCGGCCAGCGTGCCTCCCGGTACTGTGGGCGACTTCATCGAAGACGTGCTCCCCGGTGACGTCGTGGTGATCGACAACGGTGGCCGCACCGACTGCACGGTATGGGGCGACATCATGACCCAGTACGCCGGCAGCCGGCAGATCGCCGCAACGGTCATCGACGGTGTATGCCGTGACGTGAACAAGGCCCTGGGTGACGGTTATCCGGTCTTCAGCAAGGGCCGCTTCATGCGCACTGGCAAGGACCGCGTGCAGGTTCAATCCGTCAATCAGCCAGTGTCCGTCGGCACGGCCCGGGTGTGTGCCCGTGACATCGTGGTGGCCGACGCCAACGGCGTGGTGATTGTGCCTCGCGCCCGGGCAGCTGAAGTGGCCGCGTGCGCCCGCCAGATCGAGTCGGTCGAAGCCGATATCCGAGCCCTGATCGCTCAAGGCAAAACCCTCAAGCAAGCCCGCGCCGCACTGGGTTACCACCACCTGCAGAGGAAAGTCTGATGACCACGCTCCCCCTCCCGTTGAATTTCCACGAACGAGCAAAAGTCCTGGGCAGCTCGACGCTGTATGAAGCGTCCCATCTGCCCTGTGCGGTCGACAGCGCGATCCGTCCCGTCTGGGACGGTGCCTTCATCGCCGCGCCGGCCTACCCACTGGAGTGCTCGCCGGGTGACAACCTGTCGTTGCACCTGGCAATGGAGCGCGTACCTCGCGGCAGCGTTCTGGTGGTGGGTACGGGAAGTTTCATCGCCGGTTACTGGGGTGAAGTGCTGACCGTGGCAGCCGAAGCGGCAGGCGTGGTCGGCCTGGTCATTGATGGGGGCGTTCGTGATATCGCGGCACTGAAGAAGCGCCAGTTTCCAGTATTCGCGCGCGGCATCTCGGTCAAAGGCACCGTCAAGGTCAGCGCGCCCTCCGTGGGCCAGCCATTCAATTTCAATGGCGTAGGCGTGGCAGTCGGTGACCTGGTCGTAGCCGACGATGATGGCGTGATCATCATTCCCAAGTCGGATGCCGCACGTACCCTCGCTGAAGGCGAAGCTCGCGCGAACAAGGAAGCGCTGATGATGCAAGCATTGACCGAAGGTCGCTCGACCCTGGAACTGATGAACCTTACCGAATGGAGAACCCGCGCATGAGCGCTGATATCCAACGTCTGAACCAACGCCTGGCCTGTGCGCAACCTTCCGCGACCTATCGGATAATCGATAGAGTGGCTGAGCGCCGGGCGCAAGGTGCGAAGATCATTTCGCTGTGCGCCGGCGAGCCAGATTTCGATACACCCGAACATGTACGTGAAGCGGCCATTCACGCCATCGAACACGGCCACACCCGCTACACCCAGGTCGCCGGTGTACGCTCACTGCGAGAAGCGGTGGCCGCCAAGTTCCGTCGTGAGAACGGCCTGGACGTTACCTGGCAAGACACCCTTGTCTGCAACGGTGGCAAGCAGGTGATCTACAACGCCCTGGCCGCGACCCTCAATGAGGGTGACGAAGTCATCGTGCCGGCGCCGTACTGGGTCAGTTATCCGGAGATGGTGCAACTGTGTGGTGGTGAAACCAGAATCGTCACTTGCGATGCCGATACCGGATTCAAGCTGACGCCCGCGGCACTGACCGCGGCGATCACACCGCAGACCCGCTGGCTGATCCTCAACTCGCCGTCCAACCCGACGGGCGCAGTGTACAGCCGGGATGAGCTTCAAGCCTTGGCGCTGGTGTTGTTGGCACACCCTCACGTGTTGATTCTGGCCGATGACATCTACGAACACCTGATCTTCGACGATCAAGTATTCCATACCCTCGCCCAGGTTGAACCACGGCTCGCGACGCGAACCCTGACCATGAACGGTGTTTCCAAGGCCTATGCCATGACCGGCTGGCGTATCGGTTTTGCCACCGGGCCACGCTGGCTACTGGAGGCCATGGAAAAACTGCAAGGTCAGCAAACCTCAGGTGCAAGCTCGATCTCACAGCAGGCTGCACTCGCCGCACTGGAGGGCCCCAAGGACTTCATCCGCGAAAGCCGTGCCGCTTTTCAGGGGCGTCGCGATTTGATGGTGGAGCTTTTGAACGCCACACCTGGTCTTGAATGCGTCAGCCCGGCCGGGGCGTTTTACGCGTTCGCCTCCTGCGCTGGGCTGATCGGTCGAACCTCAGCGGGCGGTCGAGCGCTGCTCACCGATGAAGATGTCGCCCACGCATTGCTTGACGAAGCGAATGTGGCGGTGGTGCATGGCAGCGCCTTTGGCCTCGGCCCCTACATCCGCATTGCCTATGCCCTGGATGATGCTTCATTGCGCAAGGCCTGCGAGGCCATCCGCGCGTTCTGTAGCGCCCTGCGTTAACCCAAGTGTATTTGAACGAACCCGGCCATCGCCGGGTTTCGTTTTTCTCGGCACGGGTCAGACAGTCAGCGGTTTCTCCCCCACGCCACCCGAAGCGTCCAGCACGGCGGCGTCTCGCTCGGCCTCATCCTCACTCACCAACTCGCCTTCCCATTTGGCCACCACAGCCGTGGCGATGGAGTTGCCCACCGCGTTGGTGGCCGAGCGGCCCATATCGAGGAAGGTGTCGATCCCCAGAATCAGCAGCAAACCGGCTTCGGGAATATCGAACTGGGTCAGCGTCGCGGCAATCACCACCAACGAAGCCCGGGGCACGCCGGCCATGCCTTTGGAGGTCAGCATCAACGTCAACAACATGGTGATCTGCGTGCCGATGGACATCTCGATGCCATAGGCCTGAGCGATGAACAGTACGGCAAACGTGCAGTACATCATCGAGCCGTCAAGATTGAAGGAATACCCCATGGGCATGACGAAACTCGAGATTCGGCGCTTGACCCCAAAACGATCCAGCGCATGAAGAATCTTCGGGTAAGCCGACTCGGAGCTGGCTGTAGCGAAAGACAGAAGGAAAGCCTCTCTGATCAGCACCACCAGTTTGAACACCCGACGCCCCAGAAACATCCAGCCGGCAAACACCAGCATCACCCAGAGCACAATCAGCCCGAGATAGAAGTCGCGCATGAACACGGCGAACTTGACCAGAATGGACAGGCCGTTAATTGAAACGGTCGCGGCCATGGCCGCCATCACCGCCAGCGGAGCAAGCTTCATCACATAACCGGTAACCTTCAACATCGCGTGGGACAGGTCTTCGATGACATTCACCAGGCCCTCGGCTTTCTTGCCCAGGGAGGCCAGCGCAATGCCGAAGAATATCGAGAACACCACGATTTGAAGAATTTCGTTGGTGGCCATGGCCTCCGCGAAAGATTTGGGCACCAGATGTGTCATGAAATCCTTGAGGGTGAACACCGACGTTTGCAGGTTGGTCGCACTGGTCACCTCTGGTAATGGCAATCCCAGGTTATGCCCGGGTTGCAACAGGTTGGCCATGACCAGCCCTACCGACAGCGAGATCAACGAGGCCGTCAAAAACCAGCCCAGTGCCTTGCCGAACACCCGGCCGACAGCGCTGGCATCCCCCATGTGTGCGATGCCCACCACCAGGGTCGAGAACACCAGAGGGCCAATGAGCATTTTGATCAGGCGTAGAAAAATGTCAGAGACGATCGAGATGTAACCGGCGACTCTGGTCGCCACCGCTTTGTCCGGGAAGTTCAGGAAAATCATGTAGCCGATAAGGATCCCCAATAGCATGGCGATCAGAATGCCTGCCGCAGCCGGTAGCCTGTTTTTCATTAGGTGTGCCCCCTACTTATTGTTGTAGTTGCGTCGGTTACGCGCTGTAACCACGTAGCCGAAAACTACCCTAGCCCCACCCCGTCAATAAGAGCGGATCACGCTCTAGCTGATATGCCCAAATGCTATGGCCAGGCGCCCAGGCTCAGCACCTTTGCCCTTCCCATACTTTGTGGTTATCGCAGTTCGCCACTGCGCCATGCATTCACCGTCCAGCTATATAAAACGGGCATATCTCAAAGACAAAAACGGTAGTCGTCGTTCTCCTTCAGCACTCCCAGAATGTGTGAAAACACAAAAGCAGCACTGCTTGGGAGATGGGCATGTCAACAGAAGCTGAACAAACCGTGGGACAGGATTGGCAGGAGGATGTATTCCGCGTGCTCAAGGCCCACGACGTCAAACACGTGGTCTTCGTACCGGATGCAGGTCACTCGGCGGCCATCCGCATGTCGTATGCCGACCCGGACATCAAGGCCGTTGTCCTCACCACCGAAGAAGAAGGCATCGGCTACCTCGCCGGCGCCTGGCTCGGCGGTGAGCGCGGCGCCCTATTGATGCAGTCCAGTGGTGTCGGCAACTGCATCAACACCCTGGCACTTCAGGTATGTGCCGGCTTCCCGCTGTTGATGGTGGTCACCATGCGCGGCGACTGGGCCGAATTCAACGCGTGGCAGAACCCGATGGGCCAGGCCACCGAAGCCTCCCTGAACCTGATGAAGGTCATGACCTGGCGCGCAGATGTCCCGGAAGACGTCGCCCCGCTGCTGCACGGTGCCGCGACCATGGCCTTCAACGGTGATTCCGCCACTGCCCTGCTGCTCGGTCAGCGCCTGATTGGAGAAAAGAAATGGGTCAAGTAAGCGCAAACCACACCCTGTGCCGCCGCGAAGTGGTCAAGGCCTTGCTGGCCGACCGCAAAGATGTGCTGGTCGTGACCGGTCTGGGCTCAGCGTCTTATGACGTCATGGCCGCCGGCGACCATGATCTGAATTATTACCTCTGGGCTGCCATGGGCAGCGCAATAACGGTCGGCCTGGGCCTGGCGAATGCCCAGCCGGACAAGTCGGTGGTGGTAGTCACCGGTGACGGTGAGTTACTCATGGGATTCGGCGCACTGGCCACGGTAGCACTGCAGAAGCCCGCCAACCTGACCATCGCAGTGCTGGACAACGGTCACTTTGGTGAGACCGGCATGCAAGTCAGCCACGCCGGTTTCGGTATTTCCCTGGACCAGGTGGCGAAGACTTGCGGCTTCAGCTGGACCGACGAAATTCGCGACATGGAAGGCGTACACGACCTGCGCGAACGCTTCGCTACCCGTGACGGCGTCAAGCTCGCGACGATCAAGATCAAAGCAGAAAACCCACCCCGGGTGCTGCCACCCCGTGATGGTCACTACGTCAAAAATCGCTTTCGTGCTGCGCTGGGTTTCAACCCGATCTGATTGCGCCCTACCCGAACCCGGTCACGCAGGGCTGATGCCATGCGTGACGCGTTGAGGAGAATAATAATGACCGACCGCAACTCTGATGAACTCAATGCCATCCGCGAAGGCGTACGCGCCTTGTGTGCTGAATTCGATGCCGCGTACTGGCGCAAAGTCGACGAAGAAAAAGGTTTCCCGGAAACCTTCGTCAAGGCCCTGACCGACGCCGGTTGGCTGGCTGCGATGATTCCTGTCGAATATGGCGGCTCCGGCCTCGGGCTGGCCGAGGCCTCGGTGATCCTCGAAGAAGTGAACCGCTGTGGCGGCAACTCCGGCACCGTTCACGGGCAGATGTACAACATGTTCACCCTGCTGCGTCATGGCAGCGAGGCACAGAAAAGCTACTACCTGCCGAAACTGGCCAACGGTGAACTGCGCCTGCAATCGATGGGTGTGACCGAGCCCACCACCGGCACCGACACCACCAAGATCAAGACCACCGCGATCAAACGCGGCGACAAGTACGTGATCAACGGGCAGAAAGTGTGGATCTCGCGCATCCAGCATTCGGACCTGATGATCCTGCTGGCGCGCACTACGCCCTTGGCCGAGGTGAAGAAAAAGTCCGAAGGCATGTCGATCTTTCTGGTCGACCTGCGCGAGGCCATCGGCAACGGCATGACCGTGCAGCCGATCGCCAACATGGTCAATCACGAAACCAACGAACTGTTCTTCGACAACCTGGAAATCCCCGCTGACAGCCTGATCGGCGAGGAAGGCAAAGGCTTCCGGTACATCCTCGACGGGCTGAATGCCGAACGCACACTTATCGCTGCCGAATGCATCGGCGACGGTCGCTGGTTTATCGAAAAGGCCAGTGCTTATGCCCGAGACCGTGTGGTGTTCGGGCGCCCTATCGGGCAGAACCAGGGTGTGCAGTTCCCCATCGCCGAAGCCCACATCGAAATCGAAGCGGCTGACCTGATGCGCTGGCGTGCCTGCGAAGAATACGACAGCGGCATCAACGCCGGGGCCAGCGCCAACATGGCCAAGTACCTGGCAGCGAAAGCGTCCTGGGAAGCGGCTAACGCCTGCTTGCAGACCCACGGAGGATTCGGCTTTGCCTGCGAATACGACGTCGAACGCAAATTCCGCGAAACCCGTCTGTATCAGGTAGCGCCCATCTCTACCAACCTGATCTTGTCCTACGTTGCCGAACACCTGCTCGAGCTGCCGCGCTCTTTCTGATAACAAGAGAGATAAAAATCATGAGCCAGCCCAAAAGCATCCGTCCGCTCGATGGCCTTACCGTCGTCAGCCTTGAGCATGCCATTGCCGCGCCCTTCTGTACCCGACAACTGGCCGATCTCGGCGCAAGGGTGATCAAGGTCGAACGTCCAGGCACAGGCGATTTCGCCCGGGGCTACGATCAACGCGTCAACGGTCTGGCCTCGCACTTTGTCTGGACCAATCGTTCAAAAGAAAGCCTGACCCTCGACCTGAAGCAGGATTGTGCCGCCGACGTGCTGGACAGTTTGCTGGCCACCGCCGATGTGCTCGTGCAGAACCTGGCGCCCGGTGCGGCCGCGCGAATGGGGCTGTCATTCGAGGTGCTGCACCAGCGTTTTCCGCGCCTGATCGTCTGCGACATTTCAGGCTATGGCGCCGGTGGCCCCTACGAGAAGAAGAAAGCCTACGATCTGCTGATCCAGAGTGAAGGCGGATTCCTGTCGGTCACCGGCGGCCAGGGCGAGGAAGAAATGGCCAAGGCCGGTTGTTCAATTGCCGATATCGCGGCCGGCATGTACGCCTACACCGGCATCCTGTCTGCGCTGTTGTTGCGTGAACGCACCGGTGAAGGCAGCCACCTCGACGTTTCGATGCTCGAAAGCCTGGTCGAGTGGATGAACTACCCGATGTACTACGCCTATGACGGAGCTCCTCCGCCCCCTCGCGCCGGCGCTGCACACGCCACCATTTACCCCTACGGTCCCTTCCCTGTCGGTGACGGCACCACGGTGATGCTGGGTTTGCAGAACGAGCGTGAATGGCAGTTGTTTTGCGAGAAGGTGCTGCTTGCGCCCGGGTTGGCCAAAGACCCGCGTTTCTCGGCCAACTTCAAACGTGTCGAAAACCGCAATGTGCTACGGGAATTGATCGTTGAGTCGTTCTCCATGCTCAATTTCGATGCGGTGATTGATCGCCTGGACCACGCGCAAATCGCTAACGCCCGGGTGAACGATATGCAAGGCGTCTGGGACCATCCACAACTTCAGGCCCGTGATCGCTGGCGAGCAGTCGAAACCTCTGCTGGCCCCGTTCCGAGCCTGGTCCCGCCCGGCAGTAACAGTGCGTTCGAACCTCGCATGGATGCCGTGCCAGGACTTGGCCAACACACCGAACAAGTGCTCAAGGAGCTGGGACTGGGGGCAGAGCGCATTGAACAAATGCGTGCCACCGGTGCCATCTGACGGCAACGATCAAAGTTTTTCGAGAGAACACTGCCCAATGAAGATCCTGGTAGCTGTGAAACGAGTGGTCGATTACAACGTGAAAGTTCGCGTGAAAGCCGACAACTCTGGCGTCGACCTCGCCAACGTCAAGATGTCGATGAACCCGTTCTGCGAAATCGCCGTGGAAGAAGCCGTACGCCTGAAAGAGAAGGGTGTTGCGACTGAAATCGTCGTCGTCTCCGTAGGCCCGTCCACCGCTCAAGAGC
>RCUK01001323.1_pt1 | contig 16192 bp, 12 predicted proteins | sample 2166381 | NCBI WGS metagenome assembly RCUK01 (sample SAMN09932809, study PRJNA488358) | compost metagenome | isolation source: compost soil in an enriched community | place: Germany: Experimental Botanical Garden | reverse complement strand
GAGGTTCTAAATAGAACCACTTGCTGTATTATTAATGCCTTTGGTGTTAATAGTTAAGATGATGAAGTGTTAACGATAAAAAAGCTTTAAAGCCCGCTGCGCAGACGGATCATCCTTACGATCGCTGTTGCCTTCAGATTTCTTGATTTGAACCGCTTATAGCGGTAGAAATCCGAAGGCAAAGGCGACCGCTGCGCTTCTTCAGGACGATTCCGTCTCTCCGCTGGGGAGTGTGCAAGGTGACCATTTCAGACCATAGAGCTTAGCCCGCTGCTCAGACGTATCACCGCAAACCTTTTGAGCCTAGCCCGCTCCGCAGACGGATCATCCTTACGATCGCTGTTGCCTTCAGATTTCTTGATTTGAACCGCTTATAGCGGTAGAAATCCGAAGGCAAAGGCGACCGCTGGCGCTTCTTCAGGACGATTCCGTCCTCTCCGCTGGGGAGTTCAAGGAGTTTACTTAAGTTAAGCCTCTGTCGAAAGAATTGTCCTACTTGCCAGCGTAGCGACGTTAAATTAAGAATATCCTGCATCAAACTCAGGGTAGTTCTTAGTTCGTTACTTCTGAGATTGATCGCATCAGCACTTAACTCCTAGCTTCTCTCAGTTCAGAATCACCAGAGTAACCAGGCAATTATCTAAGCAGCTCCATCACTCACCCTATTAACAATCGCAAGACCTTTTCCAATATTTCAGTCTTTTTATAGATGCATAACAGATGCAAAACAGCTTTTAATGCTGCACAGCTTTCAGATATTCTTCCGCACAACGGGATATCCTTGGTTAGAACGTCAACAACTCTCTAACAGCTGCACCCAAACTGCTCTTCCCCATTGAAATCCGTACGGGTCGGGTAGTCATTATCGAAGCAGGCCATGCACAGGCCGCCTTTGTAATCATCTACATTGTTGCCGGCCACCGCTTCAATCAGGCCTTCCGGACTGATGAATTCAAGCGAGTCGGCGTTGATTTCCTTACGGATCTCTTCGATCGACTTCGATGAGGCGATCAGCTCACGGCTGTCCGGGGTATCAATTCCGTAGAAGCACGGGTTCTTGAACGGTGGTGAGGTAATCCGTACATGCACCTCGGTTGCCCCTGCTTCACGCAGCAGGTTGACGATCCGCCGGGACGTGGTCCCGCGCACGATGGAGTCATCGATCATGACCACTCTCATGCCTTCAACCACGCGGCGTACCGCACTAAGCTTCATCTTCACACCCTGCTCGCGCAGCTCCTGGCTCGGCTGAATGAACGTGCGTCCGGTGTACTTGTTCTTAATGAGCCCAAGCTCATAAGGTATACCTGTCTGCTCCGCATAACCGATCGCCGCAGAGATACTCGAATCCGGCACGCCAGTAACGACGTCCGCATCCACGAAGGATTCCTGGGCCATACGGCGGCCCATTCTTTTGCGGGCAGAGTGAAGATTAGATCCATTCAAGTCACTGTCCGGTCTGGCAAAATAAATATATTCCATCGCGCACAGCGCCTTGCGCTGCGGCTCTGCAAAACGATCCTCATGCAGTCCATTCTTGTCCAGCACGAGCATTTCCCCAGGCTCGATGTCGCGGATAATCTCCGCTCCAATCGTCTCGAAAGCGCAAGTCTCGGAAGAGAATAGATACGCGTCCCCGAGACGCGCCATCGAAATCGGGCGCAGACCATTCGGATCAGATGCGACGAGCATCCGATCATTCGTCATCAGCAGGAAGGCATATCCACCGACGATCTGCTGAAGCGCATCTTTAGCTGCCTCAACAAAATCTTTGGATGAACGTGCGATCAGATGCGCAATGACCTCGGTGTCACTTGTCGTCTGGAAGATCGACCCGCTCTGTTCCAGCTCACGGCGGATCTTCGGCGCATTGACGATATTTCCATTCGTCGCCACTGCCAAGTCTCCATCGCGGTATTTAAACACAAGGGGCTGAGCATTCGTCAGCTTACTATCCCCGCTGGTGGAATAACGAACGTGTCCGATCGAACGATCACCGATCAGTGAAGCTAGGCGGTCCTTATCGAATACTTCCTTCACCAGCCCCATACCACGGTGATAGTTAAAGTCACCGCCATCCGTTACACAGAGTCCGGCACTTTCCTCCCCGCGGTGCTGAAGCGCATGCAGCCCATAATAAGACAGGCTTGCGGCATCCGGGTGTCCAAAGACTCCGAATACGCCGCACTCCTCTTTTAATTTATCAAAAATCCCATCTCTTCCTGAGCCTTCGTTAAAGTAGTCTCCTGTCCATAATCCTTGCGGTATTACTTCATCAGACATGGAATAGCTTCCTCCCAGACCTGCTTCAAGCCCTCCACCGATTTGTTCAAGGCCGAAGCGCGGTTGATGTCAATTACTAGACTTGTTCCTTCCACACGGCCGATCACATTAACAGGAACACTTCGTTCCGATATAAATTTCTCAAGCTCGGCTGCTTTATCAGGTGTTGCCGACAGCAGAATACGAGATTGGGATTCACTGAACAGGGCCACATCGTGACGAAGCTCAGTGTCTATATTTACTTGGGCACCGATTCCGCCGCTAATGCAGGATTCTGCAAGAGCTACAGCAAGGCCACCCTCAGATAAATCATGCGCGGACTGCACAAGTCCTTGTTGAATAGCTGCAAGAACCGTATCCAGCAGTGTACGTTCCACAGTCAGATCCAGCTCAGGCGGACGCCCTTCAGTCACGCCATGAACAGCGCTTTGGAATTCACTTCCGCCAAGCTCAGCCTTGGTGTTACCTAGAAGAAGAATCACATCTCCTTCTTTCTTGAATCCTTGTGTTGTAATGTGGTCCACATCATGGACAAGACCCACCATACCTACGACAGGAGTCGGGTAGATTGCACCTTTTGCATTTTCGTTATACAAGCTGACATTACCGCCGATAACCGGCGCATCAAGGACGCGGCAGGCTTCTGCCATACCGTCAACTGCTTTTTCCATCTGCCAGAAAATATCCGGCTTCTCCGGGCTACCGAAGTTCAGGTTATCCGTAATCGCAAGCGGCTCAGCACCGGAACATACGATATTACGTGCAGCCTCACTTACGGCGATCCGTCCGCCAACTTCTGGATCCAAATATACATAACGTCCGTTGCAGTCCGTTGTCATCGCAAGACCTTTGCGGGTACCGCGAATCGTAACCACGGCCGCATCAGATCCAGGACGTACAGCTGTGCTTGTCCGAACCATATAATCATACTGCTCATAGATCCACGCTTTGCTGGCTACAGTTGGGGAAGCAAGAACCGTTTCAAGTGCTCCGCCAAGATCTGTAACTTCAGGGTAACGCAGGGTATCTACATTCGCATTCTCTTCATAATAAGCTGGAACTGCAGATGGTTTGTCGTAGATCGGGCACTCATCCACGAGCGCAGTCACCGGCATATCGCCAACCACTTCGCCGTGATGGAACAGCTTCAAGCGTCCATCGTCCGTAACCTTACCCACTTTGGCACAGATTACGCCCCAGCGGTCAAAAATCTCCTGAGCCTGCGCCTCATCCTTCGGCTCTACCACGAACAGCATCCGTTCTTGGGATTCAGACAGCATCATCTCGTAAGGCGTCATGCCTTCTTCACGCTGCGGGACCTGATCCAGATACAGTTCAAGTCCGTTGCCGGCTTTACTAGCCATCTCCGCACTGGAGCACGTAAGACCCGCTGCGCCCATGTCCTGAATTCCCAGTACGATACCGGAATCAATCAATTCCAGACAAGATTCCATAACGAGCTTCTCCATGAATGGATCACCGACTTGTACGGCTGTACGCTTCGCTTCGGACTCTTCGGTAAGTTCCTCGGATGCAAATGTCGCACCGTGGATTCCGTCACGTCCTGTTGGAGGACCTACGTAGAACACAGGGTTACCTACACCTTTGGCGACACCGCGCTGGATTTTGTCATGGTCGATCAGACCGACACACATCGCGTTAACAAGTGGATTTCCATCATAGCTGTCGTCGAACATCACTTCGCCGCCGACCGTTGGAATGCCGATACAGTTACCGTATCCCGCAATACCGGATACCACGTGCTCGAATAAATATTTTACACGGTCACTCTCAAGCTTACCGAACCGCAGGGAATTCAGTACCGCAACAGGTCTTGCACCCATGGAGAAAATATCACGGATAATCCCGCCTACGCCTGTAGCAGCGCCTTGGTATGGCTCAACAGCAGATGGGTGGTTGTGACTTTCAATCTTGAACACTACTGCCTGATTGTCGCCGATATCAACAATACCTGCGCCTTCACCCGGTCCCATCAGGACGCGTGGGCCAGTTACCGGGAAGCGGCGAAGCAGCGGTTTGGAATTCTTGTAAGCACAGTGTTCGGACCACATTACGCTGAACACGCCAATTTCCGTATAATTCGGTTTACGGCCGAGAAAACCGCAGATCAGCTCATACTCGCTGTCAGATACACCCATTTGTTTGTAAATTTGCTGTTCGGCGATTTGCTCCGCCGTCGGTTCTTTAGCGGACAACTGCTGCGTCATGTCGATCCCTCCATGCCTTCAAAATGGATGTAAACATTCTCTTGCCATCTTCTGATCCAAGCAGACTATCCACAGCACGCTCTGGGTGAGGCATCATACCTACCACGTTGCCCTGCTCGTTGGAAATGCCTGCTATATCATTCAGCGACCCGTTCGGGTTGCTTGCATATGTGAAAATAATTTGATTATTGGCCTTTAGCTTGGCCATAGTCTCTTCGTCACAGTAGTAATTACCTTCTCCGTGTGCAATAGGAACAATAATCTCTTCACCCTTGGCATAATCACTTGTAAAAGGAGTCTCGTTGTTCTCCACGCGAAGTACGGTATCATGACAGAGGAACTTAAGCGACATATTCCGGCGCAGCGTGCCTGGCAGCAGCCCGGCTTCGGTAAGAATCTGGAATCCATTGCAGATTCCCAAGATATATTTGCCCTGCTCAGCAGCCTTGGCTACTTCAGCCATCACCGGAGCAAATCTTGAAATCGCGCCGCAGCGCAGGTAGTCCCCATAGGAGAACCCACCCGGAACTAGGATGCAATCATAGGCCGACAGATCGGTTGCTGTATGCCATACATAATCAACAGGTTCGCCAATCGTATCTTCTACTGCCTTGTAGCAGTCAATATCACAGTTGGAGCCCGGAAATACCAGTACTGCGAATCTCATGTTGGTTAGCCCTCCAATTCAAAACGGTATTCTTCCACGACGGTGTTCGCCAATAGCTTCTCGCACATAGCCGCCACCCGTTTCTCCGCTTCTGCACGGTCATCCGTGTTCAGCTCGATTTCGATATATTTTCCAATACGCAGACTTTCCACCTCTTGAAAACCTACAGAATGCAGTGCGCCTTGAACGGCTACACCTTGTGGATCGAGTACGCTTTGCTTGATGGTAACATAGACGATTGCTTTCACTTGATTCCCTCCGGAAGGGTATTTCCAAGGGCGCTGCCCTATGGGTACCCGAAAATTTTAATATTACTCAAAGGGCTTCGCCCTCTGCACTCCATTGTATCTACCCTCCCAAACCCTCCCTGGAAGGGAGGGCCCCAAGGGCTTCGCCCTCTGGACACCCTGGGTTTTGGTGGAGACTGCTGCTTGGCCGTTCCTGTGCTGCTATGGTGAAGGAGCCGCTTGCCGTCCCTTTGGGACACGCTTTGCTTTTGGGGCTCCTGCAATAAACCTTTTTCTTCTTGCCCTCACCCCTGCCGGAGAGACCGCTCTCCGGCTTCGTGGTCCTGCTATCTCACCACGGTGAGGGGCAGAGCGGGAGAGGAAGTTAGGAACTGTAGAAGCGCGAGCGTTCGCCTTTATCCCCGGATTTCTACCGCAAACTGCGGTTATTCCAATCAAGAAATCCGGGGATAACAGCGATCGGAAGCCCTAACTCCTCGTACGCTCAAGATCCCCTCACCCTCACCCCTACCCGAGAGACCGCTCTCCGGCAGGAACTCGCTTGCTTCGTAGGACCGCTATATAATCTCCACTTGAAGTCACATAGGGGTGGAGTAACGTAGGGGAAGCTTGGAACTGAAGGAGCGTCAGCGACCGCCTTTGTCTCCGGATTTCTACCGCTAAGAGCGGTATTAGATCAAGAAATCTGGAGACAACAGCGGCCGGAAGTCCAAGCATTCCCCGTAGTTACGACCCGACCCCTATGTTGAAATTACAAGCGGATCATATGGCCTCCACGAAGCCCGATTAATCCGTGAGACGGTGATAAATGTTTTGGTAGCGCCGAGTTGTCTCCTCCACCACATGCGCTGGAAGCGGAGCGGGCTGACTGTTCTTGTCCCAATCCGTGCCGGCAAGGTAAGAGCGGACAGGCTCTTTATCCATGCTGTCGATTTCGATGTCGAGTGCGTAATTCTCTTTGGCCCAGAAGCGGGAGGCATCCGGGGTGAAAATCTCATCGATAAGGATGAGCTCCCCATCGATCAGACCGAATTCCAGCTTACAGTCCGCTAGAATGATGCCACGCTCAGCGCAGTAATCTCTAGCGAAGGCATACAGCTCAAGGCTCTTAGCTTTAAGCTGCTCAGCCAATTCACCGCCAACAAGTTCCTGCATACGCTCGAATGGAATATCCTCATCATGACCCACATCGTTCTTCGCGGCCGGGGTGAAGATAGGTTCCGGCAGCTTGTCATTTTTGCGGAGTCCCTCCGGCAATGAAATGCCGTTGATGGCTCCGTTCTGCTCGTACTGGCGCCATCCGCCGCCCGTGATATATCCGCGAACCACACACTCAATATCAATGCGCTCCGCTTTGAGAGTCACCATAATTCGGTCCTTGAGCAGCTCCTTATTCTTAATGACCGAGCCGAGCTTCTCCACATCCGTGTGCACCACATGATTCTGGATCAGATCGGTCGTCAGCTTGAACCAGTAAGCGCTCAGCTGATTGAGCACATTGCCCTTTTCCGGAACCGGTGGGTCCAGTACGTAGTCGAACGCAGAGATGCGGTCGGTAACTACGATGAGATAATGCTCTCCCAGATCATACAGCTCTCGAACTTTTCCTTTATAGAGCAGCGGTGCATCAACATAATCCACTGCCGTGGACACAGCCTGTGATGACATTTTGCCGTCCTCCTCTTCCCCTGGTCGTTGATTAATCTATAAGTCTTAGCTTTTTGAAAATCGTATCCACATGCTTCAAGTGCCATGACGGGTTAAAAGCATCCTCAATCTCTTCCTTGCTCAGCACCGCCGTAATCTCAGGTGTCTCTTCGATAATGTCGCGGAATTGACGCTGCGTCTCCCATGCCAGCATCGCGCGAGGCTGTACGGTATCATAAGCCTCTTCACGGCTGAACCCTTTGTCAATCAGCTTGGTCAATACGCGGCCGGAGAATGGAACCCCGAACGTACGACCCATGTTGCGCTTCATGTTCTCTGGGAACACAGTCAAGTTCTTGATGATGTTACCGAGGCGATTCAGCATGTAATTCAGCAGCATCGTCGCATCCGGAAGAATGACGCGTTCTGCACCGGAGTGTGAAATGTCACGTTCATGCCACAGTGTCACGTTCTCGTACGCCGTGATCATATGTCCGCGGATTACACGGGACAAGCCAGAAATGTTCTCACAGCCGATTGGGTTGCGCTTATGCGGCATCGCGGATGAACCTTTTTGACCTTTAGCGAAAGCTTCTTCCACCTCACGGAATTCACTCTTCTGCAGAGCGCGAATTTCGGTTGCGAATTTATCGAGCGATGTAGCAACCAGCGCAATTGTAGCCATATATTCAGCGTGACGGTCACGCTGCAGCGTTTGTGTCGAGATCGGCGCGGCAGAGGTGCCAAGCTTATCGCAGACGAACTGCTCCACGAACGGATCGATGTTGGCATAGGTGCCGACAGCGCCGGAAATTTTACCGAACTGTACATTAGCAGCTGCATGACGGAAACGCTCCAGGTTCCGCTTCATTTCCTCATACCACAGTGCCATCTTCAGTCCGAAAGTCGTCGGTTCAGCATGTACCCCGTGTGTACGTCCCATCATCGGCGTATCTTTGTAGGCCACAGCTTTATCTTTCAGAATCGCAATGAAATTAATAATGTCCTTTTCCAAAATCTCATTGGCCTGCTTGAGCAGATATCCAAGTGCGGTATCAACAACATCTGTGGATGTCAGACCGTAATGCACCCATTTACGCTCCTGCCCAAGGCTCTCGGACACCGCACGGGTGAAGGCAATTACATCATGGCGTGTCTCCTGCTCAATTTCATAGATCCGGTCAATATCAAAAGAAGCATTTTGACGAAGCAGCGCTACGTCTTCCTTTGGGATTACGCCCAATTCCGCCCAAGCCTCTGCTGCACAAATTTCAACTTCGAGCCAAGCCTTGAATTTATTCTCTTCCGTCCAAATGGCTCTCATCTCAGGTCTGCTGTAACGTTCGATCATGATTGTTGATTCCTCCAAATTTTGGTTTGCTGTATAAAATCCATACCTTCTTGTACATTATCGCATAAGAGGTTAATGTGTCCCATCTTCCGCTTGGCCGCCGATCCGCTCTTGCCGTATAAATGAACTTTGGGAACCACGGCCGAGGTCCGATCCTGATCGTTCCCTTGTATCCAAGCTCCGCTCATCAATCCCTGAACGACCTCTTCCAAATGCTCGCCAAGAACATTGACCATGACCACAGGGGTCAGCAGTGAAGTATCCCCAAGCGGCAAATTACAAATCGCTCTTACATGCTGCTCGAACTGTGAAGTCTTACAAGAATCCATCGTATAGTGACCTGAATTGTGCGGTCTTGGCGCAAGCTCATTCACATAGAGCTCCCCACTTTCCGTAAGGAACAGCTCCACCGCTAGCAATCCTACCGCTTCAAGCGATTCTGCAATCCGTGCAGCGAGGCGCTCTGCTTCCTGCTGGATACTCTCATTGATCCGAGCCGGAACAATTGAGGCATGCAGAATGTTATCCACATGAATATTCTCTGCAACCGGGAAAGTTTTAATTTCTCCACGTGGACTCCGAGCTGCTACAACAGACAGTTCTTTGTCAAAACGGATGAATTTCTCAAGCACCAGCTCCGTACCTGCCTCGCTTAGTGTCTCGTAAGCTTCCGTGACTTCCTCCGCTGAGCGGATTACCCACTGCCCTTTCCCGTCGTAACCGCCCGTAGCTGTCTTCAGAACGGAAGGAATACCCAGGCTCTCTACCGCTTCCCTCAGCTCTTGCTCACTTCGAATTTCACGGTATGGAGCTACCGGAACACCCGCGGCTTCAATGGCTTTCTTCTCCCGGATCCGATGCTGGGTTGTATATAACAGACGGCTTCCCTGAGGCACATAAGATAAATCCTCGAGCAGCGCTGCAACCTCAGAATCAACATTCTCGAATTCATAAGTAATGACGTCCGAACGCGATGCAAGTTCTCTCGCCGCTGACTTATCACTGTAGGAAGCCGTAATTTGATCAGTTACCTGTCCGCAAGGTGAGTCCTGATTCGGCTCCAAAGTCACGAAGCGGTATCCCAGGTTCGTACCCGCCAGTGCCATCATCCGGCCAAGCTGCCCACCGCCCAGAATCCCGATTGTGGACCCTGGGGCAATCACCTTTAATTCACTCATTATTCGTTCTCTCCCAAGTGATTGCCGCTCTCCAGCACCTCTTCGCGGATTCGGTCTCTACGTTCCTGCACCCGGCTGGCTACCTCCTGATCGAAAGCTCCAAGGATCTGTGCAGCAAGAAGACCTGCATTGGTTGCCCCAGCTTTGCCAATGGCTACTGTAGCCACTGGGATTCCGCCTGGCATTTGCACAATGGACAGCAGCGAGTCGAGCCCATTCAAGGCAGCTGACTTGACGGGAACGCCGATCACCGGCAGAATCGTCTTCGCTGCTACCATACCCGGCAGATGCGCTGCTCCGCCAGCCCCGGCAATGATCACCTTCACCCCGCGGGAAGCGGCGTTCTCTGCGAATTCAAACATCAGATCCGGTGTACGGTGAGCGGATATGACTTTTTTCTCATAGGGAACTCCTAGCTCGTCCAACACTTCACATGCATGGGACATCGTCTCCCAGTCTGACTTACTGCCCATAATTACAGACACCTGCGCTGTCATGTTCCAACCCGCTTTCTTAGTAGTATATAAAATATAATGTTGATCTATAATTAAGCAAAAATCCGGTTATCCACGAAAATACAAGTATTTTCTCTGGACACCGGACCACTGAGGATACGTTACAGGAGGAACTTCCATCCTGTGGCATACATAATACCCACAAAACAAAAGAAGGTCTTTTGTTCAATTGACCTTTCCCCATTACGTTCCCTCGTAGTCCGAAAATTTAAGGTTTTCAGGTAGAAACTTCCGGGCCTTATTCCCGGCGATATACGAGAGCTTTATATGACGCTACAAGGCGTCTTCTTCTCTCCTAGTTTAACAACCCTAACATGGCGCTGTCAACCTAAACACGAACAATAAAAACTACCAAAAACCGAACGTTCGTCTTTTTAAATAATTATTGGGTTCTAATGAGGCTTCCCGTTCCCGCATATAAAAAAAGAGAATGCTGTCCCCAGCATTCCCATCTTAATCACTTAACAACCAACACCGGAATTCTTGCATGCTGCACTACATTATGACTGACACTGCCGAGCACGAATTCACGAATACCGCCAATGCCGCGGCTGCCGATCACAATAGCATCAACGCCCTCCTTCGCCGCATACTCCAAAATTACTTCAGCGGCTGCTCCCTGAGCCAATTCTACCCTGCCATTGTTAATACCTGCAGCAGATAAGCGGTTCCTCGCCTCATCCGATGTCTTCTCTGCCAGCTGATAGAACTCCAAATTGACCGAATCAGGGACAGGAGCAAAGCCATCAGCAATATAGAAACGCGGGAAATCATACACGTGCAGCACAACAAGCTCAGAATCCGCAGATAATTTCGCCAGCTCTATCGCTTTGTCCAGAGCTTTATTAGATGATTTAGATCCATCATACGCAACGAGAATTTTGTTGAACAGCATAATAAGAACACCTCTCCTATAATTGTATGTAATCCAAATAAGAAGTTAATAACCTAATCATTCACTCCCGAAACCTGCCGGGATGCCCAAGAATCGAGCTTCTGTCTACCTGAGAAAGTACCCGTACAGAACGGCATTGAGAAACAGCAGAGCAGGGATCCCAACAATAAAACTGATATGCTTCGTCTTATGCCGGCACCTGTACATGGCGATCAATACGCCCAAAGCTCCCCCGAAAAAAGCCAACAAGAACAGTGTACGTTCCGGTGTCCTTTCCTGCCTTCGCCTTGCCTTCTTCTTGTCCTCAGACATCACAAAATAACCTATCAAATTAATAATTACGAACCATAGTCCTATCGCTAATCTCATACCGGCCCATAGTCCCCCAATCCAACGCGCAGCAATCAGCGCAGTATCTTCTTCTATTATAGAACTTATCCCCATTTAAAAACAAACGACAAATCTAGCCCATATCGCTTCTAATAAGCTGAAACACCAATAGGCCCCCTTCTTTAAGGGGGCTCACGTTATCTCCTCATTGCTTCATTGCTTCATTGCTTCATTGCTTCATTGCTTCATTGCTTCATTGCTTTGGAACACCATTCAAACTTGGTGCACGTTCTTCCTGCTTTTTCGTCTTCGCCGTTATGGGTTCCTCAAGGATACTTGAGTTGTTCTTTTGATTGTTGACCTTTTGTGATTTATTATGCGGCAATCTCAACACCTCCACCTTTAATGTTCCTGCGAGGAATCCGTTTTATACGAGGTGTGAGTACTACCTGCACCGGGAACAGCTTGTTATTGATCTGACTTCTGCTCCAACGCGGCTTTTAACAGTTCTCCCAGATTCGAGCCTAGAGACTCCTGTTTGGCGTACTGCTTAACCAGCTTTTGGGTCTCACGCTTGTTCACATGCTTGCTGTCTTTGTTCATCGTTTCCGTGATTCCGCAAGACAGACATTGTACGAATAGACCGGCCTTGCCTTCTTTCATTTCCATTTTCTTATGGCACTGTGGACAACGTCGGTTGGACAAGCGTTTCTCCCCAGAACGTTTATATCCACAGTCCTCACTAGGACATATCAACATCAGACCACGCTTACTCTTCTTCTCCAAAAGACGCGTACCGCAGTCCGGACAGTGACTGCTTGAAACGTTGTGTGGTTTATAGGAAGCCCCGCTCGCCTTAACTTCATGGACCAATCGCTCAGCCATCTCCCGGATTCCTTTGAGAAAAGGTTCAGGTTGACCTTGTCCCTTCGCTATTCGCTCAAGCTCACTTTCCCACTTCGCAGTCAGATCGGGGGTTCTTAGGTCAGCCGATACCAGCTCAATAAGCTGCTTCCCCTTCCCGGTTGGATGCAGGGCGTTTCCCTGGCGGTCTATTGTATCCGAGTTCACCAGCTTCTCAATAATATCTGCGCGGGTGGCTGGCGTACCTAAGCCGTGCTTTTCCATTTGAGACAAGAGTGCAGCTTCGGTATAGCGCTTGGGAGGAAGCGTACGGCCATTTTGAATCAAGCAGCGCTTCACCTCTACACTCTGGCCCACGCGAAGTTCAGGCAGTACCTTATCGGATTGATCAGCATCCGTATCGTCCTCATCTGATTCGGTCTCATCAAACCCTTGCCCATCATAGACAGCGTGCCACCCGCTATCCTTTATCGCCGTGCCTTTGGCGTACAGCGACTCATTCTCTACCTGGGCTACAACGTTGACATGATCATATCTGGCAGCCGGATAGAAGAGACTTATAAATCTTCTTACAATGAGGTCGTACAACTTGCGTTCCTCTGCAGTTAGCGCGTTTAAAATTACGGTTTGTTCAGTAGGAATGATAGCGTGGTGATCGGTTACCTTGCTATCATCCACGACACGCTTGGTCAGTGGCAGGGCTTTACGAAGTAAGGGCCTCGCTATAGCCGCATATGGACCAACTGCAACACTTTCCAGACGTTCTTTAAGCGTATCCGTCATATCGGATGTAATGTACCTTGAATCCGTACGTGGATAGGTTACTAACTTGTGTTGTTCATACAGACGCTGAAGCACATTGGAGGTTTGCTTGGCCGAGAATCCGTATCTCCGGTTAGCATCCCTCTGTAATTCAGTCAGATCGTAAGCTAGAGGATGCGGCACAACCTTTTCGCTTTTCGTTAATTTTGTGATTTTACCCATTCGTCCTTCAAGCTTACTCTTTAATCGGTTCGTCTTCTCTTCATCAAAAATCCTCGAGTCTCCTCCTGGAGCCCTCCACATCGCTTCAAAAGACCCCAGATCACAGCGCAGCTGTCCATAGGTCTCAGAACGAAAGTTAAGGATTTCATTCTCACGATGCATAATCATTCCAAGTGTAGGTGTCTGAACCCGTCCTGCTGACAGCTGGGCGTTAAATTTCACGGTCAATGCCCGCGTCACATTAAGTCCTACCATCCAGTCAGCCTCAGCGCGGCAGCGTGCCGACTGGTACAAGCGATCGAACTGGCTGCCTGGTTTCAGCGAGGCAAACCCTTCTTTAATCGCCTTATCTGTCTGTGAAGATATCCACAGCCGCTTGAACGGCTTGTTCCACTTCACCATATCAATGATCCATCTCGCCAATAATTCACCTTCGCGGGCAGCATCGGTTGCAACGATAAGCTCGCCAATATCGGATCGCTTCATCAAGTGCTGTACCGCCTTGAATTGATGATTCGTTTCACGTAGAACCTTTAGCTTCATGCGCTGCGGAAGAATAGGCAGATCCTCCAAATTCCAGGTTTGAAATTTATGATCATAATCCTCAGGCTCAGCCAGACCCACCAAATGTCCCAGCGCCCAGGTTACTACGTATTTAGGTCCTTCAAAATGGCTTTTATGCTTCTCACGGCTTCCCATGACTCGGGCAATTTCCTTTGCTACCGATGGTTTTTCAGCCAGTACAAGAATTTTCATAATAAATTAGTGCTCCCCTTTCTTCTACTCCTTATTATAACACTGCTAACTAGGGGCATGAACAGAGCCTACCTTATGCGTTAGCGACTAAGATTCCTTGAACAGGATAGTTTAAGATCATAAATCGAAATAAATAAATCAAAATATAGTACCAGGTATTAGTACCTTGTGCTATAATTCAGTTATATTAACTCAAGGAGTGATAAAATGAATACTTCTGCTGCTCGCATTTCTGGAATTGGCTCCTATGTACCCGAACATATTTTGACGAATGAAGATTTGGAAAAGCTGGTTGATACCAACGACGAATGGATTGTACAGCGCACTGGTATTCGTGAACGCAGAATAGCTGCAGAGGAAGAGTTCACCTCCCATTTATGTATTCGTGCTGTCGAGGATCTGGCAGCTTCCTATAAAGGAACCCTGGATGATGTTGAGATGGTAATAGTCGCTACCACAACTCCAGACTATCCATACCCTAGTGTAGCTTGTCTTGTTCAGAATCATTTCGGCTTAACAAAGGCCGGTGCTCTGGACATCAATGCAACCTGTGCGGGATTCGCCTACGGCCTACACCTTGCGAACGGTCTTATCACAGCTGGGCTTCACAAAAAGGTACTCGTTATTGCTGGAGAGACCATGTCTAAGGTCACCAATTATGCGGATCGCAATACCTGTATTCTTTTTGGAGATGGGGCTGGAGCAGCCATCGTCGAATATGATTCCGAAAGCCCGAGCTTTGAAGGTGCTGTTCTTGGAAGTGAGGGGTCCGGGGGTAAGCATGTATACCGCTCTGGACTTGCTGCCACTCTTGAGGGTATGCCGCTTGAAGGGGAAGGCAAGATTTATCAAAATGGACGCGAAGTGTACAAATGGGCTGTTCGTATGGTACCTGATGGCATCTCACGCTTGCTTGAGGCTTCAGACGTTAGGATTGAAGAGGTTGACTGGTTCGTGCCTCATAGCGCCAATCTTAAGATGATTGAATCTATCTGTGAAAAGAGCAGCATTCCTGTTCAGAAGACACTGACAAGCGCTGAATATTATGGAAATACATCCAGCGCCACAATTCCGCTCTCTCTTCAGCTCGCGCAGCGAAGTGGGACATTGAAGTATGGGGATCGGTTAATTATATTCGGCTTCGGGGCAGGACTTACTTATGCAGGCTTGCTATTAAGATGGGGCGTACAGGATTAACTCAATATTCGTTCTCTTATAAGAACAAAATTGTACATGGTATTGCAGGATTGTTTGAATAATTAGAGAAGTCACCAGCCAAAGTAAAAGGGCGGATGACTTCTTTTTTGTGTGTGCATCAAATCCTAATTTCTTGGGTATTAATAAAAGCAGTGTTGAGTTTGTCTGCTAATTTAACGAAGACATACTCAAATTTTTCAATGCATGAATTTGCATGATTGACTGCGTTCACTTAATTGTTGATGACTTACTAACAGCTCTCTGGTTGGTTATTCACCTTAAGCAAGCTGGCAACAATTTTCGTAATTAAATAACTTAGGGTGTTTAAACAGAGCCAGAGCGGTTAATAGTAATCAACAACAACAAACAATCAATATTAAGGAGTTGACAAGCATGGGATTCTTATGGTCATTGATTATTGGTGGTATCATCGGTTGGTTGGCAGGTCTGATTATGGGCAGAGATATTCCAGGCGGTGTGATTGGTAATATTATCGCTGGTTTTATCGGAGCTTGGCTCGGTTCACTTATTCTTGGTAACTGGGGTCCTGAAATCGGTGACTTCTACATCATTCCAGCGTTGATTGGTGCTGTAGTTCTGGTATTTATCGTGAGCTTGCTGCTTCGTTCGTTTGGTCGCAGCCGTTCTTAATTGATAACTAACCCTTAGAGAAACGTCAGAGTCCTGCTCTGGCGTTTTTCTTTGTTAATATCTTAATAAACTGTGGATTTCTCCTCATGAAATGAAAGCAAGTTATTCAGTTGCTAACAACAATAGGCCTCTATCTGTTGATATTTCGTACTCTTGTGGGTACTCTTGTGGGCACTCTTGTGGGCACTCTTGTGGGTACTCTTGTGGGCACTCTTGTGGGTACTCTTGTGGGTACTCTTGTGGGTACTCTTGTGGGTACTCTTGTGGGTACTCTTGTGGGTACTCTTGTGGGTACTCTTGTGGGTACCAAAAAAAGCACTGCCTTTAAGGCAGTGCTTTTTTCTAATCGCTTGGCGGCGTCCTACTCTCCCAGGACCCTGCGGTCCAAGTACCATCGG
>RCUK01001317.1_pt1 | contig 16257 bp, 16 predicted proteins | sample 2166381 | NCBI WGS metagenome assembly RCUK01 (sample SAMN09932809, study PRJNA488358) | compost metagenome | isolation source: compost soil in an enriched community | place: Germany: Experimental Botanical Garden | reverse complement strand
CATATAAACATTCCCAATCTTAAATGTTTTAACAGTATTGGTGATTCCATAAATAGTAATTTCTTTAATTAAAAATTCATTTAAGATCTTGTATATTAAAATTGAACGCTAAAAAATCTCCCCAAAATAAAACCTAAATAAAAACCAATTGAAGCAATTATAAATAGATAAATAATGAATTTATTTGTTCGTTCTCTTGCAAATTTTTCAACTTTAAATAATATATATTTCATAATAAAATTGGGTTTTAATTAAATAGAGTAAGAGACATTTATCAGACTCTTACTCTACGATTAATTCTTAATGATTTTGCGCATACTCTCGACCAAGTTCCCAACCAAAATAAAAAGCTGCTCCAGCCAATGCAAGCCCTTCGATAATAAATCCGCCTTCTATTTCTTGGTTCTCATCCAATGTTAATTCTACTAAATTTAATTCTTGTAAATTCATAATGATGTTTTTTTATTTTTAAATAATTAAGCTATATACTCTTCATATAAATACCCGCAGATAAAGCCGGTAATTGGAAAAATCAACAATCCGCCTCCTTCAATTTCTTCCACTTCGTGAGCATTTAATTCTACTAAATTCAAATTTTCTAAATTCATAATTTTATAATTTAAAATGTTAATTAATAGTTTCAACAAAAATCATTTTCTCGAGAACTATTTTGTCATAGCAAACTTATCAGGCTTCCGTCTAATAAAATTGGACAGAAGTTTGTACCACCAAAAATTTCTTTAGATTCGTCATCTTTTATGATTTTTAGCGAATAATTTAATATCAATTCGAAGTAAGTATTATAGTAAAAGCTTTCTCTTTTTTTGCAATATTTTAAAGGGCCGCCTAATTCTTTGATTATTTCTAATTCATTATAAAGCTGACTTCTGCTCAAACTTAATTTTCTTGCAAAAACAAGCGGAGTTCCTGTTTTTTCTGAACTAATTAACTTGTGTATTCTTTTAATTCTTTCAATTTGTTTAACGAAGTTCATAGATTAGAATATAAAATTTCACAAAAGGCTAAGCGCTTTGATAATTGGAAAACATTTTTATTAATTATCAACAAATAATACGTTCTGTATTGAATATGAAATTAAGAATTGGTACTTTAAGAAAACATCCTCAAAAAGATTTGAAAACAATAGAATAGGGTAATTTTGTAACATTATGAGAGAACGAGTTACTAATTACTTAAGAACAAAAAAGATGCTTCTTTTAATTTATATAAGTAGTAGGCAATTATTAACAAACATTTAAAACCTTATGTCTTATATTGCACTATCAAATTAAAATAGAAACGTTACTTTTGTGCGTTAAATTACGAACTAAAAATACAAAATGGATATAGTTATCAAACTCTCTCAATTTCTATTGAGTTTATCTTTACTTATTATTCTTCACGAATTAGGGCATTTTATACCTGCAAAATTATTTAAAACCAGAGTTGAAAAATTTTACCTGTTTTTTGATGTTAAATACTCCTTGTTAAAAAAGAAAATTGGCGAAACAGAATACGGAATTGGTTGGTTGCCGCTTGGAGGTTATGTAAAAATTTCCGGAATGATCGACGAAAGTATGGACAAAGAACAAATGGCATTACCACCTCAACCGTGGGAATTCCGTTCTAAGCCAGCGTGGCAACGTTTGATTATTATGTTGGGTGGTGTTACGGTAAACTTTATATTGGCTTTTATCATTTATATCGGAATGGCGTTTGCTTACGGTGATACTTACGTGGCCAATGCAGATTTGAAAGATGGTGTTTGGGTAACCAATCCTGCAATTGAAAATATAGGAATAAAAACAGGAGACAAAATAATTTCTATCGACGGTCAGAAAATCGAAAACTTTGACGATGACACTAACATGAAAGTGATCATGGCCAAAGAAATTCTGATTGAAAGAAACGGGCAGCAACAAACTATCAAAATACCGACAGATTTTGTTGACAAACTATCAAAACATGAAAAAAGTTTATTGATTAGTCCGAGAATGCCTTTTGTTATTGGAAAGCTTCAGGATGATTCGCAAAATACTTCGCTTAAACCAAAAGATTTACTTATCACATTAAATGGACAAGAAGCTAAATATTTTGATCAGGTTAAAGGAATTTTAGAAGCAAATAAAGGCAAAACGATTCCTGCTGTTGTATTGCGTGATTTAAAAGAGACACCAATTACGGTTAAGGTTTCTGCAAAAGGAACTTTAGGAGTTGTTGCGGGTGGTTTAGATATAAAATCATTAGAAAAATTAGGCTACTATAAAATCAGTACTAAAACATATAGTTTTGCTGAATCTATTCCGGTTGGACTTACAAAAGGAAAAAACCAATTAGTAGGTTACGGAAAGCAATTGAAAATGATTTTTAATCCAGAGACAAAAGCATACAAGCAAGTAGGTGGATTTGCGGCGATTTTTAACATTTTTCCGAGTTCATGGAGTTGGGAAACCTTCTGGTCAATCACGGCTTTATTGTCAATTATGCTTGGCGTTATGAATTTATTGCCAATTCCTGCCCTTGATGGTGGTCATGTTATGTTTTTATTGTACGAAATAATTAGTGGTAAAAAACCAAGTGATAAATTCCTTGAAAACGCCCAAATGGTTGGTTTCGTTCTACTTATCGCACTACTTTTGTTTGCTAACGGAAACGATATTTATAAGGCAATTGTTAAGTAGAAAAAATAATTAATAAAAAGAGTTAAAATATTTTTGGTAAATTAAAAAATCAACTATATTTGCACTCGCTAAAAAGAGCAACAACTTCCTCCTTAGCTCAGTTGGTTAGAGCATCTGACTGTTAATCAGAGGGTCCTTGGTTCGAGCCCAAGAGAGGGAGCTTATTAAATACCACTTACACATGTAAGTGGTATTTTTTTTGCATTTATTTCATCTAGTAATGGAATCAATCGTCAAAGCCTTTTAGTTAAGACAACATAGAATTTACGAAAAAGAATTATATTTGAACTATATACTTAAGCGTATAAATGTATATTCTAATTAAACCTTTCTAATGATATAACATTAAATGTTCCGCAAAATAATGTGGTTATATCAAACTCTAATAATTCTTTAACTTATAAAATACAAATCTGACAATGATAAAAAGAATAATAAATGTTGATGGAAATAATATTTCAGTTATAAAAGTTGGAAATGAGGATTATATTTCGCTGACAGAAATGGTGAAAAATGAAGAAGGAAATGACCATATTAGAAACTGGATGCGAAATAGAAATACAATAGAATATCTAGGCACTTGGGAAACGTTGTACAATCAAAATTTCAAAGGTGTCGAATTCGACACCTTTAGAAGAGAAGCGGGCTTGAATAGTTTTAACATGACTCCTAAAAAATGGATTGAAGCAACAAATGCAAATGGTATAATTTCTAAAGCAGGCTCAGGAGGAGGCACTTATGCTCATAAAGATATTGCCTTTCAATTTGGAATGTGGATAAGTCCTGTTTTTCAGCTATATATTGTTAAAGAATATCAAAGGTTAAAAGAAGTAGAATCAAACACTTTAAATCTTGAATGGGACGTTAGGAGACTAATGACAAAAGTTAATTATGTTCTGCAAACAGATGCTGTTCAAAAACATATAATACCAAAAAGCAACTTACCTTTAGCTAAGCAAGGTATAGAATATGCAAATGAGGCAGATTTATTAAACTTAGCTTTGTATGGATACACATCAAAACAATGGAAAGAAGCAAATCCCAGTCATGCACTAAATGGTAAAAACATGCGCGATTTTTCAAGCATAACAGATTTATTAATTATGTCGAATTTAGAATCTCTTAACTCTGAAATGATTAAGATGGATACTCCAAAAAATCAAAGATTTAAAATACTTCATAATATGGCTATAGACCAAAGGGAAAAATTCGATAAAGTAGATATGATTAAATCAATAAAAAAATCTGAGTCGACAACTTATTTAAATGCAGAAAACTTAACACCAGATGAAATTGAAATTGAATCAAAAAAAGACATCTTACAAGCCAGTAGAAAAAACTTATTAGAATTTAAAAAAAATCAAGGAAAGGCGAATGAGAATCCTAAAGACAAGAAATAAAAAAACTAATAGTTATAAAAACGTATCGCACAAATACAACCTCGTATTTTACGACACAAATAACTTTCTCAAGAATTTTAAATATCTTTGAATTATGAGCACACTAACAAAATCAAATCATATAGGGCGAAAAATTAGCCGTATTCGTGAACTTCGAGATATGAAACAAGAAGCATTAGCACAAGCTTTAGGAACCAACCAACAGGCTATTTCTGCTATTGAAAACAGTGAAACGATAGATGAGGAAAAACTTAAGGCAATTGCTGAAGTTTTAGGTGTGTCTGTTGAAGGAATTAAGAATTTCTCTGAAGAAGCGGTTTTAAATATTATTGGAAATACAATTAATAATCACGATAACGCTTCTTCATTTAATTATGGTTGTACTTTTAATCCGCTTGATAAAGTTGTGGAACTTTATGAACGTTTGGTTTTGGCTGAAAAAGAAAAAGTTGAATATTTGGAGAAATTATTGAAAGGGAAGTAGATTTTTTTTTTGGAAAAATTTAATTGTTTTAAAAAATAATACTTTTTAATTCTAAATAAAAAACCAGCCTAATTTGACTGGTTTATATGTTATTTTTTTAATGAATTGTATGAACTTAATTTATGAGAATCAATATAACTAACAACTTTTTTTCTTAATTCATTTTCAGACGCAATTCCCCTGCATTCTTTATTAACTACGAAATTAATTACATATTGAACTTCTGATGTATCGTCCTTTTTGGTTATATATTCTGGAAAATAAATTTTTATCACACATTCACCTTTAACACCGTCAATGTTAAATTTGTATTTTAGAGAGATCGATGCAAAAATGATTTTTTTATGATATTTATTATCAATTACAAGAGGGTGATTCTGTAATTTTTTACCATTTAATTTTAAAGATTCTAATTCATCCAAAAACTTCTTTAAATCTTCTGGAGTTTTTTCATTTTCATCTAAATAAATATCAATATCTGAAACAGATACAAAATCTAAATAAATACATATTTTAGATGTAAAGGAGTATAAAAATTGTATTCTACCTGGATTTGAAAAGTCACTAAATTTAATTCTAATATAATCCTCTTTAGGAGAAATCACATCTTCCTTTATAAAAGTTTTCTTTATTTCTCTATTTATTAATTCGTTAATTAACTTTGTTTCTTTAGAAGTAGAATTTTGCTCAACTTTAAGCTCTATATTTCCATTATTAAGTTTAGTAGCATAAATTGTACCTTTATGTGTTGTAAGACTATCTGTCCAATCATCTAATAAATTAACTCTTTCAATTTCATAATCAAGAATACCAATCCCGCCCTCAAAATAAAATTTGGGAGTTCCTTTGATTGAGAAATTCTGCTTATAATCACTTGAATTTGAAATTAATTCGTTTAAATCAAAACCTTCCCTTAAAACATCAGGTAAATTAAAATCTTTACTGCATTTTAGAACAGCTGAGTTTATTTTAACATTGTCTTCTTTCTTTTTCTGAGTCTCATACAATTCTACAAACTCATTTGGAGCTATCAGAGTTTTCATGAGTAGTGGTACTGAATTGTCTTTTTCATTATTTCCTAAAAAAACTCCTTTTTCTCGTAAAAATAAATTTAAGTTTGAACTTGTCATATTTGACTTTACAAGTAATTGCCTTAATCTATCTCCGTACGGTAATATTTTATTTTTCATACTATCTATTTTTAAAATCTAATGTATGTTTGGTAACTATTAAATTTGATTTAAAACTATCATTTCCAAAAAAAGAAAGAGCTTTTTCGACTTCCGGTCCATTTTTCGTTTCATTATAATCTGGAAATGATATTATTACATTATTTGCTGAGTCTAAATGATCAAAACTTTTAACAAAAGAGAATATTCTTAGCAGATCTTCATAGCTAAAATTATCCCTTACTCCAATAAGAAAATCTACTTTATTATCAATCTCAATTCTTAATGGAATAATATCAGAGAATAAATATTGAATAGGTAAAAATTCACCATAACTTTTTGATTGTAAACTCAAAGAATTTAAACCTGAATTATGATAGATAAATGATACGTTTTTCTCTCCAAATTTATTTCGTATGTTCTCTATTAAATTTACAAAGAATGTGATTCTGGCGTTATCTAAGACAATTATTCTCTTAAAATGATAATCTGAACTTACTGCCAAATTAGATACTTTAGAAATAATATCAGCATTTAAATCACTTTCATTAGAAGCCCAAACTAAAATGCCAGTAATATCAGTTTTAGTTATGTTTGAAAAATTTTTATTGATTTCGGCGTTAAGCTGCGAATTGTCATAACACTCTAAAGTGTATATTAAATCCATTAAATGTTTTTTGAAATCTCCTTTTGGTGCAGTCGGATATTCATTAGCAGTATACTTCACTGAAATAATCCCAACATCTAATACTTTATCTTCTAAAGGTGAATTTACCGTAATCAAACCATCAATTCCATGAGTTGATTTTGGGCTATCACTTATCTTATGCTTTTCGCCATTATTACAAATAATACTGTTTTTTTTTTTTTATGTTTTGTAACCAAGAATATTTTCAAATAAATATTCCACAATTTTTTCTCCTTCTTCACCAACACTCTTTGACCATTCTCCCATAATTATAATTTAAAATTAATTACTAATTCTTTATATTACTCTTCCTAAACACGTTAAACATTAAATAATATTAGTGAAAATAAATTATATAATACATGTGGCGAAATAACTCTTATACATTCGCAATCTAGGAAAAATATTATATAATTTGATCTTGGAAATAATAAAGTTATTAGGGATTATTAATATAATTTGAAACTGTACAAATAAGAGTTAAATTGATAAAAAAAGCGCCGCAATTACTTGCAGCGCTTTTTCATATCATTAAAACAATAAACTCTTAAACCCCCAACTTCTTAGCAATCTCAGTAGGAATTCCGCCTTTGTTTACCATTAAGGCAGTGGTTTTATATTTCACGAAATTTTTGGTTACAAACAAGAAACCTTTGTAGTCGTTTGTTTCTCCCCATGAATTTTTTACGATGTAATATTCTCTTCCGGTCTGATCTTTTGCAAGACCAATAATATGCATTCCGTGGTCGTCTGTTGTAGTATAATTATCAAACGCAGCCTGACGCATCTCCGGAGTAATTTCCGGCTCTGGTTTTGGTCCGTTAAACATGTCTGCTTTTTCTTCAACCGTCATATCATCAAATTTCTTTGTTGGAACGTATGCTACACCATTTTTCCAGCTAAAGCTTTTCTCACTCACGTCAGTTGCCCATGCCACAGTATATCCTTTTTTCAACGCATTGTCGATAACATCTGTCATGTCGTTTACTTTTACGTTGTAAACCTGATCAAATGACCAGTTGTCCGGCACCATCATGGTTGTTTTTTGATAATATGGAGAAGTTGTAAAGGATGACATTTCTACATATTCATCAGGATTAATTCCCACTACTTCTTTTGCAAAAGTTTGTGGCGTATAATTTTTTCCTTTGTATGTAAAGTTTTCCGGCACTTTTCCTAAATAAGAATCGATTACTGCAGCATATGCTTTTTGCCAGTTTGGCGTTAACTCACCATTCGGGTTTTTAACCACAGCAGCCAAAACGCCTTCGATAAGCGCTGCCATTTCTCCAAATTTATTTTTATCCGTTCCGTAGTTTAATCCTGTGTACACTTCTCTTGGAACGGCTCCGTATTTTTTATACATGTTCGTTACATCGTGCAATGCACCTCCGTCACCTAAAGTTACGGCACCATGCATACGAACGTAATTAATTCCTTTTTCAACATATACATTTCTCGCTGAATAAATCTGAGATAATTCTACAGGTTGTTTTCCTAAACGAATCATTTCTGATTCTAAAAATGAATTTGTAGAATAACTCCAACAAGTTCCTGAAGAACCTTGTGTTTTTACTGAAGTTGTTCCAAGGTTAATTTGCTCTGTGAATTTAAAGTTCTCTTTACTTTTATCACTCGCATTCAGCTTTAGTGAGTTTACTAAAACATCTTGTGCAAAACAGCTGCTCACACCAACCAAAAATGCTGATGCTACAAAAACTGATTTCATCGTAATTTTATACATAATCAATGATTTAAATAGTTAACCAATTAGTAACCTTTAATTAATTTTTGTTACAAATCAATTAAATATTAACTAATAAAACTAAAGCTTTGCCGTTAATTTTTACACAATGTTTTTATTAATCTATAAAAACTTACAAAATATGCAAATGTTAATTAGATAATGTGTCAATTAGAAAATGGTCCAATTAGAGAATTTGTCAATTAGATAATCAGATAATTTTTGCTTTATATTTATATTGTTTTTATAATGATAAATAAAATGGTACTTTGGTTCATGCTTTGACGCGCAACAAACCTGAAAATGTTCGAACTACAAAAAGAAAAATACTTAGGTAATACCAAAAATATTTTCACCAATACGCAGGGAATTGCTGTTGTTGAAACGGAGTATCAAAGCAAAGTTTATGAAGGCTGGCATTCGCACAATAATGCGCACATAACACTTTTTCTACGAGGCGGAACTACCGAAAAGCGAAAAAACTTTAGCGAAGTAGTTGGCCCGGGTTCGTTGTTGTTTTATCATAGCGATGAATTGCATTTAAACCACGAAACACTTTTTCCGTCGAAAAACATTAATATTGAAATTGAAGAAAATCTTTTAAAAGAACTTCAGATTTCCGAATCCATTATCGAAAAATCGGTTCAAAATTCAACACTAACCAAATTTTTGATTCTGAAGATTTTTAAAGAATGTCTTGTTGCCGATACTTTTTCGAGCGATACCATTACGATGTTATTTGCGCAATTGGCAAATTCAAATTCACATTTGGAAAGATTTGAAAAAAGTCCGTTTTGGGTAAAAAGCCTTAATGAATTATTAAATGATTGTTGGAATGAAAATCCAAACTTGCAAGATTTGGCGCAGGTTTTAAACTTAAATCCAATTACAATCTCGAAACATTTTCCGAAGTATTTTGGCTGCACTTTGGGCGAATATATGCGAAGAATCAAAATAAACCGTTCGCTTTCGCTGATAGAAACCAACAAAAGTAATTTAACCGAAATCAGTTTTCAATGTGGATTTTCAGACCAAAGCCACTTCATAAGAACCTTTAAAAGTCAAACCGGATTTTTACCCAAACAATTTCAAAAATTATAGAGAGGCAAATTTCATTCTATTTTTTGGTTTTAATGCTACCTATTTTTGTTTCAACTTAAATAGCTAAAACAAACCAAAATGGAAGTTCAAACTCTTACTACAAAACAAAAAATATTTAATTTTCCGCTAATCAAAATTATATTGGCGCTGATCGTTTGCCTTTTACTGATCAACATCGGCCAGGCAATTGCAGCAAAACTATTGTTGATGACGCCTCTGGATAAAAATTACAGAAATCTAATTAAAGGAATTATTGTCTCGGCTTTAGCTTTAACCAGTTATATTGTTTTCTTTAAATATTACGAAAAAAGACAAGTAACCGAATTCGCTTTAAAAGGAATTACCAGGAATTTAATTCTCGGAACTTTAATTGGAATGGTTTTACAATCGCTTACCATTTTGGTTATTTATATAAATGGCGGCTATACTGTTCTTTCCGTAAATCCGGTTTCGTTTATTATCATTCCGCTTACTTTGGCTTTTACCGCTGCTATTATTGAAGAGATTTTAGTTCGCGGTATTCTCTTCAGAATCATTGAAGAAAAATTGGGAAGTTATATTGCCCTGGCTATTTCGGCTATAATTTTTGGAGCTTTACATTTGGTAAATCCAGGTGCTACATTAATTTCTGCTTTGTGTGTTGCTATTGAAGCTGGTTTGTTATTGGGTGCCGCATTTATGTACAGCAGGAATTTATGGTTTCCGATAGCGATTCATTTTGCATGGAATTTTATGCAATCCGGAATTTATGGGGCCATAACATCCGGAACTACAAAAGTAGATAGTTTGTTGGTTGCAAAGATTGAAGGTTCAACATGGATAACCGGAGGAGAATTTGGTCCGGAAGGAAGTATTCAGGCGATTATATTTTGTTCGATCGCCTCAGCAATATTGCTGTTTTTATGTCATAAAGAAAATAAGATAGTGAAACCTTATTGGGTGAAATAAAAATTTATTCAACCACAAATTTCACAAATTAGCACAAATTTATATTTAAATTCCCGGTAGTTTATTATCGGGAATCTTTCTCTTGTCTCTTGTCTCTTTTTTCTATTTTCTATTAGCTATCGCATCCAATTGCTTCCAAAAACAATATAATACGCCCATTGTTCCGGTCCTTTTGCCACATCGATACCCATTCGTAATTTGAATTTACGCGCTAGTAAATACCTAAAACCAGATCCGTAACTGTACACAACAGGTTTCGCAAAAGCCTGATCCCAATCGTTAAAAGCACTTGCCAGACCACCGTAAGCCATAAGACTCCATCTTCGGTACAAATCCCATCTAAATTCGGCTTCGGTAACTATACTTGTTTTTCCCATGTATCTGGCAGCCGGAATTCCTCTTAAATTGATTCCGGGCAAAAGATAAAATGGCGGACTTCCGAAAGCTTGTTCTCCTTCTATTCTCAAACCTCCAATCAGTTTTTTTGATAATGGATAATATCCTATTGCGGACAGATTGACGCGCCAGGCATCGTAATCAGAACCAATGGCATCATCTGACCAGAAAAAATCTGATTGTATCCGAACTCCTTTATTGGGCGTAAAAATATTATCACGTCCATCAAACTGAATAGCACCACCGAGTTGACTCACGGTACTTTTTATATCTTTTGGTTTGACAAAAGAAGGCGGAAGATTCAGGTTTAAATCCGGCAATGTTATATCAGAATTAAGAAATAAATATTGCGGACCAGCGCTCCATTTTGCGTTTTTAAACTGTTTTAACCATTGGGTATAAAATATCGTAGATCTAAAATTGAGTTTAAATTCTATGTCGTCTCCATTGGGCCTATTTTCATAAAAAGACAAATTCATGTCTCCATAAGCTGCCATGACACGGTATAAAATTTTCGGTTTTATTAAAGTAGCGGAACGAAATCCAGCCACCATCCAACTTTTATTTCCGGTGTACATTCCCATTCCCCCAGTAATATCCGGATTTATAAATCTTTTTTTACCATTCTCATCAATTACTGGTGCGTGTTTTTTAAGAAAAATAGGAGCGACGGCACCTCCAATTCCGCCCAGGGCAGGCTCGGTAATAATCGTTGGAATCACAATAAAACCATGTGCATAAATGATATAATCACTTAAATCGATAGCGTGGTCTATAGAATCTCTTAAACTAATATGCTGTTTTTGTCCCATCACCATATTGAATGACAAAAGGAAAAAAACATTTGCGAGAACCATTTTTCGGAAGAGCTTTGTGTTTTTCATATTAGAATTTCAATACATTATAATTCTTTCAACTATTCTTTCTTTAAACTAAACACATGCGCCAGTGTAAGGAAAAAAGTATTTCCCTGAAATCTGTTAATAGCATCAACCTCAGCTACCCATCTAAATCCTGCAGAAGTTTTACAACCAATATGAAAATAATTTACTTCAGCTCCTATTGCTCCAACACTATCTTTATCGCCTTCAACAATTCCGATTACCGGAACAGGAATTTTGTCATCGGTCACTTTATATTGTAAATAGTAAATTAAACCCGCATTTAATATTCCTGTTGGAGCGGTTTTTTCGGTATTCATCATATAAAATGTTTTACCCAAACCTCCTTCGATACTCAAAATATCTCCGGTTTTAATATCGGTATCCTTCTTTTTTCCATTGATTTCATAAGAGGCCAAAGCAGAAAAATGAAAGGTTTTTTTATCGTTGAAAAATAAAGTTGTTCCTGCAGAAAATTCATTCATAAACATTCCTAAACCACTGTTGTCAGAAGCACCTGCGGTATAACTGCCGGTTGGTAAATACAATTGGTAACTCACCACAAAATCGGCTCTTTTGTGATGCCAGCCTAATTGAATCGGCTGAACATAAGAGTCTGTCAATGCTAAAGAATTATTGACATTTGCATTATTTCCCTGAATTGTATTTGATGCAAAAGCTAATAATGCTGTTGCTCCATAATTGGCTCCCAGGATTTTAAAATCACTAACCCATGAAATACCAGCTCCTGTAATCGTCATTGTAAAATCAGGATCTACAGGTGCTTTATCGCCATTGGCATCTCTTAAAGATGATGCTGTATAAAAATATCCCGGAATATAAACACTTAAGGTATTCGCTGGTGTTTGAGTTCCTGATTGCAATCCCATGGCACCCAAAATATGACCTCCTTTAAGCTGTGCTTGTCCTGCAGAAAAAACAAAAAGGAATACTAGCGTAATTATTGATTTTAATGTTTGTCTTTGTTTAAATCTCTTTTTCATCATTTCTGTTTTAAAATTAATAAGACCCAACAAACTTCTTTACAAACTGTTTCCTTTTCAGTTTGAAGATTCTTTTAAATAATAAGTAGTTGTTTTTTCAGGATTTATTCGGATTACTTTGAAATATTCTGAAGGCGATTTACCTGTATGTTTGATGAAGGCTCTAAAACAAGTCGTTCTTGATTTAAAACCAGAATCCCAGGCCATTCCTTCAAGCGATAAATCTTTCCATTCCGGATCGTTTATTTTTTCCTTGAAATATTCAATTCTTTTCAGGTTTACATAATCCTGAAAATGAAGGTTAAATTCTGAATTTATTAAATTGGAAAGATGATGTACCGATATTCCTGTTTCTTCAGCAATGTCCCGAATCACCAGATCTTTCTTCAAAAAAAGCTCTTTTGTAGCAAAGATGTTTTCTAAGTTGGCGAGATATTGTTGTTTTTTTTCTGTCGTTAATTCTTTTACCAATGGCAGATTGTTTTTTGTTTCATTTGTTTTGAGAAGAACCAAATGATTGTCATCCTGATCAAAGTTAGAATTCTCATTTACTTCACTGATAGCATTTACATCTTCTGCTTCATTTGCGTCGTAGAAAATTTGGGGTTTAAAATAAAGCCATCCAACTGTAAAAACAAGCACTGAAGAAATCAGGATATAACATGAAAAGTCGATACTATCAACCTTGTTCACTAAAAAATAATGTACAAAAAGTGCTGAAAACAAAAACAGGATCATCAAATTATAAAGTCGGATCCAGCTTAAAACTTTTATTCTGTTAAAGTGATCTTCTTTGAATTTTTTCAAATCATAATTCAAAATCATCATCGTCTGGCAAAAAGCATACATCAGCCAGATTGTTAAACTCAACATAGAAAACGGACTCCTTATTTTTACTGCAAGAAAATTGATAACCGGAAGATCGAAATATCGATCAACCCATACAACCCATGTTAAACCAAAATAAAAGATAAAAGGTACGAAATGTAACCAGTCGTATTTTCTAAATATCCTTTCTGAAAACAAAACACTTCTTACATACAAAAAAGCGGAAGGCGCTACTAAAAATATAAAGGATTTTGTGATCATAAACAGATCAGGAAAAGGTTTAAAAACGTTGGCCGATAAGTAAAAATTATAGATACTCACAACAGCAAGGCTAAACAGAAACAATCCTAAAAAGAAACTTTTTGAATAGTTTTTCTTTGAAAAAAGGACCATAAATGACGTCGCAAAACCCACTATCGTAGCTATAAAAAAGAAAAGGGAAAGTACTATATCGAGCATAATTTCGGGCTTAAATTTTAAAAGGTATTTCTTTCAGTGTAACTTAAAAGAACAGACTTGGGAGTCGTTGAAAGGCTATACTTATTTGCCGAAACAAATAAGTATAAATGCCTTATACATTAAATTTATAAGCTATAAACCTGTCAACTATTTTTTGGCTAATCCCGGAGGGAAACCTTCTAGTATTTTTTTGATTGCACCATTGATAAATTCTTCCGGATTATCAGGTTTGCTGTCAATTTGTGCGTTACCGATTCCCTGCCAAACCAATTTGCCTGTTTTGGTAGATACAATATCAATTATTAATGAACCATCAACATAATCGTAAGTATTAAATGTTGTTGAACCGCCACCCATCATAGCACCGCCGCCCCAATATCCGTACGGACGATACATACCGCCATAACCATAGAAATTAGTATCGGCTGTAACCTGCGTTTTGTTTTTTAGGATAGATACCGCATTTACTTTTAAATCCGGATTAGAACTTGATTCGGTAAAACCCTTTGCAGTCATTTCGGCACGAATGGCTTTCGCAACACGGTCTACATTAAGCTGATTAACCTGACCTTCCTGTGCTTTCAGGTCATACACCGTGAAAGTTTTGTATTCGCCAAAGTTAGCAGCATGGTCATAATCAGTAGTTACTTTTACAGTTGGAGAACAGCTGAAAAGCAATCCCAATACAAAAAATGGGATTATACGAAGATTCTTTCTTTTAATATTCATTTTGTGGTATTTAAATTAATGATTAAATTAGTTTAACTTGAATTTATTAAAATGCTGATCAAATCCAGTATGAAGGGCAAATCATGTTAAATAGGCGTTAGTAAAACACAACTGCCTACAAAACAATTATTTACTACACACTCAAAGATAAATCATTTTGTTTAATTAACATAGTAGAGTGGTTAAAATTCTTACTTATTTAATTTGAACAAGTATTTGCCAGTTTATTATGTAAGTAACCATTCTAAAACTATAAAAATATTATAAACCGCTATTTCAGACAACTTCTCATTCATAAATTCAATTTTAATAATTAATGAGAGTTACACCTCATCTGAAATTGGCAATCTTCCGTCTTTAATTGCTTCCAGCATTTTATAATAATCGGCATCATTTTGATTGGCATAGGAAACCGAAAATTTTGCAATTGCATTGGCAAATTCATTTCCTTTGCCGAGATACCCGGACAAGATTGAAGGATCTCCGGTACGGGCATGTGCTCTTGCCACAGCCCAGCCGCAAGCTTTTGCATAATCGGCCATGTTTTTGACTTTCATAATTTCCAGAACCGGTTTTACTTTGGCATCACGAAGCTGTCGGATATAGAAAAATTTATCCTGACTATCGTTTGTCCATCCTAAAAACATATCCGAAGCAGACTGCATCAGCTTTTGACCTCTGACAATTCTTTCTCCCTGGTGGCTGTATTTGCCTTTTGTACCTATATGAGGCTCTAATACACTATGTCTGGCCTCTTTAAATTGCAAAAAAATAGGTTCGCCTGTAGCTGACATCAATAAACTTATGCCACAAAGTGTTCCCACACTTCCAACTCCAACTACTTTTATCGCAAAATCGTGCAAAGCATATCGGCTTAACAACACTTTTTTTTCGTCAGATAATGTTTCCATATATCTTTTATGAATAGCTGTCGCTTCTCTTTCAAGTCTTTTCCATTCTTCGCCGATTGGATGAAAAATCAGAGGTGGTTCGTCTTTTATTCGGGCACGGGTTCCTTCCATATAAGTCATTTTTGCAAACTCTTTTTCGTGCGCCGTATATTCTGAAGCCTTTTTTAATCTTTTTTGTTGAAATTCTTTTATCTCTTCATCATCTCCTCTTTCGATAAGCTCAGCAAGATCAATATCAGCATACCAAATTTGAAGTGCCGATAATTGACTGTATTCCAGCATGTGTCTCTTATAACTATCGGCAACATGCCAGGCAAATTCTTTACAGATTTTATTCGGGAATTTCTTCCATCTTCCTGCAATTACAAAACTTGTCGCCAGTCTTTTGATATCCCATTCCCATGGACCCGGAAATGTTTCATCAAAATCATTAATATCAAAAACTATCTTTCGTTCTGGCGTTGCAAATCCGCCGAAATTCATCAAATGACAATCGCCGCAAAGCTGAAGCTCAATTCCTGTATTTGGAGTTTGTGCCAAATCTGAAGCCATAATTGCAGCTGTACCTCTAAAAAAAGTAAAAGGACTTTCCATCATTCGGCTGTATCATATTGGAACTAAATTTTCCAATCTTCCTACACTTGTTTTGATCAGAATTTCAACCGGATCTTCACGATTCTCAGACGGATTCCATTCTTCATGAACAGACCGTGGCACCAATTTTCTAATAGCCACACCTTTATCAAACCGCGCTGCTTTGGATGCAGCGGGATTAAATAAATTGTCGTCTGTATCTGTGAATTTTTCAGCCATGAAGTATCGCGGTTATAATAC
>RCUK01001315.1_pt1 | contig 16308 bp, 17 predicted proteins | sample 2166381 | NCBI WGS metagenome assembly RCUK01 (sample SAMN09932809, study PRJNA488358) | compost metagenome | isolation source: compost soil in an enriched community | place: Germany: Experimental Botanical Garden | reverse complement strand
GATATAATATCGTCCCTACGGGACGAGTAGAGATAGGTATTTTTTTTGCTACCAAAATATAATTCCTACGGAATATTTTTCTTTTAATTATTAGGATTAAATGGAAAAAGACATTTGTACTGTTGCCAGGAACAAAGTATAGACAGGTTTTAATCTTTTGCTATTTACATTTAATTCTAATGGAATATTTTTTTCTCTAGTTCAGATAAAAAACATTTAATAAAACTTTTAAAAAAGAAATATATTCTTACAAAATAAGTATATTTGCTGAATGTTAACGGCTAAATATCAAAATTTTGGTTTTGATATTTTATTTTATACTGTTCCGCTAGGAACAAAATATTGGTAGAAAAGATAATATTTAAAACAAAATTGTCCCGTAGGGACGACATATTATGGCAAATACATATACTCAAATACATATTCATTTTGTTTTTGCAGTAAAATTTAGACAAGCCAAATAAGCAATGAGTGGAAAGAAGAACTCTACAAATATATTGCAGGAATTATTAAAAATAACAATCATAAACTTTTAGCTATAAATGGTGTCTCAGATCATGTTCATATTTTAATTGGAATAAGACCTGTACAGTCAATTTCTGATTTGATGAAAAATATCAAACAAGATTCTTCAAAATGGATTAATACGAATAAATTTTCAAAAAGGCATTTTGAATGGCAAGAAGGGTATGGAGCATTCTCATATAGCAAATCACAATTAAATGCAGTAGTTAATTATATTCAAAGTCAAGAATTGCATCATAAAAAGAAAACTTTTAGGGAAGAGTATATTAATTTTCTTGAAAAATTTGAAGTTGATTATGATGAAAAATTTACTTTTAAAGAATTAATTTAAAATTTATTTTTAAAAGCTAATGCAAAAGCCAATAAAAATCCTCGCCATTACTGGCAGTACAAGAAAAAACTCCAGTAATTATAAGATTCTACAATTCATCTCAGAAAATATTGAAACTCAGTTTGAAGTTGAAATTTTTGAAGATTTAGATGAATTGCCTCATTTTAATCCAGATTTAGACACAGAAAACCCGTCGGAAAAGATTCTTTCATTCCGAAATAAAATTGCTCAGACTGATGGAATCATAATCTGTACGCCTGAATATGTTTTTAGTTTACCCGGAAGTTTGAAAAATGCATTGGAATGGTGCGTTTCAACTACCATTTTCTCAAAAAAGAAAGTTGGATTAATAACTGCTTCTGCTTCTGGAGAAATGGCACACGAACAATTAGTTTTAATAATGAAAACTTTAGAAGCACAATTTAAAGATGAAAATCAGCTTCTGATACAAGGTGTTCGTGGAAAAATTAATGATGAAGGAAAAATTACAAATGAAGAAACACTTAATTCTCTTCAAAAATTTATCCATGATTTTGAAAATCAATTTTTAAATGAAATGTAAAGAATTTCAATAAAAAGAGTAGATTTACTTTCGGATTTTTTTAAAATAAGAAATGATCACAAGAAGAAACTTCATTATAAATACAAGCCTGGCTGCAACTGCAGTTTTAGCTTCGCCATCATTTGCCTTTACCATGGATAAAAAAGAAATAGGTTTGCAGTTATACACCTTGCGTGATGAACTTCCAAAAGATGTAAAATCGACTTTAGAAAAAGTTGCAAAAGCAGGATACACTACAGTTGAAACATATGGCTTTTCTATCAAAGACCAATTTTGGGGATTGACACCAATTGAACTTAAAAAAATCTTAGACACAAATAATTTAAAAGCAGTTAGCGGACATTATAATTTAGGAAGCTTTCTATATGATGGAAATTTAGAAGAAATTAAAGCCGCAATTGAAGCTGCTAAAATTTTAAAAAATGAATATTTAACGATTCCCTGGGTTGATGAACCTTTTAGAAATGATTTTCACAAGATTGCCGCTCGTTTAAATGAAGCCGGAAAAATGTGTGCAGATGCCGGTTTAAAACTAGCCTATCATAATCACGATTTTGAGTTTAAAAGCAAGAATGGTATCACAGGTTATGATATTTTGTTAAAAGAAACAGATAAAAGTTTAGTCTCTTTTGAATTAGATTTATACTGGGTAGTTCGTTCAGGAAATGATCCGCTTAAATTATTTAAGGAAAATCCGGGACGCTTTAAATTATGGCATGTAAAAGATATGGATAAAGTAAATCCTGCTTTAAATGCCGAAATAGGTTCAGGCGCTATTGATTTTAACCCCTTTTTTGCAGCAGTAAAACAATCGGGAATGATTCATTTTTTTGTTGAACAGGAGAATAATTATATCCCAAATTCTTTTGATTCCATTAAAACTAGTTGCGATTTTATTTCAAAAAATTTAATCTAATAATATTGTATGAAGAAACTTCTTTTGCTGTTTTTGGTGGTTCTTTGTTCGTGTCAATCAGATAAAAAAGAAAATTTAACTCCAAAGTCGCAATCAAATCCAGAAGAAATTTTACCGCTGCAACCCTACTTTACAGACATTAAAATTAATGATGTTAAGCTTGGGGAGCCTGTTTTTGGTGAATGGCTGTATTCTCATAAAGAAAAAGGGCAGAGTTTTAAGCAATTTATAAAGACCCCCCATGTTGTTCCATCCAAAGAGGAGAATATTATTTATTTAAAACCTATCGGAAAATTTGATTCAGTACAATTAAAACAAATTGAATTAGTTCGTCAGTATTTGCAGATTTTTTTTCAATTAGAAACTAAGGTTTTAGAAAATGTTTCAAACGATATTATTCCTGATAATGCCAGAAGAATTGGTGATGTAGGACAAGAACAATTTTTAGCAGGTTATATTTTAAACAATGTTTTGAAAGAAGAGAAACCTCATAAAGGAATTGCTTTAATGGCAATAACAGAAAAGGATTTGTATCCCAAGCCCGAATGGAATTATGTTTTTGGACTGGCATCTTACAGAGATAAAATAGCAGTAAGTTCTATTCACAGAATGCAGCAAGAAGCTGATTTTAATTTATGTTTAGATCGATTGCTGAAAATATGTTCTCATGAAATCGGACATATGTTTGGTCTGCATCATTGTATTAATGCTAATTGTGTGATGAATGGCACCAATAGTATGCCGGAAACAGATACTCATTCTATAAGATTGTGTTCGCTCTGCCAAAGAAAATTAAATTCAGGATTTAAATACGATAATAAAAAACGGTTAATAGAGTTAGAAAAGTATTTTAAGGAAAACAATTTAGCTGAAGGAACTGAGTTAATGAAGAAGGACCTTAAAAGTATTCAATAAATAAAAAAGTTAATTAAATAGAGTTACTATGCAAAGTTTCGGATCAAGCAAAGAATTTATAAAAGGAGACGATATCGAGTGGGAAGTTGTTGGAGAAGGAATCAAACGTAAAATTTTAGCCTACGATGATCGCGTAATGTTGGTTAATGTTCATTTTGAAAAAGGTGGAATTGGTACTTTACATGAACATTATCATACTCAGGTAACTTATGTTTCTAGCGGTAAATTTGATGTTACGATTTCCGGAGTTACTCAAACATTAAAAGAAGGCGATAGCTTCTACATTCCACCACACGCGATTCATGGTGTGGTTTGTTTAGAAGAAGGAATGTTAACAGATGTATTTAGTCCAATTCGTGAAGATTTTATGAAAAAATAAAATCTTAAAAGACCGTGCAATTTCTAAAATACCAATCTGATTTGATCTTAACCTTGAAAAATTTATACTTTTTTTAAAGTTTTGGTTACAATTAGATTGGTATTTTTGCAAAATGAATTTATCCAAAACGAATGTCTTATTTATGGCAGCTTGCACTGGACTTATAGTTGCAAATCTGTATTACTGCCAACCTCTAATTGTTTTAATTGCCAACGAATTTAAAATTCCTGAAGCCAACGCGGGAACAATAACCTATCTGACTCAGGCCGGATATGCGATTGGTTTGTTTTTTATGGTGCCTCTTGGTGATAAACTCGAACGTAAAAAGCAAATTTTAATGACCACTTTTGCTTCTGTAATTGCCTTAATTATTGCAGCAACGGCAAAAAGTTTCTTCATTTTACAAATTGCTTCTTTGTTAATTGGAATTACTTCGATTGTACCACAGCTTATTTTGCCTTTGGCTGCTTCCTTAAGTTCAGTAGAACAGCGAGGAAAAGTAATCGGAACAATTATGAGCGGTTTGCTTGTCGGGATTTTACTTTCCCGAACTTTAAGTGGTTTTATTGGTCAGGTTCTAGGCTGGAGATCGATGTTTTATATCGCTGCCGGAATTTGTCTTTTGATTTTTTTTGTGATTCAGAGAAAATTCCCCGTTAATAAACCTCAGTTTCAGGGAACTTATGGACAATTAATTCAATCTCTTTTTACCTTAATAAAAACACAACCAATTCTGCGCGAAGCAACACTTATAAATGTGTTTAGTTTTGCCCAATTTGGAGCCTTCTGGACGACAATGGTTTTGTTACTTTCCGGAGAACCGTTTCATTTTAATAGCGCTACGATTGGTTTATTCGGAATTGTTGGGGCTTCCGGAGCTTTGGCGGCGCCATTGGTTGGGAGATTAGGAGATAAAGGTGGTTCAAGAGTTGCAGTTGGTTACGGCTGTTTATTGATATTGATAAGCTTTATAATTTTCTATTTTTCAATAGAAAGTGTCATCGGAATTGCAATCGGAATTGTTTTTATCGACATCGGAATTCAGGGTGTTCACATTTCAAATCAAACCAGAGTTTATTCGTTATTGCCCGATGCAAGAAATAGATTGAATACGGTATTTATGTCTTTTAGCTTTTTAGGAACGGCTGCGGGATCTGCTTACGGATTGTTATTGTGGAAATTAGGAGGATGGCATGCAGTAGCTATCGGATGTGTTGGTCTTTCAATATTGGCATTAACGGTTTATGGTCTCACATATAAATCAAAATCTAAAAAATTGATAAAAAATTAATTTGTAAATTTGCATTCAAAATTAAAAATAAGAACAATGGAAAACGGAATATACGCTAAATTCAATACTAGCAAAGGTTCGATTTTAGTAAAATTGACACACGACTTAACACCAGGAACCGTAGGGAATTTTGTAGCTCTTGCAGAAGGAAATATGGAAAATAAAGTAAAACCTCAAGGACAAAAATTTTATGACGGATTAACTTTTCACAGAGTAATTCCTGATTTCATGATCCAGGGTGGATGTCCTAAAGGAACTGGAACTGGAGATCCAGGATATAAATTTGATGATGAATTTCACCCAAGTTTAAAACACGATCGTCCGGGAGTTTTGGCAATGGCAAATTCGGGACCTGCAAGTAATGGTTCTCAATTTTACATTACTCACGTTCCAACTTCTTGGTTAGACGGAAAACATACTGTTTTTGGTCACGTTGTAGAAGGTCAGGATGTTGTTGATGCTGTTGCTCAGGGAGACAATCTTGATGCAGTAGAAATCATCAGAGTTGGTGAGGAAGCTGAAAAATTTAATGCGATCGAAGCTTTTGTTGGTTTAAAAGGTGCACGCCTTAAAAGAGATGCAGCTTTAAAAGCAGAATCTGAAGCAAAAATGGAGCAATTGGCTGCTGGTTTTGATAAAACAGAAAGCGGTTTACGTTACAAAATGATTCAAAAAGGAGACGGTAAAAGAGCAGAAGCTGGTAAAACAGTTGCGGTTCATTACGAAGGTTCGTTAGAGAATGGAAAAGTTTTTGATTCTTCTTACCCAAGAAAAAAACCAATCGAATTTAGATTAGGCCAGGGTCAGGTTATTGAAGGATGGGACGAAGGTATTGCTTTATTACAAGTGGGTGACAAAGCTCGTTTTGTAATTCCATCTGATTTAGCTTATGGAGCGGCAGGTGCAGGAGGAGTTATTCCACCAAACGCAACTTTGATTTTCGACGTTGAATTAATGGAAGTAAAATAAAATTTTACAAACAATTTAGTATTGTTTTAAATAGTAATCCCATATGTTTCGGCATATGGGATTTTTTTATATTTACTTTAAAATAAACCAAAAACAATGAAAGTAAAAATATTAACATTAGCTGCAGTAACGTTACTTGCAGTTTCGTGTGGTACAAAAAAAACAGCTTCAACTCCGGCTACTCCGGCAGTAACTGAAACGGTGAAAGCTGTAGAATTAACTCCTGAATTGGCAGCGGGTAAAAGTATGTATGAAAATAGCTGTGTAAAATGTCACAAGTTATATGAGCCAAAGAAATTTACTCAGGAGGAATGGGCGCCGATTTTAGTGAGAATGCAGAAAAAAGCGCATTTAGATGATACTCAAATGGCTTCAATTACAAGTTATATACATTCTCAATTATAGGAGAATCAGAAATATATATTTATACTTAAACTATTCAGTAATCTTTATTGAATAGTTTTTTTATTTTAAAATGGAAATAAAAAAAAACACCTCCATAATGAGGTGTTTCAAAAACTATGAATTGCCTGAAGATGTGTTTTCAACCGAAATTATTTTTAAGGTCTTAATTCCTGCAGGCAATTCCCAATCGACCTGATCGTTTTCTTTAAAACCAATTATAGCCACGCTCAACGGTGCTAAAATAGATATTTTTCTTTCTGTTACATTTGCTAATGAGGGTAAAACAATTTGAATTTTCATTTGTTTATTGGCTTTCACATCTTCAATCGTAACATGCGAATTGATTCGGATGATAGAATTGTCTAAAACACTTTCTTTACTAATAATAGCACGATCGAGTTCTTGCGAAAGCTGACCGATTTCTTTGGCATTTGTTTCGTTTTTACTTTTTAAAATCAACTCTCTTAAAAGCTGATAATCTGTCTTGCAGAAAATTGGTGTTGGGTTCATATCTATATTATTATTATTATTATTATTATTATTATTATTGAATCAGTATAAAATATCAATATTTTCAAATTGCTTTATCAGCAGTTGAAAATTGAATTATTTGGAAATTTTAAAGTGGTTAAGGCAAAGTTGATCTGAAATGGGGAGTCATTTCAAATAAAAAATCATGAATGAAATTTTGTGGTAATCCTCCGTCTGAATGAAAAATGTAAAATAGACGGAGGCCTAATTAATAAAGGCTTTACTATGAGAATTAAATACAGCAATGCATTGTTTTCTTTTATGAGAAAACAACAAAGAGTTAGCTGCAAATGTATTTATAATATTCACGGTAAATAATTAATCGGACTGGTAAAGGTAGGTAAACTTTTTAAAGTCTAAAAGCTTATTTCCATTTGATACTACATCCAATACTAGGTTTTTGTGGATCTTTCAAACTTCTGTTGTAAATTAAAGCATCAATAGCACTTCGAAGATCACTTCCACTTAATGGAATTCCGTTTCCAGGTCGGGAATCATCTAATTGGCCACGGTAAAATAATCGGTTTTGATTATCAAATAAATAAAAATTAGGTGTACAGGCTGCTTCATAAGCTTTGGCAACTTCTTGGGTTTCATCGAACAAATAAGGGAAATCCATTTTGTTTTCAAAAGCAAATTCAGTCATCAGTCCTGGGGAATCCTGTGGAAATTTTTCAACATCATTACTGGAAATGGCAATCATACCAAGCCCTTGTACACGATAATCGTTGGCTATCATTAGTATTTCTGGCAACACATGAAGCACAAAAGGACAGTGATTGCACATAAAAATGAGAAGAGTACCTTTTGATCCTTTTAAATCTTCAAACGAATATTCATTATTAGAGTTAGTGTCTTTTAAATAGAAGTTTGGAGCAATTGTTCCAAGCGGAATCATATTTGAAGGAGTTTGTGCCATTTTTTCTAAAGAATTAGTTACTCAAAAATAGCTTTTAATTCTGTATAAGAAAGAGCACAAGAATAATTATTTTGCCACAGATTGCAGATTATAAAGATTACCTTGTCTTAATTGTATGAAAGAATTTTTATAATCTGTGCAATCTGTGGCATTATTTTATGAGTTTAGAAAGTTTAATAAATCTTCATTTAAACGATCTTTTGCTGTGTAGAATAAGCCGTGTGGAGCACCTTCATAAATAATAAAAGTATTGTCAGCTATAGCTTCTGCGGTTTTTTTTGAGCTTACTTCAATAGGAACGTTTTTGTCATCATCTCCATGAATAATTAAAGTAGGAACTTTTATAGTGTGAAGTTCATCTCTGAAATCTGTATTCGATAAAGATTCGGCACATTTTAGCGTTGCCCTTGGCGAAGCAGCTGAGCACAGCTTAGTAAAATATTCAAGTAATGGTGTACTCAAAGGTTTGTTAATTATAGTAACACCAAAAAATATTTTTCCAAAATTTTCAAGAAACCCTATTCTGTCCTCTCTAATGGCAGCTGCTGTAGCTTCTCCTTTTTCTTTTGGACGCCCTTCTGGATTGTCATCCGTTTTTGCTAAAAATGGAATTATTGATGAAATTAAAGCGACTTTTGTGACGCCTTTTCCTCCATGACGGCTGAAATAACGAACTACTTCTCCACCTCCCATAGAAAAGCCTACAAGTGTTGCATTTTCTAATTGCAGCTGTTCAATAATTTCACTCAAATCATCAGCTAATGTATCGTAGTCATAACCATCCCAGGGCTGTGATGATTTACCGAAACCACGGCGGTCGTATGCAATAACTCTATAGTTATTTTGAACCAGAAACTCAATTTGATATTCCCACATTTCATTAGACAGTGGCCAGCCATGAATTAAAATTACAGGTTTTCCTTTTCCGTAATCTTTCACATAAAGCTGTACATTTTTGGCTGTTTTTATATATTTATCGGTATTTTGTTCGTGAATATCAAAATCAAAATCTTTTATAGAGTGGTCGCTGTTTAAGATCGTATTTTCCATTTTCTATATTTTTTGTGTGTTAGCTTACAATTTTACTTGTAAATTTAGAAGCACAGTTATAAAAAATGGTTATAGAATTAAGGATAATAATTACAAAATTAATAGGTTTGTAATTCAACTATATTAAAAAACAAAAATGGATTTAACCTGGAGTGAATTTGAAAGAACTGAAATGCGAGTGGGAACCATAATCGATGTGAATGATTTTCCCGAGGCTAGAAAACCGGCGTATCAGCTAACAATTGATTTTGGCCCTGAGATTGGTGTCCGAAAATCATCGGCACAAATAACGGTTCATTATAAAAAAGAAGATTTAGTAAACCGACAAATTATAGCAGTTGTGAACTTCCCTAAGAAGCAAATTGGGAAATTTATGAGTGAATGCCTGGTTCTTGGTGCGATAGGCAAGGAGGGGGACGTGATTTTATTAGCTCCCGATTTTAAGATTGAAAATGGATTGCGAATAGGATAGCTAGTCGTCAGTCTCAGTATCCAGTCTGGATACTGAGACTGCGACTGAAAACTATTTTATTTTCTGAATCAACTGAGCTAATATTTCCTGTCCCTCTTCCCAATATTTCAAATCAGAATCAGAGTTAATATGCCCTTTTTGACCCACATTTACAAAATCACTTCCCCATTTTTCAGCCAAATATTTTTTCCTTTCAAAAGAGGCGTAAGGATCATTTTCGCTTGCCACAACTATTGATGGAAAAGGTAATTTAAAAGTCGGAATTGGAGAAAAATTACGTGTGCTTTCTGGAGTATGTTGAGGTGAATCGACATCGGCAGGAGCCACTAGTAATGCACCAACAATATTTTTGTTAGTATTCGCTTCTGCCCAGTGTAAAACTAATGAAACGGCTAAGCTATGTGCCACTAAAATGGTTGGTTGGTTGAGTTTAGCGATTTCCTCATTTAATCTTTCAAGCCATTCTTCGCGAACAGGTTCATCCCAATTGTCTTGGACTAATCGAATTGAGTTTTCGAATTTTTTATGCCAAAAGGTTTGCCAGTGTTTGTCACCGGAATTTCCCAGTCCGGGTAATATTAATAAGTTTGTTTCCATTGCCGTGGATTTATTTTAATAATTATTTTTTGGGTTGTTTCTCTTTTATAATGCGATTTATTTCGTTTACAAGTAATGGAAAACCGGGTTCAGTCATTCCGTGACCATAACCGTCTAACTCATAAAGTTTGGTTTCCTTGTGTCCAACCAATTTCATCATGCGTGCCATATAAGCGTTTTCTTCATAACGACCTAACATTTCCAGTTCACGATCTCCGGTAATTAACAAAAGGGGCGGAGCATCGGCACGAACATGGTAAAGTGGTGCAAAAGCATCTATGGTGGGTTGCTTTTCCGGAATGCCATTTTCTCTTCTAATTTCAAAATGAGTAATGCATTGCCCACTAAACGGAATTAATCCCGCAATTTTATTAGCATCAATTCCTTCTTTTTGAAGCCATTTTTTATCAAGTCCATTCATTAAAGCTAAATAGGCACCGGCAGAATGTCCTGAAACAAAAATTTGAGTGTTATCACCGCCATAATTGGCAATATTGTTAAAAGCCCAGGCAATTGCAGCCGCAGCATCTTCAATACATTTTACAGCTTTAACCTTAGGAGATAATCTGTAATTTACTCCAACAATTGCAAAACCTTTATTTTTTAGAGCTTCAGGAATTTCCTTGCTTCCGCCGGTTAATCCGCCTCCATGAAACCAAACTATAGTCGCGAAATTTTTAGTGTTTTTAGGATAATAAATATCCAAAACACATCTTTCATTAATATAACTGTCAGATTTGTTTGTTGCTGCATTATAATATTGAATATTGGTTTTAGTATCATATTCTGCCTTTTGGGCAAAAGAGGAAAGTGCAATAATAAAGAAACAAAATGATAGTGCTATTTTTTTCATAGTAAAAGTATTATTCAATTTTAAAATCACCTTCCAAACCATTTTCGGCGTGCGAAGCAATCCAAACTTTAAAATCGCCAGGTTCTGTTTTTAGTTCCATTTGATCATTATAAAAGGCAAGGTCTGAAACTGGAATTGAAAATTGAATAGTTCTGGATTCATTAGGTTTTAATTCGATTTGTTTAAAATCTTTAAGTTCTCTGACAGGTCTCACAATACTTCCTGTAATATCACGCACATATAGTTGAACTGTTTCTGTTCCGGTAGTGTTCCCTGTATTTGTAATTAACGCAGAAACATTTAATTTATCATTGTCTTTAAGAACAGTTTTTTCGATTTTTAAATTTTCATAGGAAAAGGTTGTATAACTCAATCCAAATCCGAAAGGGAATTGCGGTTCGTAACCTGCATCAAGATAGTGGGAATTATTTCCTAAAGAACTTTGCCAGGCTTCGACAGGAATGTCCTGAATAGCCACAAAAGTTTTAGGATCTGCTGGTCGTCCTGTATTTGGGTGATTGTAATAAATAGGAATCTGTCCCACTTCTTTTGGCCATGTTACAGGTAGTTTTCCTGATGGATTTGCAACTCCCTGAAGCAAATCAGAAATTGCCGGTCCTGCCATCGTGCCCGGATGCCAGGCCATAATTACAGCATTGACTTTCGGCAAAACAGCAGCTAAAGCTATAGGTCTTCCTGCCATTAATACTAATACAATTGGTTTTCCTGTTTTTTGTAATTCGGCTATTAATTTTTCCTGTAAACCAGGTAAATTTATGTTGGCTCTGGAATGCGCCTCGCCAGAAAGAATAGCCTCTTCTCCAGCAAAAAATAATATGATATCGGATTTTTTAGCTTCTGTTATTGCAGCAGAAAAACCTTCCTCAGATAGGGACCGGCTATGTGAAAGTCCGGGTGTATACAAGATATTATTTTGACCAAAACTATTTTGCAACGCTTTTAGAGGAGTTTGGGAATCTTCTTTATTACCATCAAAAATCCATGTTCCTAATTGCTCTCTCGGGGCATCTGCCAGTGGGCCAATAATAGCTATTTTTTGATTGGATTTTAAGGGCAGGATTTGATTCTCGTTTTTTAACAGAACACAACTTTTAATAGCTGCATTCTTTGCAGTTTGTAAAGCATCAGCAGTTAATAATGAAAATTTTTCCCTGTCTTTAAAATAAGGATTTTCAAAAATTCCGGCTCTGAATTTGATTCTAAGAATATTACGAACCATTTCGTCCAATTGCTTTTCGGATATTTTTTTTTCAGCTATTAATGTTTTTAAATGATGTGCATAAGATAAACTGGTCATTTCCATGTCAAGTCCCGCCGAAGCAGATTTAAGGGCTGCATCTTTCTCATCGGCAGCAAAACCATGCGGAATCATTTCAGTAACAGAATTCCAATCGCTTACTACAAAGCCATCGTATTTCCATTCTTCGCGTAATATTTTTTTAAGTAAAAAGTTGTTCCCAGAAGCCGGAACGCCGTTTAGGTCGTTAAATGAAGTCATAAATGTTGCGGCTCCTGACTTTGCTGCTGCTTCAAAAGGTTTTAAATAAACATTTCGAAGTAAGTTTTCAGACATGCTAACAGTGTTGTAATCTCTCCCACCTTCTGCAGCACCATAGGCGGCAAAATGTTTTGCACAGGCTAAAATTTGACCTGGAACAGAAGGATCTTCACCCTGAAATCCTTTAATGTAAGCAACTCCCAGTCTTGATGCCAATAAAGGATCTTCACCCGGTGATTCTGCTATTCTTCCCCAGCGGGCATCCCTCGCAATATCAACCATTGGAGCATAGGTCCAGTTAATGCATCGGGAGTAGGATTCATTGGCGGCAATTTTTGATGTTTTTTCAACTAATTCCATATCCCAGGAAGCAGCTAATCCTAAAGGAATCGGAAATATAGTTTTATATCCGTGGATGACATCTCTTCCAAATAATAATGGAATATGATTTGGACTTTCTTCTACAGCGATTTTTTGTATTTCAAAAACCAGATTAGGTTCAGTTAGGTTTAATATGGCGCCAACTAATCCCTTTCGGACCTCGTTTTTAAGCTCATCGGATAATCCTTTACTGCGGCTTGAAGTTCCTTTAAGGCAAGCCTGACCAATTTTTTGATCCACAGTCATATTTTTTATGATTTTGTTGATCTTATTTTCAGTATCCAGATTGGTTTTTTGGCTATATAAAAGTGAAATCCAAAGAAAAAGTAATAAAAAATAAAGTGGTTTTTTGGTTAATGTTTTCACAGTTAGTTTTTTAAACTTAAATATATAAAAAAAGTCCAAAATGCAGGACAAATTGGACTCGTACTTTTTAAAAAGTTATTGGGGACTAAATATCATCAAAATCAATATCAGTAAAGCTAGATCTTTGTCCTTCAGGTTTATCAGAACTGTAATCTTTTTTAAAATCTTTTTGATGTCTTTCAGAGATTACTTCTTCGCCTTTGTGGTTCAAGACGTATGAAGTCATTTCTTCTAGTATTTCGGCAAAAGCTCCAAAATCTTCTTTATACAAGTAAATTTTGTGTTTTTTAAAATGAAAAGAACCATCTTCCTCAGTGAATTTTTTACTTTCGGTAATTGTGATATAATAATCGTCAGCTTTGGTAGCTCTTACATCAAAGAAATAAGTTCTTCTTCCTGCTCGTAATACTTTAGAAAAAATCTCTTCTTTTTCTAACATGTCATTTTCTCTCATAATACGTTCTATCATTTTTGGAATTAATAGTACTCAAAAATCATAAAAATTTATCTATTACACAACAATTAAAGTAATTCTTTTTCCGAAAGTTGTTTTAAATATAAAGATGAATAATAACCTTCCTGATTTATTAATTGATTATGAGAGCCTTGTTGTATAATTTTACCGTCTTCTAAAATGATAATTTTGTCGGCATTTTTGGCAGAAGAAACACGATGACTTACTATTATTGTAGTTTTATCTTTACAAATTTCGAATAAATTATTAAGGATTGTTTCTTCGGTTTCAGTGTCAACCGCAGACAGACAATCATCAAAAAGTAAAATCGCAGGATTCTTAATAATTGCTCTCGCAATAGAGACGCGCTGCTTTTGTCCGCCCGAAAGTGTGATTCCTCTTTCTCCTAAAATGGTATCATATTGTTTATTAAAAGCAATGATATTATCATGAACCACAGCATTTTTGGCAGCTGCTATTACTTCTTCATGAGTAGCATTCTGATTTCCGAATTTGATGTTATTTTTAATGGTGTCTGAGAATAAAAAAGCATCCTGTGGCACAATTCCAATATTATTACGGAGGTCATTTAAATTCAAAGAACTGATTTCATTTCGATCAATTGTAATTCTTCCGTCGGTAACATCATATAATCTGGAAATCAAAGATAAAATGGTCGATTTTCCGGATCCCGTTTTTCCTAAAATAGCTAATGTTTCTCCTTTTTTTACAGTAAAAGTTACATTTTTTAAGGCTTCAATATTAGTGTCTTCATAAGTATAGCTTACGTTTTCAAAAGCAATTGAACCTTGAATATCGGACGAATTTTCATTATTATTTTTTATTTCCGGTTCAATTTTCAAAAATTCGTTCAAACGTTTCTGAGAAGCTTCAGCCTCCTGAACCATCGATGAAACCCATCCTAATGAAGCTACTGGCCAGGTTAGCATGTTTACGTATAAAATGAATTCGGCAATAGTTCCAATATTCGGAATTGTTCCGTTAATGTACATCAAACCTCCAAAATAAATAACAACCAAATTACTGATTCCGATCAGGGCGATCATCAAAGGACCAAAAAGTGATTGTACTTTGGCTAAATCCAAACTCTTCTTTTTGCTTTCATCGGCAAGAGCCACCATATTATTTTGGTGTTGATTTTCTAGTGAATACGCTTTTATAACACGGATTCCCGAAAATATTTCCTGAGAAAAACTTGAAACTTTTGATAAATATTGTTGGAAAGTAGTACTACGTTTATTGATTTCTGAACTCAGTTTAAAAATACAATACGACAGAATCGGTAAAGGCAAAATCGTATAAAGTGTCAATAACGGCGAAACATTATACATATATATAATAACGATTGCAAAACGAATAAAGGTATTGATCGTGTACATCACAGCCGGGCCAACATACATACGAACCTTGGAAACATCTTCACTAATTCGGTTCATTAAATCTCCGGTGCGGTTTTGTTTGTAAAAATTCTGAGAAAGATTTTCATATTGTTTGAAAACTTCATTTTTCAAATCAAATTCAATATGACGCGACATCACGATCAAAGTCTGGCGCATTAAGAAAGTCAAAAAGCCTGCAACAATTGTAGTGGCAATGATTAACAGTACATTATGAATTAAATCCTGACGATAAGAATCGATAATTACCTGAGAATTTTGTTGCACTTCTGGTAATTTATCAAAATTTTCAATAGCGTTTAATGACTTGCTAATAAGCTTTGGCGTAAACAGTGAAAATATTTGTGCGATTATTGTGATTAAAATTCCAAGTATGAAACTGTATTTATATTTGATGAAATATTTGTTTAAATAGCTTAATTCTTTCATTTTTTTAAGAGATTCAATGTTGAAATGTTTTGGAATTGTAAATTATATTCAATAAAAAGTAATTAAAGATATCATTTAATCAAAACAAATCTATTGTAAAATTGTTATTTTAAAGATAAAAAATTAGCACATATGTATTTTTTATTTAAGTTTGAGATGTCTTTTTGACAAATTCATAATTTTAACTAATAAATAACTAGCGCTATGGATGCAACTTTCGCAACTGGAAAGGAACTTCAAAAAATGGATCCTGTTTTTGGTCAATTATCTTTTGACGATCACGAACAAATTGTATTTTGCAATGACAAAGATACAGGTTTAAAAGCAATTATTGGTATTCATAACTCAGTTATGGGGCCGGCTTTAGGAGGTACCAGAATGTGGAATTACAATACTGAATGGGAAGCTCTGAATGATGTTTTGCGTCTTTCAAGAGGGATGACATATAAATCTGCTATTACCGGACTTAATATTGGTGGTGGTAAAGCGGTAATTATTGGTGATGCTAAAACGCAAAAAACACCAGAATTGATGCGTAAGTTTGGTGAATTTGTTCACTCTTTAAGCGGAAGATATATTACTGCTGAAGATGTTGGAATGGAAACTAAGGACATGGATACTGTTAGAGACGTAACGCCTTATGTTACCGGAATCTCTGAAGAAAGAGGTGGTTCTGGAAATCCTTCTCCTGTAACAGCTTACGGTGTTTATTTAGGAATGAAAGCGGCTGCAAAAAGTCAATTTGGTTCTGATGTTTTAGACGGTAAAAAGGTTTTGGTTCAGGGAATTGGACACGTTGGAGAAGCTTTAGTAGAGTATTTAACTAAAGAAGGAGCAGTGGTTACGATCGCTGATATCAACGAAGAAAAATTATACGAAGTAGCACAAAAATATAACGCTACCATTTTTACCGGTGAAGATTTGTATAGTGCTGATGTTGATATCTACGCGCCGTGTGCGATGGGAGCAACTATCAATGATAATACAGTAAACAAAATTAAAGCTAAAGTTATTGCTGGTGCGGCC
>RCUK01001311.1_pt1 | contig 16353 bp, 9 predicted proteins | sample 2166381 | NCBI WGS metagenome assembly RCUK01 (sample SAMN09932809, study PRJNA488358) | compost metagenome | isolation source: compost soil in an enriched community | place: Germany: Experimental Botanical Garden | reverse complement strand
TGGACAACCTGATCTTCGTCATCAACTGCAACCTGCAGCGCCTCGACGGCCCGGTTCGCGGCAACGGCAAGATCATCCAGGAACTCGAAGGCGTGTTCCGCGGTGCTCAGTGGAACGTGACCAAAGTCATCTGGGGCCGTTTCTGGGACCCACTGCTGGCCAAGGACGTCGACGGCATCCTGCAACGCCGCATGGACGAAGTCATCGACGGCGAGTACCAGAACTACAAAGCCAAAGACGGCGCGTTCGTGCGTGAACACTTCTTCAACACGCCAGAACTCAAGGCGATGGTCGAAGACCTGTCCGACGACGAGATCTGGAAGCTCAACCGTGGCGGCCACGACCCGTACAAGGTCTACGCGGCGTACCACGAAGCGGTCAACCACAAAGAACAACCGACCGTTATCCTGGCCAAGACCATCAAAGGTTATGGCACCGGTGCCGGCGAAGCGAAAAACACTGCGCACAACACCAAGAAAGTCGACGTCGACAGCCTGAAGTTGTTCCGCGATCGTTTCGACATCCCGGTCAAGGACGAAGAGCTGGAGAACCTGCCGTTCTTCAAACCAGAGCCAAACAGCGCCGAAGCCCGCTACCTCAGCGAGCGTCGCACTGCACTGGGCGGTTTCGTCCCTCAGCGCCGCGCACAAAGCTTCAGCGTGCCGACTCCGGACCTGGACACCCTCAAGGCCATCCTCGATGGTTCCGGCGACCGTGAAATTTCCACCACCATGGCTTTCGTGCGAATCCTCGCGCAACTGGTCAAGGACAAGGAAATCGGCCCGCGCATCGTGCCGATCATCCCGGACGAAGCCCGTACCTTCGGTATGGAAGGCATGTTCCGTCAGTTGGGCATCTACTCCTCCGTCGGCCAGCTCTACGAGCCAGTCGATAAAGACCAGGTGATGTTCTACAAGGAAGACCAGAAGGGCCAGATCCTCGAAGAAGGCATCAACGAAGCGGGCGCCATGAGCTCCTTCATCGCTGCCGGTACTTCGTACTCCAGCCACAACCAGCCGATGCTGCCGTTCTACATCTTCTACTCGATGTTCGGCTTCCAGCGTATCGGCGACCTGGCCTGGGCCGCTGGCGACAGCCGTACCCGTGGCTTCCTGATCGGCGGCACCGCCGGCCGTACCACCCTGAACGGTGAAGGCCTGCAACACGAAGACGGTCACAGCCATATCCTGGCTGCCACCATCCCGAACTGCCGCACCTTTGATCCAACCTACGGCTACGAGCTGGCGGTGATCATCCAGGACGGCATGAAGAAGATGACCGAAGAGCAACAGGACGTCTTCTACTACATCACCGTGATGAACGAGTCGTACCAGCAGCCAGCCATGCCGGCCGGTGCCGAAGAAGGCATCAAGAAAGGCATGTACCTGCTCGAAGAAGACACCCGCGAAGCGGCGCACCACGTTCAGCTGATGGGCTCCGGCACCATCCTGCGTGAAGTCCGTGAAGCAGCGAAGATCCTGCGCGAAGAGTTCAACGTCGGCGCCGACGTGTGGAGCGTTACCAGCTTCAACGAACTGCGTCGCGACGGCCTGGCCGTTGAGCGCACCAACCGTCTGCACCCTGGCCAGAAGCCTAAGCTGAGCTACGTCGAAGAGTGCCTGAACGGCCGTAAAGGTCCGGTCATCGCCTCTACCGACTACATGAAGCTGTTCGCCGAGCAAATTCGTCAGTGGGTACCGTCCAAGGAATTCAAAGTCCTGGGCACCGACGGTTTCGGCCGCAGCGACAGCCGCAAGAAACTGCGTCATTTCTTCGAAGTCGACCGTCATTTCGTGGTGTTGGCAGCCCTGGAAGCACTGGCTGACCGTGGCGACATCGAACCTAAGGTTGTGGCCGAGGCCATCGCCAAGTTCGGTATCAACCCGGAAAAACGCAACCCACTGGACTGCTGAGGAGAGATTCTGTGAGCGAACTCATTCGCGTACCTGACATCGGCAGCGGTGAAGGTGAAGTAATTGAACTGTTTGTGAAGGTCGGCGACCGTATCGAAGCCGACCAGAGCATCCTGACACTTGAGTCGGACAAGGCGAGCATGGAAGTGCCTGCGCCGAAGGCCGGTATCATCAAGAGCCTGAAAGTGAAGCTGGGCGATCGCCTGAAAGAAGGCGACGAACTGCTGGAGCTGGAAGTCGAAGGTGCCGCTGCTGCGGCCCCTGCGGCTGCCGCACCGGCGGCCAAGGCTGAAGCCAAACCGGCTGCTGCACCTGCCGCCGCTCCTGCTCCTGCTCCTGCTGCGCCGGCTGCTGCCAGCGTTCAGCAAGTGCACGTGCCGGACATCGGTTCGTCGGGCAAGGCCCAGATCATCGAGATCCAGGTCAAGGTCGGCGACACCGTCGAGGCTGATCAGTCGCTGATCACCCTGGAATCCGACAAGGCCAGCATGGAAATCCCGTCGCCTGCCGCTGGCGTGGTCAAGGCCATCAGCGTCAAGCTCAACGACGAAGTCGGCACTGGCGACCTGATTCTGGATCTGGAAGTGGCGGGTGCTGCGGCCCCTGCGGCTGCCGCTCCGGCCCAGGCTGCTGCACCGGCCGCTGCCGCTGCGCCTGCTCCGGCAGCCGCGCCAGCAGCACCGGTGGCTGACAGCGTTCAGGACATCCACGTTCCGGACATCGGCTCGGCTGGCAAAGCCAAGATCATCGAAGTGTTGGTCAAGGCTGGCGACAGCGTTGAAGCCGACCAGTCGCTGATCACCCTGGAATCCGACAAAGCGAGCATGGAAATCCCATCGCCTGCCGCTGGCGTGGTGGAAAGCGTTTCCATCAAGCTAGATGACGAAGTCGGTACCGGCGACCTGATTCTGAAGCTGAAAGTCAAAGGCGCAGCGCCTGCTGCTGCCCCGGCTCCAGCTGCCGCCGCTGCTGCTCCGAGCGCTCCGGCACCTGCTGCTCCGGCTGCCGCTGCACCTGCTGCAGCTCCAGCCGCCGCACCGGCCAAGCCGGGTGCCAAAGTTCACGCCGGCCCTGCCGTGCGTCAACTGGCCCGTGAGTTCGGCGTTGAGCTGAACGCTGTCGGTGCCAGCGGCCCGCACGGTCGTATCTTGAAAGAAGACGTGCAGGTTTACGTCAAAGCGATGATGCAGAAGGCCAAGGAAGCACCGGCCGCTGCAGCGGGCGCAACCGGTGGCGCGGGCATCCCGCCGATTCCGGTCGTCGACTTCAGCCGTTTCGGCGAAATCGAAGAAGTGCCGATGACTCGCCTGATGCAGATCGGCGCGTCGAGCCTGCACCGCAGCTGGCTGAACATCCCGCACGTGACTCAGTTCGATTCGGCTGATATCACCGAGCTGGAAGCGTTCCGCGTGGCGCAGAAAGCCGTTGCAGAGAAGGCTGGCGTCAAGCTGACCATCCTGCCGCTGCTGCTCAAGTCGTGCGCGCACATGCTCAAGGAGCTGCCGGACTTCAACAGTTCGCTGGCGCCAAGCGGCAAAGCGATCATCCGCAAGAAATACGTGAACATCGGCTTCGCCGTCGACACCCCGGATGGCCTGCTGGTACCGGTCATCAAGAACGTCGACCAGAAGAGCCTGCTGCAACTGGCCGCCGAGGCTGCTTCCCTGGCTGAAAAAGCCCGGACCAAGAAGCTCTCGTCGGACGAGATGCAAGGCGCCTGCTTCACCATTTCCAGCCTCGGCCACATTGGCGGCACCGGCTTCACGCCGATCGTCAACGCGCCGGAAGTGGCGATCCTCGGTGTTTCCAAGGCAACCATCCAGCCAGTCTGGGACGGCAAAGCCTTCCAGCCGAAACTGATGCTGCCGCTGTCGTTGTCCTACGATCACCGTGTGATCAACGGCGCCGCTGCCGCACGCTTCACCCAGCGTCTGGGCAGCCTGCTGGCGGACATCCGCACGATCCTGCTGTAACTCGATCGGCCCTCCGGCAACGGAGGGCCGATTGCTGCACCCTTTCGAGCGCCACACGCTCGCACCTCAACCCCGTCAGTTTGGCGGGGCTTTTTTTTGCCTGAAGAAACACCTCCCTCGTCTTTTTCCCACACGTCGCGCTGACATCGGCCACAACTCCGGTCGACTTGGTACCGATCTTTTTTATTCGATACGCAACTAACCTAGGCGCAACCAATTCAACTAAGAAAACTTAGTGAAATCCTGTTAACTCAAGTTAATTCGAATGGATTCGACATGTTAAAACCAACTATCGGCCCAATTACCGGCCACGTTACAACTGTTCATGCGCGCATCTTCATGCGTGGCGATCGTCAGAACAACTCGCCGGTATTTGCCGGGATTCGTTATCGCGCTTCAAGCACACAACATTGGTCCAAAGGTAACTTTGCGCCACTGAGTGAATTACGCGAAATGTCACATGTGTTCGCCCTCAACAATTTGAGTGCCGACACCGAATATGAATATCAGACCGGCTGGTTCAGCCCGATGAATCCGGTACATACGCCAGACAGCGTTGCCGAGTTGCCGTTGCAATGGCCACGGGAAATCTATCGCCTGCGCACCCGCTCCAGCAAAGCCCTGCAACCCAGAGCCTACATCGTCGGCTCCTGCCGCTACTTGCGCATGACTGCTGGCATTGCCTCCCTGCCGCAACTGGGTGACCGGATCTTTGCATCCATCAATCAGCTCATCGAGGGCATACAACCCCCGATCAGCGCGGTATTGATGACCGGCGATCAAATTTATGTGGACGACTTGAACCTGGTCGCACCGGATCGCGAATACAAAGACATCCTCAACAAGTACCGCGCCGCGTTTTCCCAACCAAACATTCAACGGTTGATGTCTGGCACGTCGACTTACATGATTCTCGATGATCACGAAATCGAAGATAACTGGCCTGCCAATGCCAGCAAGTCCGACGGCGACTTGTACCGTAACGCAATGGCTGCCTATGAGTTGTATCAGGCCAGTCATAGCCCGGTACATCCGCTGACAACTAACGGTGAAATAGATCACTCGACACTTGAGCACTACTGGTATCAATTCAGCGACGGCGATATCGAATGGTTTGTCACCGATAGTCGCACCCGCCGCAACTTGTCAGCCGATGACCGACGCATCCTCGACGAGGCACAGGAACAGGCCCTGCTCAAATGGCTGAGCCACAGCACAGCGCGGGTCAAGTTCGTGGTCACCAGCGTGATGTTCTATCCCGATCGCAAACGCCACGGCGATGACGCCTGGAAAGCCTTTCCCGAGCAACGCCTGCGCCTGCTGGAAACCATCCGCACCCGGCGAATCAAGAATGTCGTGTTCATTTCCGGGGACGTGCATGGCTCGCTGGCGGCTCGTTTGACACACAGCGAAGACCCGGACTTCGAAATCCACACGGTGGTGTCCTCGCCGCTGTGCAACAGCAAACTGCTGCCATATGCCAAAGCGTCCACGTTCATCCTGGATCAGCCGCTGGTGCACACGGCGGCGGGCGATTATCGGCATGAACTGACCAGCACGGTGGTGAGTGAAGACAATTTCGCCCACTTGGTGGTCGAGGCTGATCAGATTATGGTCAATTACCATGATCGGGATGGAAAACGGCTGCAGTCGATCGCCATAAAGCTGCGCTAAGCCTTAAAGATCGCAGCCTTCGACAGCTGCTACAGAGGGCGCATTCCCCTGTAGACACTGCCCAAGGCTGCGATCTTTTACTCTTTTCAACGACGTGCTGGAGAAATGCCCGACGCAGCCGACATATTCTTATAGCACTTGGCCTTCATGTCTCTTGTCAGTCAGTGCCGCAATGATGCAACCTTGCCGCAGGCAACAGTAAAGAGGGCGAGAGCCCGGCGCGTTCAGCAAATTCGAAGCGAGTTTCCCTCCATGAAAAGCCAACCCGATGCCGCCAGCCGTATGGTGGCCGAGGTAGTGACGCAGTTGCCTGTGCCCTCGCGGCTCGGCATGCTGCGTTTCGAGCGCTTGAATGAAGCCAGTTGGGCGATGCTGTTTCTCGATCCCAACTGTGAACGCCAGTTCGGTCAGCCAGCCGTCGAGCTTTGCGCGCTGGTCGGCTCACCCTACGCCAGCCTGATGGAACCCGAAGCGCGCTATCAACTGCACGACGCGATCCAGCAGCAACTGCGCGACAGCCCGCATTATCTGGTGCGCTATACCCTGCACACCGCCGCAGGCAAGCTGAACATCCTCGAATTGGGCGAAGCGTATAAACAGCACAATCGTCATCTGCTGCGCGGCTATCTATTGGCGGTCGATGATGTGTTCGACGAAGTGCCGCAGGTGCCCTGCGTCGACCTCGAAACCCAGAATTCACGCCTGCAAATCGCCCTTGAACTCAATCAACGCGCGCAGCAGGAACAACTGCAGCACCTGGAACGCGTGCGCGCCCAGCAGGACCTGATTCTGCTGCTCGCGCGCCAGCGCTACAGCACGCACAACTCGTTGCAGGAAGCCGCCGAGCTAATCACCCGCTGCGCCTGCGATATCTATGAAATCGACTGCGCCAGCTTGTGGAACCTCGAAGGCCAGCATCTGGTGCCGATCTCCGCGTACCACCGCGCGACCCAGGAATACATCCTTCCGGACGTGATCGACATCAGTAGCTTCCCGGATTACATGGACGCCCTGCATGGCAGTCGCGCCATCGATGCGCACAACGCGATGCGCGACCCGCGTACCCGGGAGATGGCCGAAGCCCTGCGCCCGCGCGACGTCAACGCCATGCTCGACGCCAGTATTCGCGTCGATGGGCAAGTGGTCGGCGTGCTGTGCCTGGAACAGACCGGCGTCACCCGCGCCTGGCAGTCCGATGAAATCGCCTTTGCCGGTGAGCTGGCTGACCAGTTCGCGCAAGTCATCAACAACCACAACCGCCGCACTGCCACCAGCGCCCTGCACCTGTTCCAGCGTGCAGTCGAGCAAAGCGCCAACGCGTTTTTGCTGGTCAATTGCGACGGCGTGGTCGAGTACGTCAACCCGAGTTTCACCGCGATCACCCAATACACCACCGAAGAAGTCCACGGCCAGCGTCTGTCCGAGCTGCCGGCGCTGGAAAACCTCAGTGAACTGTTGTTCGACGCGCCCTCGGCGCTGGCCAAGAGCAACAGTTGGCAGGGCGAATTCAAAAGCCGCCGCAAGAACCTCGAACCGTACTGGGGTCAGCTGTCGATCTCCAAAGTCTACGGTGACAACCGTGAGCTGACGCATTACATCGGCATCTACGAAGACATCACCCAGACCAAACTGGCACAGCAGCGCATTGAGCGACTGGCGTACACCGACAACCTGACCAACCTCGGCAACCGGCCGGCGTTTATCCGCAATCTGGACGAACGCTTCGCCCGCGACAGCGATACGCCGATCAGCCTGTTGCTGGTCGACATCGACAACTTCAAGCGGATCAACGACAGTCTCGGCCACCAGACCGGCGACAAGCTGCTGATCAGTCTGGCCCGGCGTCTGCGCAACAGCCTGAGTCCAAGTGGCAGCCTCGCGCGGTTCGCCAGTAACGAATTTGCCGTGCTGCTCGACGACACCGACCTGGCGACCGGTCAGCAGATCGCCAACCAATTGCTGGCGACCCTCGACAAGCCGATGTTCGTCGACAACCAGTTGATCAGCGTCACCGGTTCGGTCGGCCTGGCCTGTGCACCGCTACACGGTCGCGATCCGCAAACGCTGATGCGTAACGCCGGCCTGGCGCTGCACAAAGCCAAGGCCAACGGTAAACATCAGGTGCAAGTCTTCACCGAAGCACTGAACGCCGAGGCCAGCTACAAACTGTTCGTCGAAAACAACCTGCGCCGCGCCCTGACCCAGAACGAGCTGGACGTGTTCTACCAGCCCAAGCTGTGCCTGCGCAGCGGTCGTCTGCTGGGCATGGAAGCGCTGCTGCGCTGGAACCACCCGGAACGCGGCATGATTCGCCCGGACCAGTTCATCAGCGTCGCCGAAGAAACCGGCCTGATCATTCCGATCGGCAAGTGGATCGCCCGTCAGGCCTGCCGCATGAGCAAAGCGCTGACCGCAGCAGGGATGGGCAATCTGCAAGTGGCGATCAATTTGTCGCCGAAACAGTTCTCCGACCCGGATCTGGTGGCCTCCATCGCCAACATCCTCAAGGAAGAAGCGCTGCCGGCCAATCTGCTCGAGCTGGAGCTGACCGAAGGCCTGCTGCTGGAAGCCACCGAAGACACGCACTTGCAGCTCGACCAGCTCAAGCGCCTTGGGTTGACGCTAGCCATGGACGACTTCGGCACCGGGTATTCATCGCTGAGTTATTTGAAGAAATTCCCGATCGACATCATCAAGATTGATCGCAGCTTCATCCACGAAATTCCCGACAACCAGGACGACATGGAAATCACCTCGGCGGTGATCGCCATGGCGCACAACCTGAAACTCAAGGTTGTGGCCGAAGGCATCGAAACCGCCGAACAACTGGCGTTCCTGCGCCGCCACCGTTGCGATGTCGGACAGGGTTACCTGTTTGACCGGCCGATTCCGGGCGCAGAACTCATCCAAGCGCTGAAACGCTACCCGCGCGGCCCGCTCTGCCTCTGACCTCGCCGCTCCTACATTGGATAGTGCGAAGTCGGGCATCATTCGGCACACTGGCGGTCTGACTTTTCACATCCAACCTGACTGAGAGGAACGATCATGGTTCTGCGCTCGGAAATTCTGGTGAACAAGAACGTGCTCCCGACTAAAGAACAAGCTCTGCCCGGCCGCGAAACCGCGATGACCCTGCCTGAAAAGCACTTTGTGTTTGAAGAAACCCCGCTGCTTGGCCCGTTTTTCCAGGACGTCGACTTTGCGATCTTCGGTCTGGGCTGCTTCTGGGGCGCCGAACGCCGCTTCTGGCAGCGCGAAGGCGTGGTCAGCACCGTGGTGGGTTATGCCGGCGGTTTCACGCCGAACCCGACTTACGAAGAAGTCTGCTCGGGCCTGACCGGCCACGCCGAAGTCGTGCTGGTTGTGTATGACAAGGCCAAAGTCAGCTACGAAGAGCTGCTGGCGATGTTCTGGGAACTGCACAACCCGACGCAGGGCATGCGTCAGGGCAACGACATCGGTACGCAGTACCGCTCGGTGATCTACGCAACCTCGCCTGAGCATCTGGACGCGGCGCTGAAAAGCAAAGCTGTGTATCAGGCGGAACTGTCGAAGGCGGGTCTGGGGGATATCAGCACCGAGATCGAACAGGCGCCGACCGTGTACTTCGCCGAGGCGTATCACCAGCAGTATCTGGCGAAAAATCCTGAAGGGTATTGCGGGATCGGCGGCACCGGCGTGTGCATGCCAGCGAGCCTGGCGGGTAACTGACCCTTAAAAGCAAAAGATCGCAGCCTTCGGCAGCTCCTACAGGAGATCAGTGATCGTCCGCACATTGGTGGACGACACCGAACCGTGTAGGAGCTGCCGCAGGCTGCGATCTTTTGATCTTGCCGTTGATCAGCTCTCGGCAATCAACCAATCCATCTGCCACCCACCCTGAGTCTGCCCCAGCTTCTTCGACAACCACGGCAGCAGCTCACGCAATTCCTCCTCCAGCCCCCACGGCGGATTGGCAATCGCCATGCCCGAACCGTTCAGGCTGTTCGGCGTATCCAGCGGATGCACCAGCAATTCCACGCGCAACAACTTCGGCGCACCGGTGCCGGCCAGATCCTGATAGAAGCGCCGCAACGCACGCTGATCCTTCACCGGATACCAGATCGCCGCTACGGTTTGGCGCATACGGCCAATCGCCTCTTTCAACGACGCCGCACAACGCTGCATCTCGTCGAGCTGCTCGAACGGCGGATCAATCAACATCACCGCGCGTTTCTCCTGCACCGGCAGCATCGCTCGTGCAACGTGCCAGCCCTCGCCCAGGTGAACCTTGACCCGGCGATCACCGGCCATGTTGTCCTTGAGCAGCACGCCGTCTTCCGGGTGCTTCTCGTTGAGCATCACCCGATCCTGCGGGCGGGTCAGGCGCCGCGCCAGCTCCGGCGAACCCGGGTAGTAGCGCAACTGGCCATCCGGGTTCATCTCGTGCAGCACCTTCATGTAGTCGGCGGTCAGCGCCGGCAGATCCGGCTGATCCCACAAGCGCGCGATGCCTTCCAGGTACTCACCGGTACGGTTGGCCTGATCGCCCTGCAAGTCATACAGACCGATGCCGGCATGCGTGTCGAGATAGGCAAACGGCTGCTCCTTGCGCGACATCAGGGCGATGAGGCGGGTCAAGGTCAGGTGTTTGAACACATCGGCGTGATTGCCGGCATGGAAGGCGTGACGATAATTCATGGCTGCTCCTGCGAAGGGCGCAAAGTTTACCTTTTACCGGGCGGCAAGTCAGGGGTTGGCGGCTGAGCGGACAAAAGCCTTTCCCTCACCCTAGCCCTCTCCCGGAGGGAGAGGGGACTGACGGTGGTGATCTTGCGAGTTACATCGACCTGAAAGATCAGCGTGATCTCAGGTTTGGCCAAGCGAAGATCAGCGCGGAAGTCGCAAGTCGGCGTACATCACCCAGACAACTCGGTCAGTCCCCAGAAACAACGCATAGCGAGGCCTGGCCAAGCCAAGTTCACCACTGAAGTCGCAGGTCGGCGCACATCACCCAGACAACTCGGTCAGTCCCCTCTCCCTCTGGGAGAGGGCTAGGGTGAGGGGCTTTGCTTTTATGGCGTTAAACTCGCTAGCCATGAACGACAGGAAGTCAAAAACTCATGCGATATCTGATCATCTGCTTATTCAGTCTGCTTAGCCCATACCTCGCCCTTGCCGACGAAACCCGGATTGAACAGGCACGCCAGTCACTAAAAAACTACGGTCTGAGCCACTGCATTCTGAAGCCATTCAACGAGCGCTCCGCGCTGGAAAAAGACATTGCACTGTCCGCCAGTGCCTATTCGTTCATGGGCAAAGGCATGCATTCCATCCTGCAAAATGAAGACACGCTGCAAGTGCTACACGATCCCTACAAAGAAACCCGAAACTACGTGTTGGCGGCTTACGAGCAGACACCTTCAAACAGCAAATACTCGAATGAAAAAGTAGTGTTTTTTGGGTGCATGAAGGTCTACAACTCCGATGCGTTCAACAGCTTTATCAACTCTCAGGATGCGTACATCCCTGACTGACTAACTGATTTCCTTTAACGTCAAAAGATCGCAGCCTTCGGCAGCTCCTACAGGGCGAACGCCAGTCCCGTGTAGGAGCTGCCGAAGGCTGCGATCCTTTGATCTTTTTCAGGCAGGCATGCTGCGCAGGCGCCTGCCGATGACGTCGAGTACATCACAGCCGTCGCGCAACGGAATCACGCAGAGCTGGGCGAAGTCGCTGAGGATAACGGAGTCGCATTCGACCGAGCCGCGCATGCACATGTTTTCCAGCACCTGGATCACGGCGCGCAGGCGGTGGTTGGCCGCGTCCATAAGGATGTCGAGGGGCACGTGGGTGTCGATGAACAGGGTCGGCATGTCGCTGCAATTGCCGGTCAGGGCCATGAAGCGGTTGTCGGGATGGGGGATGATTTTTTCGTAGGGTGGATCGGGTTTAAGCATAGTCATATCAGTTGTACCTCAATAGGTTTAGAGAGGCTGCCAAGTGACCTTCCTACGGGTATAGGTGGCAGCCGTACGCGAGAGTAGGAAACTGAGAAACCCACCAAACTCAGTCACGCCGAAGCGTTCCCGCGCACAGCTGCCGCAAACGATGCTACGGACACATATTAAGTGCCGCAATCAAACGACAACGCTGGTGCGCGGTGAATTTCGCAGGGGTCCTACGCCCTGTCACCACTCTCGCAGTGACAACGAAAAGACTATCCCTGCAACCCACCGCCCACCAGTTCATGAAAACCGCCGCAACTCGAAGGAATCGTCCGAGACCTTCGCCCCGAAAACTCACTCTGACTCTGCCAGCAAAAACGCCAGCAACGCCGATTGCGACGATTCTTCCGACATTGAAACCTGAAAAAACCACCTGACCTTGCAACGCAAAACCACCTCGGGAAAAACCTCGAAAAGGGTCGGGTATTCTTCGCTCAACCACTGCAACGCATTGGCCGTTCGAATGTCATGGCCTTGCTGCGCCAGCACCGAAGCCGGCACCTGCCACCACGGAAATACCCGCCCCGAAACCTGCGCCCTGCCACCAATTTCCAGCGCCTGACCATTGATCAAACAACGCCCGATCAGCGGAAACAGTTGCGCCGCATCCACCTCATCGGCCTGAAGAATCGGCAACAGAAACCGCCCGTCCCAGAAACGAAAAAACACCGTTTTGCCGCCCGGCATCAGCACTTGGGTGAGGCTGCGAAAATGCGCCGCCACCTCTTCAAGACTCGCCGAAGACACCGCCAGCCAACCCCAATCCTGTGACCCGTTGGTTGCGATCCAATGCAGAAACTCACTGTCGGCGGCGACAATTCCCACGCAAGGCATCACCGCATCCCACTCGGCATAAATCGTCTCGGCCCAGATCGGGCTCGCCGTTTCTCGCCAAGCGGCAGGCGGTTTTGCCTCATTGGCATTACTGAAAACCGCAAACAACTGCTCGGAGGTTTTCAACGGCTCCCGCGCCAACCAATCGGCAGGCAATAGAAAATCAGGCTGCACAGAGACCGTCCTTGCAACGTTCACACTCTTCGCAGAATGGCGCGTCCCCCTTGAAGCTCATGATTTGTGCAGCAGTCAGCATGGCAGCCGGCGCGGCGGCGAGTTTCTCCGGCAATCCCGGTACAACCGGCGCGGCACTCATCGCCGCCATCGGCGCACCACCCACTACAATCGGCACGCTGCTGAAAATGCCGCCGGGGCCGATGTTGATCCACTGCCCACCGGCCTGAATCGTCGCACTCGCGCCACCGTCGATCACCACTTGCTGACCGGCGCTGACGTGGAATTGCCCACTGGCGCTGATCGCCTGATTACTCACGCGAACATGACGGTCGCCGGTCACGCTCAGATGATCGTCCTGCTTCACTTCGGTTTGGCGCTGGCCGTGGGTGATGCGCTGCTCATCAGCCTTCAATTCATGCCGCGCGGTGCCGGTGACGACGATGCTGCGCTGGTTATCAACCTGCACCTGTTGATCGTTCAACACATGCTGCGTCCAGTTACGCTGGGCGCGCAGATAGATTTCCTCAGCGCCTTTCTTATCCTCGATGCGCAGTTCGTTGTAGCCGCCACCGCCGGGGCTGCTCTGACTACGAAAAATGCTACGGGTCTTGTCCGCCGGAAGATCCAGCGGGATCGGCGTCGCGGCGTTGGGCAGGCAGCCCACGACCAAAGGTTTGTCGGCGTCGGCATCGATGAAACCGACCAGCACTTCCATGCCGACTCGCGGGATCAGCACGCTGCCGTAACGGTCGTGCGCCCAGTTAGTAGCAACGCGTAGCCAGCAACTGGAATGCTCGTTCAATTCGCCGTCGCGATCCCAGGCCAGTTGCACCTTGACCCGGCCGTACTCGTCGCAGTGGATTTCCGTGTCTTTCGGCCCGGTCACAACCGCCGGTTGATAGCCGAGCATGCGCGGTTTTCCCGGCCCCAGCGCCGGGCGGAAGAACACGTCCCACGGCGTGGCGAGAAAGCTATTACGGTAACCCTGAAATCCCTCGCCATCGCTGGTCACCGATTCCTCCAGCACCTGCGGCTGGCGGCCATGATGCTCGATGGCGGTCAGCAACCAGAGGTCATTCCAGTCGTGGCGCGGATGCTCGGTCAGTTGCAGGAAATGCCCGCAAACCAGTGCGGATTCGTCGCTGACGCCCTCAGCCTGACGGTAATCGGCGACATGTCGCTCAAGTGCCCGCTGGGTCAGGTGCTTGCCGGTTTCCCGATCATTGAATTGGCCGGGGAAGTGATAGTCCTCCAGCACCGGGCGCTGCTCGCCGTCGACACGGCTTTGCAACTGCAGCCGCGGCTTTTCGAAGTTGTAGTCGCGCCGGGTGACCACGCTGGTACGGGTTTCGACGCGAACGTTAAAGCGCTGAATCGCCCGCGCGCCAGCGGACATGCCACTGCCCGGCAGATAAACCGTTGGCTCGGCGAGACGCGGGAACACAGTCTGGTCATCGCCAAAAACCAACAGGTGACCTTGGGGACTGTGTTGAAAATGGTAATGAATGCCGACTTCGGCACACAGGCGCTGGATAAAGGCCAGGTCACTCTCGGCGTACTGCACGCAATACTCACGCACCGGGTAATCGCTGCCGAGGCGAAATTCAAAAGCATCACGCAGGATCGAATGATCCTTGAGCACTCGCGCGACAATTTGCGGCACCGTCAGATGCTGGAAGATCCGCTGATTGATCCGCTGGCCGAGGTAGGTCAGACGCGGGACGAGGCTGATGTGATAACGCGTCAGACGTTTCCCGGAATCGCCCTGCCCGACCTGATAAATCTGACCGTGAATACCGGAACCCTGAGCATCCAGGCTCAGAAACGCCTGACAGTGCAGCAGGCTTTCGAGGTCCAGGTCCGGCCGTTCACTGACCAGTTCCAGCTCGAAGCGAAAGGGTTGGCTGATGGCTTCCTTGCCCGTGAACTCAAGGACCTTGAGGTCATGTTGGGCGCCTTCGAGGGTCAACGTGAAACGCGGTTGATTGGCAGGCGCGAACATCCGATGTCTCTCTGCAGTGTGAGGGCGGGCGATTCTGCATGAGGGGCAAGGGGTGATGAATGGGTGACGGGAAAATCAGATTTTCCCTACTTTTTTTGCCGAAAAAACCTGCAAAAAACGGCGCTTTCAACTACAGACAAATCTCTCAAGTTCACCTCCATCCCTTGTAGGAGTGAGCCTGCTCGCGATAGCAGTGTGTCAGTCAACATTTTCGTTACTGATGAACCGCTATCGCGAGCAGGCTCACTCCTAAAGGGACACGCGGTGAATCAGAGAAATCATGGGCACAAAAAAACGGCCCGTCTCCTGTAGGAAACGGGCCGTTTTCGGGTGAGCCTCAGCTCAGAACAATCACTTGTTCAGGTGGAAATCTTTTTCCGCCGCTTCGAAGCGCTGCACCATGCCTCTGCTCGGCTCGCCCATCTTGCTGACGATGTAGATGGCCAGGCTGGCGAAGATGAAGCCCGGGATGATTTCGTACAGACCCAGCAGTTCGAAATGCTTCCAGACCACCACGGTGATCGCGCCGACCAGAATACCGGCCAGTGCGCCGTCGCGGGTCATTTCTTTCCAGATAACCGAGATCAGCACAACCGGACCGAACGCAGCACCGAAACCGGCCCAAGCGTAGGACACCAGACCCAGTACGCGGTTTTCCGGGTTGGCCGCCAAGGCGATCGCGATCAGTGCAACCAACAGCACCATGGCACGGCCGACCCAGACCAGTTCAACCTGAGAAGCAGATTTACGCAGGAAGGTTTTGTAGAAGTCTTCGGTCAGGGCGCTCGAGCACACCAGCAACTGGCAGCTCAGGGTGCTCATCACCGCAGCCAGAATGGCCGACAACAGCACACCGGCGATCCATGGGTTGAACAGCAGTTTGGCCAGTTCGATGAACACACGTTCGTGGTTCTCGGTCACGGGACCGGCAACTTCCGGGTGCGCCGAGAAGTACGCGATACCGAAGAAGCCCACCGCCACGGTGCCGCCCAGGCACAGGATCATCCAGGTCATGGAAATGCGACGCGCCTTGGCGATCGATTTCACCGAATCCGCCGCCATGAAACGCGCGAGGATGTGCGGCTGACCGAAGTAGCCCAGACCCCAGCCCATCAGCGAGATGATGCCGATGAAAGTGGTGCCTTTAAGCATGTCGAAGTTGCTGGCGTCCTTGGCTTCGATGGCCAGGAACGTGGTGTCGACGCCGCCGGTAGCCAACAGCACGATGATTGGCGTCAGGATCAGCGCGAAGATCATCAGGGTGGCTTGTACGGTGTCGGTCCAGCTCACTGCCAGGAAACCACCGATAAAGGTGTAGGCAATCGTTGCCGCAGCACCGGCCCACAGCGCGGTCTCGTAGGACATGCCGAAGGTGCTTTCGAACAGACGGGCACCGGCCACAATGCCGGAAGCGCAGTAGATGGTGAAGAACACCAGAATCACGATCGCCGAGATGATCCGCAGCAGGCCGCTTTTGTCTTCAAAACGGCTGGCGAAGTAGTCCGGCAGGGTCAGGGCGTCGCCGTTGTGCTCGGTCTGCACGCGCAGACGGCCGGCAACGAACAGCCAGTTGAGGTAGGCACCGATGACCAGACCGATGGCGATCCAGCTTTCAGACAGACCGGACATATAGATGGCGCCCGGCAGGCCCATCAACAACCAGCCGCTCATGTCGGACGCACCGGCGGACAGCGCGGTGACGACGCTGCCGAGGCTGCGACCGCCGAGAATATAGTCAGAAAGGTTGTTGGTGGAGCGATAGGCCATCAAGCCGATCAGCACCATTGCTGCGA
>RCUK01001305.1_pt1 | contig 16416 bp, 16 predicted proteins | sample 2166381 | NCBI WGS metagenome assembly RCUK01 (sample SAMN09932809, study PRJNA488358) | compost metagenome | isolation source: compost soil in an enriched community | place: Germany: Experimental Botanical Garden | reverse complement strand
ATCCCGAGAAACCCCCGGACCTTCGCCCCGGGGGTTTTTCTTTGCCTGTTGTTTCTTCGCGGGGGGCCGCCCCCTTGGGCGAGCACACGTTTACGAACAATCTGGTGGTTACGCAGCGGTATATGCGTCCCTACAATAAAGGTTCACCCAGACCGAGCTTCGCCCCATGCGCCTTCCCAAGACCCTGCTGCGTGTCCTGCGTCCTTCCCAGATCAGCGGGCTGTTGATGGACTCCGCCAGGCAGTGGTCCAGCCACCGCGCCTCCAGCAAGGGTGCCGCGCTGGCGCTTTACATGGTCTTCTCGCTGGCCCCGATGCTGCTGCTGGTGATTGCCGTGGCGGGCGCTTTCTTTGGCGAAGATGCGGTGCGCGACGAACTGGTCACGCAACTGCGCGACCTGATCGGCGAGCGCGGTGCGGAAGTGATCCAGACGGTGCTGGCCAGCGCGCATGAATCGGGCGGCGGCTGGATTGCCGCATTGATCTCGATTTTTGTGCTGATCTTCAGCGCCACCACGGCCTTCGCCGAACTGAAGGCCAGCCTGGACGATCTGTGGGAAGTGTCCGCCAACGAGAAGGGCGGCCTGCACGGCATGGTGCGCAGCCGCGTGCTGTCGTTTGGGCTGGTGCTGGTGCTGGCGCTGTTCCTGCTGGTGTCGTTGACCGTGAACGCCGGGCTGGCGGCCGCGCGCGGCTATTACGGCGAACTATGGACGGCCTCGTCGTTCGCGCTGGTGGCGGAATGGGTGTCGAACCTGTTTTCCTTTTCTGTGGTGGCGGCCCTGTTCGCCGTGATCTTCAAACTGCTGCCCAGCGCGAAGATTTCCTGGCCGGACGTCATCCCCGGCGCGATCGTGACGGCCGCGCTGTTCCTGCTGGGCAAGTGGGGGATAGGGGTCTACCTGAGCCGGGGCGCGGCGGTGTCCGCCTATGGCGCGGCGGGCTCGCTGATTGCGTTGCTGCTGTGGATCTACTATTCCGCGCAGATTTTCTTCTTTGGCGCGGTCTTCACGCGGCAATTCGCGTTGCGCTTCGGCAAGGCGGAACGGCATGCGGCGCCTACGGCGCAAGCCGCCCCAGCGGCGGATTCCGCATCCACGCCCGACGCCTGAGCGCCCGGATCTTCCTAAGACAAGCGCTCCGGCAGCGCCACGCCCAGCCGGCTGCTCCAGGCCTGCATCTCGGCCCACAGGGCGAGCGGCACCGGTAGCCCCTGCCGCTGGCGTTCGGCCTGCGCGGCGGCTTCCGGGCTGCCTGGCAGACGCGGTGATCCCGGGGCCTGCGACAGCTCGGTCGCCATGCCGGCAATCACCGTGGCCAACGCCGCGCCGCCGGCGAAGCGCGCGGGGTCGATGACGATGAAGAACGCGCCCAATTCCCTGGGGCGGTCCAGCGCGTCGTACATGGGCGAAATATGCGGTCCGAAGGGATTGCCGTTCAACGGCCCGCAGAGCAGTTCGACCATCATCGCCAGCCCGTAGCCCTTGTAGCCGTATTCCGGCCCGCCCAAGGGGCGCAGGGCGTGCGCCTGCGCGGCGTCGGCGCAGTCCCGGCCTTGCGCGTCCAGCGCCACGCCCGCCGGCAGCGCTACGCCGTCGCGCCGGGCGTTCATCACGCGGTTCCACGGAATGGCGGTGGTGGCCATATCCAGGCAGAGCGGGTCGGCGCCCTCTTGGGGAAAGGCGAGCGAGATCGGGTTGGTGCCGAAGAAGGGCTCGTGCCCGCCGAAGGGCGCGGCAATCGAGTCCGAATGCGTGAAGGCAATGCCGATGAACCCGAGCCGGGCGGCGGCCCGGCTGTACAGGCCGATCGCGCCGCAATGCGAGGAATCGCTGACACCCACCGCGGACACGCCGGCGCTTTTGGCCAGCTCGATCGCCAGCGCGTTGGCCCGATGGGCCACCACGATGCCCTGCCCCTGGCCGCCATGCACCTGAGCAGTGCCCGGGCCGGTGCGCTCGATGGCGATGTCGGGGCGCGCCTGGATGGACCCGTGCGCGACCCGGTTCAGATAGTGCGGCAGGCGCGCGATGCCGTGCGAATCGATCCCCCAAAGGCTGGTCTGGGCCAGGCTCTGGGCCAGGCAGCGCGCGTCCGGCTCGGAGAAATCCTGGGCTAGCAGGCAGTCCGCACCCCAGCGTTCCCATTCGGCGGCATCCACTCGGCCTTCGGCAATCATGTCGCGCTCCTAGGTGGCTGCCTCCACGGCGCGGATCACGCCGTGCTCGCGCAGCGTTTCCAAATGCGTGGCCAGGCTTGAGACGAACTCGGCCGATTCGCCCAATTCACCGAACACCGGCTTGAACCTTGACAGCACCATGGCCCGCCGATGCGCCGCCTGGGACGGCGCGGCGGCGCGCGCGGCGACCTCGGCGCGCGACAGCAGCCTGGCCAGCCTTGCGGCAAGCGGATCCTGGATGTCATAGTGGCCGCCCTGCTCGTTTTCGCCGCGCAGATAGTGCAGCCAGGCCGCCACCGCCAGACTCAGGCGATCGATGTCGTGACCGGCCCGCAGACGGTCGCGGATGGTGTCGAGCAGGCGCTGCGGGATCTTCTGCGAACCATCCATGGCGACCTGCTTCACCGGATGCGGCAGCGCCGGGTTGGATACCCGCGCGAGGAATCGCTGGCGGTATTCCTCCAGCCCCACATCGGGAATGCCCCGCAGGGTCGGCGCGATCTCCAGGCGCATCATGGCTTCGACAAAGGCGCGCAGCGCCGGGGTGTTCACTGCCTCGCCCATGGTCTGCAGCCCCAGCGCCGCGCCCAGGTAGGCCAGCGTGGAATGCGGCCCGCTCACCATGCGCAGCTTCAGGCGCTCATAGGGCGCCGCGTTGCCCACGAAGGTTGCTCCGCCCTGGGCGTCCCAGGCCGGCCGGCCCGCCGCGAATTTGTCTTCGATCACCCAGTTCAGATAGGGTTCGCCCAGCACCGGCCAGGCATCCTCCACGCCCAGTTTCCCGGCGATCCGCTCGCGGTCCTGGTCCAGGGTGACCGGCACGATGCGGTCCACCATGGAATTCGGAAAGGTGCAGTGCCGGTCGATCCAATCGGTCAAGGAGACGTCCACGCGCAGGGCAAAGGACAGCACCAGGCTGCGCAGCGTATCGCCGTTGCCGCGCAGGTTGTCGCAGGACAATAGCGTGACGGGGGGCAGGCCGCGTTCCCGGCGCAGCGCCAGGCCGTGGACCAGGATGCCGATGGTGCTGCGCGGCCGATGCGGGTTTTCCAGATCATGCAGGATATCCGGATCGTCCCAGCGCAGATGGCCGCTGGCGGGCTCGTGGCAATAACCCTTTTCGGTCACGGTCAGGCTGACGATGCGCGTCTGCGGATACGCGATGCGCTCCAGCACCGCATTGGGATCTTCCTCCGCCACCAGCACCCGCAGGACCGAGCCCACGACGCGGAGCTGTTCGCGTTCATGGCCGTCGGGCCCGGCATCGCGCACGGCCAGCGTGTACAGGCCGTCCTGCGGCGTCAGCGCGTCGCGCGTGGCGGGGCGGCGCAGCGACACGCCCAGAATTCCCCAGCTCAGGTCTCCGCTGGCCTGCATGGCCATATCGGTCACCACCGCCTGATGCGCGCGATGGAACGCGCCCAGTCCCAGATGCACGATGCCGGGCGTCAGCCGGCTGCGGTCATAAATGGGCTTCTCCACGTCTGCGGGCAGACGCGATAACGACTCCGTGCTCAAACGTTCATGCATGGTCGGCCAATGCCAAAAAGGAGCGAAGCGCCAGGGTATAGCATGCCCTGTCCCGTCTCGCTACATCACCGCGCCCAGTTGCCACGGGACAAACTCATTTTGACCGTAACCGTGTGTTTCGCTGCGCGTGCGCCGGCCCGACGCCGTCTGCAGCATCAACTGGAAGATACGCTCGCCCATCTGCGCCACGCTTTGCGCGCCGTCAACCACTTCACCGCAGTTGATGTCGATGTCGTCCGACTGCCGCTGCCACAGCGCGGTGTTGGTCGAAAGCTTCAAGGAGGGCGCCGGTGCGCAGCCATAGGCGGACCCGCGCCCGGTGGTGAAACAGATCAGGTTGGCGCCGCCCGCCACCTGACCGGTGGCGGACACGGGGTCATAGCCGGGGGTATCCATGAACACCAGCCCGCGCGCCCGCACCGGCTCGGCGTATTCGTAGACATCGGTGAGGTTGGTCGTGCCGCTCTTGGCGATCGCGCCCAGCGACTTTTCCAGGATGGTCGTCAGTCCGCCCGCCTTGTTGCCGGCCGAGGGATTGTTGTCCATCTCGGCGTCGTTGCGGGCGCAGTAGTCCTCCCACCAGCGCACGCGCGCCAGCAGCTTGTCGGCGACGGCAGGCGTTTGCGCGCGGCGCGTCAGCAGATGTTCGCCGCCATAGATCTCGGGGGTCTCGGAAAGAATGGCCGTGCCGCCGTGGCGCACCAGCAGGTCCACCGCCGCGCCCAGCGCCGGATTGGCGCTGATGCCGGAGTAGCCGTCCGATCCGCCGCACTGCAGGCCCACGGTCAGGTGGCTGGCCGGCACCGCCTCGCGGCGTACCTGGTTGGCCTGGTCCAGCATGCGCTCCACCAGTTCGATGCCGCGCGCCACGGTCTTGCGCGTGCCGCCGGTGTCCTGGATGTTGAAGGTATGCAGCATGCCGCTTTCGCGCAAGCGTTCCTGCTCCATCAGCCCGCCGATCTGATTGGTCTCGCAACCCAGGCCGACGACCATCAGGCCGCCGAAGTTGGCGTGCCTGGCGTAGCCGCCCAGCGTGCGCCGCAGCACCCGCAGCGGTTCGCCTTCGCTGCCGGTGGCGCAGCCCGCGCCATGCGTCAGCGCCACGACTCCGTCGACGTTCGGACAGGACGCCAGGGCTTCGGGCCGGATGTCGCGCCGGAAATGGTCGGCGATGGCGCGCGCCACCGTGGCCGAACAGTTCACGCTGGTCAGGATGCCGATGTAGTTTCGGGTGGCGATGCGGCCGTCGGCGCGCACGATGCCGTCGAACATGGCCGGCTCCGCCACGTAGTCCGTGGCGTGCGCGCCCTGCCCCACCGCATAGTCGCGCTTGAAGTCCGAGAACTCCAGGTTCTGGGTATGGACGTGCTGGCCGGGCGCGATGTCCTGCCGCGCCACGCCGATGATCTGGTTGTAGCGGCGCACGGGCTCGCCCGCCGCGATGGCGCGCACGGCCACCTTGTGGCCGGGCGGCACCAGGCCCAGGATCGTCACCCCCTCGCTTTCCAGGCGCGTGCCGCTGACAAGCTGCCGTCTTGCGATCACCACGTTGTCCGCCGGGTGGATGCGTATGACTGCCGTGTCGGTCTGGGACATGAAGACTCCGGAAAGAAAGGGGCCCGAATCAGCCGTCGATCAGGGCGGGATCCCAGGCATGGACGCGCTGGCGCTGTTCGCCCAGGCCGGCGATGCCCAGCTTGATCTCGTCGCCCGCCTTGAGATAGATGGGCGCGGGCTTCTGGCCCATGCCCACCCCGGGCGGCGTGCCCGTGCTGATCAGGTCGCCCGGATACAGCGTCATGAAGCGGCTGACGTAGGCCACAAGCTGCGCCACGCCGAACACCATGGTGCGGGTGCTGCCGTTCTGGTAGCGCTTGCCGTTCACTTCCAGCCACATCTCCAGGTCTTGCGGATCCGGGATTTCGTCGGCCGTGGCCAGCCACGGTCCCACGGGGCCGAAGGTGTCGCAGCCCTTGCCCTTGTCCCAGGTGCCGCCGCGTTCGATCTGGTATTCGCGTTCGGACACGTCGTTCACGACGCAATACCCGGCCACGTGCTTCATCGCGTCGGCCTCGCTGACGTAGCGCGCCTTCTCGCCGATCACCACGCCCAGCTCGACTTCCCAATCGGTCTTCACGGAATCCTGGGGCAGCACGACCGGATCGTTGCAGCCCACCACGGCCGACGTCGTTTTCATGAAGACGACGGGCTCGGCCGGCACCGGCAGGCCGGACTCCGCGGCATGGTCCGCGTAGTTCAGCCCGATGCAGATGAACTTGCCCATGCCGCTCCAGGGCGGCGCGGTCCGGCCGGGCTGCGCCACCAGCGGCAGTTTGGACGGGTCCAGCGCGCGCAGCTCGGCCAGCCCGGCGGCGCCGAGCGTCCCGGCGGTGATGTCGGCGACGACGGACGACAGGTCGCGTACCTGGCCCTGGGCGTCGAGCAGGCCGGGCTTCTCAAAGCCCTTGGGGCCATAGCGCATCAGTTTCATAGCGTGTTCCTTGTTGCGTGTTGCTTGAAGCGAAAAAGTCAGTTGGACCAGCCGCCGTCGATGACCTGCGCGGTGCCGGTGGTGAAAGCGGATTCGTCGCTGGCAAGATACACCGCCAGCGCCGCGATCTCTTCCGTGCGGCCGATGCGGCCCATGGGCTGGCGCGCGGTGAAGGCGGCCTCCACCGCGGCGATGGACTGGCCGCTGGCCTGCGCCTGCGCCTCGATGCGCTGGCGCAGCGACGGGGATTCCACCGTACCCGGGCAGATCGCATTGCAGCGTATGCCGTTTGCCACGTAGTCCGCGGCCACCGCCTTGGTCAGGCCGATGACCGCGGCCTTGGTGGCGCCGTAGGCGCAGCGGTTGGGCGCGCCCTTGATGCTGCCCGCCACAGACGCCATGTTGACGATGGCGCCCGAGCCGCGTGCCAGCATGCCGGGCAGGCAGGCGCGGATCAGCAGGTACATCGAGCGCACGTTCAGGTTGAATGAAAAGTCCCAGGCGTCTTCGTCGCAGTCCAGGATGGTGCCGGCGTGCACGAAGCCCGCGCCGTTGAACAGCACGTCCACCGGCCCGGCGGCGTCCGCCAGCTCCCGCACGGCGCGGCCGTCGGTCACGTCCAGGATCCGGGTGCGGCAGCCGGACAGCGTCTGCAGCGCGGCGCCGTTCAAGTCCACGGCGAGTACGTCCGCGCCCTCTCGCGCGTAGGCCTGCGCCACGGCGCGGCCGATGCCCTGCCCGGCGGCGGTGACGATGGCGGTCTTGCCCTGCAGTCTTCCAGACATACGCGTGCCTCCTTTATTTTCCGGTCATCCCCATCACCGTGGGCAGCCACAGCGTGATCTGGGGAATGTAGGTAATGGCGATCAGCGCCACGAACAGCGGCACCAGCCACGGCAGGATGGCCATCGTGGTGCGCTCGACTGACAGCCTGGCCACCCGCGCCAGTACGAACAGCACCATCCCCATGGGTGGATGCAACAGGCCGATCATCAGATTCAGGGTCATGATCAGGCCGAAGTGGATCGGGTCGATGCCCAGCTTCAACACGATGGGCAGCAGGATCGGCACCAGGATGGTGATGGCCGCGATCGTGTCGATGAAGCAGCCCACGATCAGGATCAGCACATTGGCCATCAACAGGAACACCCACTTGTTCTGCGTCACGCTCAGGATCGCGTCGGTCAGCGTCTGCGCCGCCTGCGTCGTGGTGAGCAGCCAGGCGAACACCGACGCCGCCGTCACGATGAACAGGACGGACGCCGTGGTCTCGATGGTGTCGAAAGACGCCTTGGCCAGAGTCTTGAGCGTCATGGAGCGATAGCGCACCAGGCCAAGGAACAGCGCCCAGATCACGGCGGCCACCGCGGCCTCGGTGGGGGTGAACCAGCCCAGCGTCATGCCGCCGATCAGGATCACCGGCGCCATCAACGCCATGACGGCCGAGAAATTGAACTTCCAGTCCAGCGCCAGCAAGGCCACGAAGGCGATGCCGGTGGCCATGTTGGGCGACACGCCCGCCAGCGTCATCAGCCAGATGGACATCGGAAACGCCAGCACGATCAGCACTTCCAGGCCCGCCCCGCCCAACCGCTTCCAGTTGAAGGCGACGTCGCCGCCCCAGTTGTTGCGGCGCGCGTAGTAGGCCACGGTCAGCATCATGAGGATGGTGAGCACGAGCCCCGGGATCAGCCCCGCCAGGAACAGTGAGCCGATCGATACGTTGGCCATCATGCCGTAGATGACGAAGGGCAGTGACGGCGGGATGATGGGCCCCAGCGTGGCCGACGCGGCGGTGACGCCCACGGCGAATTCGGTCTCGTAGCCGTGGTCCTTCATGGCCTTGATCTCGATGGTGCCCAGGCCCGCGGCGTCGGCGATGGCGGTGCCCGACATGCCGGCGAACACCACCGAGCCGATGATGTTCACCTGCCCCAGGCCGCCGCGCATCCAGCCCACCAGCGCCACCGCGAAGTTATAGATGCGGCCGGTGATGCCGGCGATGTTCATCAGATTGCCCGCCAGGATGAAAAACGGCACGGCCAGCAGCGGAAACGATTCAACGCCCGCGATCATGCGCTGCGCTATCACCACGTCCGGCACGCTGCCCGATATCAGGATGAACAGCAGGGATGCGCCCGCCATGGAAACCGCCACCGGCAGTCCCATGATCATCAACAGCAGAAAGGTTCCAATCAGGGTGCCCATGTATCGCTCCGGGAAAGGCACTGCGGATTCGTGGATGCTTCTGGCTCGCGGTTCAGTCCAGCGAGTCGTAGGCCGCGGGGTTCTCCAGGATCGAATACCCCTGCCGCCAGTTCTGCAGGGACACCTGCACCGACCGCAGGAACATCATCGCGAAGCCCGCCAGTGCCGCCCAATACACGTAGGACTTGTTCCAGAACAGCGTGGTCATGGGCTCGTCGCCCACCAGCACGATGTAGCGGTAGGTCAGCCACACGGCATATCCGAAGAAGGCGGTGCGCAGGATGTCGATCAGCGTCGACAGGACGCGGCCAGCGGGCTTGGGCAGGTAGCGGTAAAGGAAGTCCACCTGGATGTGGCGGCAGGCCCGCACGCACATGGCCGACCCCAGGAACACCACGCCGATCAGGCAATACACCGCCAGCTCTTCGGTCCAGGCATAGGAGTCGTTCAGCACGTAGCGGGAAAAGAACTGCAGGAAGACCAGCAGGGCCATGGCCCAGAACACGGCCAGGCAGATCCAGTCTTCCGGCTGATAGCCGGCCAGGCTGACCTCGTGGTGGTCGGCCTCTTCGAAACTCTGGACCAGCTCGTCCACCGACGCGGTCTGGTGCGGGCCCGACGGTTGCGCCGGCGTGTGGCTGACGGCCGCCATCGCTGTGGCCTTCACGTTGGATTGCATGGAAAGTCCCCCTCGTGCGGGATAGGGTGAAGACGGCGGGCCGCGCGGCGGCCCGCCCGCGGCTTACTTCACCGCCTGGATCTTTTCCCAATCCGACTTTTCGTAGCCGTACTGCTTGAACGGCACTTTCTCCAGCACGGTGTTGCGGAAGTCATCGATATTGACCTCGGCCACCGTCAGGCCGCGCTTCTTGAACACCTCGACCATCTTCTTTTCGGAGTCGGCCACTTCCGCCGACGCCTTTTCCGCGGCCTGTTGCGCCACCTCGGCAAAGATCTTCTTGTCCTCGTCGGACAGGCTCTTCCAGAGCTTGCCGGAGATCACCGTATTCAGGTGATCGACGATGTGACCCGTCAGGATGATGTTCTTCTGCACCTCGTAGAACTTCTTGGCTTCGATGGTGGTCAGGGGGTTCTCCTGCGCCTCCACCGTGCCGTTCTGCAGGGCCAGGTAGACCTCGGCAAAGGCGATGGGCGCCGTGTTGGCGCCACAGGCGCGCGGCATCGCCAGGTACGCCGCCACGTCCGGGACGCGGATCTTCAGGCCCTTCATTTCGGTGCACTTGGTGAACGGGCGGTTGGAGGTCGTCTGCCGCGTGCCGTAGTAGGTGGTGGCGACGATGTGATTGCCGCTCTTTTCGTCGTAGCCGCCCGTCAGCTCTTTGTAGATGTCGCTCTTGGTGTAGGCGATCAGGTGCTCGGGGCTGCGGAAGGTGTAGGGATAGTAGGTCACGCCGATGCGCGGAAAACTCTTGGCGGCGAAGCTGGACCCCGAAATGATCATGTCCACCGTGCCCAGGGTGAGGCCCTGGTTGATATCGTTTTCCTTGCCCAGCTGAGAGGCCGGATAGACATCGATGTGATAGCGGCCGTTGGTGCGCTTTTCAATTTCCTGCGCCGCCCACACCGACGAGGTATGGAAGGGTTCGGACGTCTCGTACACATGCGCCCACTTCAGTTTGGTCTGCGCCAGCGCGCTGCCGCTGACGGCGAGCGCGACGGCGGCGAACAGCACTTTGATAGCGTTGCCTGGCTTCATGTTGTCTCCTCTCTTTGAGGTGGCGGGTGCGGCGGATGTAGTTTTGAGCCGGCCCGCGTCATGTTTTACATATGGAGTTCACCTACGGAGTTGCACCTTCGTACTGCGACTGCGATCGGCTGACGGCGCCGTGGCGCCGCCTGCCATTTGCTATTCAGCGCGCAACGCGTCGGCCGCGCCCGGCCAACTGGCCGTCAAGCGGTCGTACGAGCAGGAAAGATGTTGATGCATGGCGGTTCGCGCGCCCTGTTCGTCGCCGGCCGCGATGGCATCGATGACGCGGCGGTGTTCGGTGATGGCGACGGCCCAGCTATCGGGATTCTCGAAGTAGTCGCCCAGTTTCATCGACAGCGGATTGTGGCGTTCGTCGAACAGCTCTCCCACCACGCGCACCAGCACGGCGTTGTTGGCCATTTCCGCCACGCGCAGGTGGAACATCCTGTCGCCGCGTATGGGCACGCTGCCGGCGCGCGCCTCGTCTTCCATGGCGCTTACGGCGTCCCGCAAGCCGTCCACCTGCGCGGGCGCCGGATTGCGCGCGGCCTGGGCCGCCAGTTCGCTTTCGATGGTGCGCCGGGCACGGATGGTTTCCAGCGGGCTTTCGGCCGTCAGGCTGGCGCGGGGCGGCCCGGCCAGGCTCTGCACATACACGCCCGAACCCATGCGGACTTCCACCCAGCCTTCGACTTCCAGGGCGATCAGCGCTTCGCGCACCGACGGCCGCGACACGCCCAGCTTCAAGGCCAGGTCGCGCTCGGGCGGCAGGCGCGCGCCGACCGGAAACTCGCCGGCCTCGATCAGCAAACGGAGCTGGTCGGCGATCTGGCGGTACAAGCGGCGCGGCTCGATAGTCTGGATCGGCATGGGTCTACAGCGGAATGACAGGACAAAAAGGTAAAGTGGCCTTACCAATTGACCAGAATCCTGCGCCTGCTGACGAAGGGTCACAATTAGGGTTTGCCCATAGCGTCATGGGATGTCATCCGGCAACCCTTATCTGTTAAAAAGCCGCCACACACGGCTTTCCTCGATTCCATGACCCACGACCCGCAACACTCGCCCTTCAAGAGCTCCGGTGGCGCGCGCCGCATCCTCAATGCACTGCGCTACTCCTGGCAGGGCCTGAAGGCTGCCGTCAAATACGAGGCGGCCTTCCGCCAGGAACTGGCGCTGGCCGTGCTGATGATTCCGGCGGCGTTCTTCCTGGGCCGCACCACGGTCGAGGTCTTTTTCCTGGTGGGCACGGTGGTCATGGTGCTGGCTGCGGAACTGCTGAACTCCGCCATCGAGGCCCTGGCCGACGCGCTCTCGGTAGAACGCCACCCCCTGCTGGGACGGGCCAAGGATCTGGGCAGCGCGGCGGTGATGCTGCTGCTGATCTTCGCCGGCGCGGTCTGGGTGGGCGTCGCCATCAGCCGGTTCGTCATGCATTGACACGGGTTCGCTCCCAGCGGGGATGCGACTCTATTTATACTGGGACCCATGATTCCTAAATCGACGTCAGCCCCCTCCGAGCGCATCGTTATCGTCGGCGGCGGCGCCGGCGGCCTGGAACTGGCCGCCAAACTGGGCCGTATCCACGGCCGCCAACACATCACCCTGGTCGACAGCCGCCCCTTCCATATCTGGAAGCCTTCGCTGCACGAAGCGGCGGCGGGAACGCTGGACATCCACCAGGAAGGCCTTTCGTACCTGATGCTGGCCCACATGGACGGCTTTTCGTTCGCGCAGGGCCGCCTGGAAAGCGTCGATCGCGCCCGCCGCCTGATCACGCTGGACGCCGTGAACGACGCGCAGGGCCAGGAAGTCCTGCCGCGCCGCGAACTCGGCTACGACACGCTGGTGCTGGCGCTGGGCAGCACATCCAACTTTTTCAACACGCCCGGCGCGGCCGAACATGCCGTCACGCTGGACACCACGGAAAATGCCGAACAGTTCCGCCTGACCATGCTCAAGGCCATGGTGCAGGTCGACCAGGCCAAGGTGCGCGATCCTTCGGCCCGGCTGGATCTGGTGATCGTGGGCGGCGGCGCCACCGGCGTCGAGCTGGCCGTGGAGCTGACCGAAGCCAGCCACGTCGTCAGCGCTTACGGACTGCCCAATTTCCGCGCCGAGCGCGACCTGGCCATCACGCTTGTCGAAGGGGCGCCGCGCATCCTGTCGGCGCTGCCCGAGAAAATCTCGGTGGCCGCGACCAACCGGCTGACCGAACTGGGCATCCGCGTGGAAACGTCATGCCGGGTATCCGAAGTCGCCGCCAACTCCGTGCGCACCGCCGACGGCCGCGAGTTTCCCGCGCAGCTATGCATGTGGGCGGCGGGCATCAAGGGGCCCGCCCTGCTGGCCGACCTGGACCTGCCGCTGAACAAGCTGGGCCAACTGGAAGTCAATGAACGCCTGGAAACCGCCGATCCGCACGTTCTGGCGCTCGGTGACTGCTGCTCGGCGCCATGGCGCGACGGACGCACCGTGCCCGCGCGCGCCCAGGCCGCGCACCAGCAGGCCAACTACCTGGCCAAGAAGCTCACCGCCCGGCTGCGCCACGCCCCCGAACCCGCCGGTCCCTACGTCTACCAGGACCACGGGTCGCTGGTGTCGCTGGGCCAGGACGCCGGGGTCGGCAGCCTGATGGGCAAGCTGGCCGGACGGGGACTGTTCGTAAGCGGTACACTGGCGCGCTTGATGTACATGAGCCTGCACCTGATGCATCACCGATCGGTGCTGGGCGCCTCTCGCACCGTCTCCCTTGCCCTGGCCCGCCTGCTTATGCGGCGCACGCGCCCCCGGGTCAAACTGCACTGAACTCCCCATGAATTTCCTGCAAAAACTCGAACACGCCTGGACCACCAGCAACTCGCTTCTGCAAGTCGGACTCGACCCCGACCCGCAGCGCTTTCCCCGCGAATTGCAGGATAAGTCCGACGCCATCTTCCAGTTCTGCCGCGACATCGTGGACGCCACCGCGCCCTACGCGTGCAGTTTCAAGCCGCAGATCGCGTACTTCGCCGCCCACCGCGCCGAAGACCAGCTTGAAGCGCTGTGCCAGCACATCCGCGACAACCATCCGGACCTGCCCATCGTGCTGGACGCCAAGCGCGGCGACATCGGCTCCACCGCCGAGAACTACGCCCGCGAAGCCTACGAGCGCTACCAGGCGCACGCGCTCACGGTCAGCCCCTACATGGGCCTGGATTCGGTCGAACCCTATCTGGCCTGGCGCGACCGCGGCGTGATCGTGCTGTGCCGCACGTCCAACCCCGGCGGCTCGGATCTGCAATTCCTGAAGATGGATAACGGCGAACCGCTGTACCTGCACGTCGCGGGCCTGGTGGCCGACAAATGGAACGCCAATGGCCAATGCGGCCTGGTCGTGGGCGCCACGTTCCCGAACGAGCTGGCCGCCGTGCGCCAGCGCATCGGCGACGCGCTGCCCCTGCTGGTTCCCGGCATCGGGGCACAGGGCGGCGACATCACCGCCACCGTGAACGCGGGCGCGAACGCCGCGCGCAGCGGCATGATGATCAACTCCTCGCGCGCCATCATCTACGCCAGCGGCGGCGACGACTGGCGCGCGGCGGCTGGCGCTGCCGCCAAGGGCTTGCGCGACGCGATCAACGCGGTGCGCTGACCCGGCCTGGCGCGCGGCTGGAATCCCGCCCTTTTCAGCGGCGGTTCACCGGCGCCCCAAGAAACTCCAGCAGGCCACGCAGCGCGTATTCCACCGCTGCCTGGCGCACCTGCGCGCGATCGCCCGGAAATACGTGCGTCACCGCCCGGCTGCTGATGCCGTCGCCCACCCGCTTGGCAAACCCAAAGCACACCATGCCCACGGGCTTGCCCGGCGTAGCGCCGCCGGGGCCGGCAATGCCGGTGGTCGACACGGCCACCTGCGCCGCTGGCACCGCCAGCAGCACGCCATTGGCCATCTCGAGCGCGACGGGTTCGCTGACCGCGCCAAAGTGATGCAGGGCGTCGGGCGACACCTGCAGTTCGGCCACCTTGGCCTCGTTGCTGTAGGTGACGAAGCCGCGTTCGAACCAGTCGCTGGATCCCGCCACGGCGGTCACGGCGCCCGCCAGCAGACCGCCCGTGCACGATTCCGCGGTGCCCAGCATCCAGCCATGGCGCCGCATCGCATCGCCTAGCTGTTCGGCCAGACCGTAGATGGTCGCTTCCGACAACTGCGCGGCCGACAGATTGGACCGCGCGCTTTCTGGTTGATCGTTCATCCCAAGACTCCTGTGCGGGCCACCAGCGCCATCACCAGCAAGGCATATCCGGCGGCCACGATATCGTCCCACATGACCCCAAAGCCGCCCTTGACATGGGCGTCGAAGAACTTGATGGGCGGCGGCTTGACGATGTCGAACGTGCGGAACAGCACGAAGGCCAGCGCTTGCGCCAGCAAGCCCGAGGGCGTCAGCCACAGCACCAGCCAGAACGCCACCATCTCGTCCCAGACCATTCCGACATGATCCGACTGCCGGAGTTCACGGCCCACGCGATGGCAGGCCCAGCAACCGTACACGAAGGCCAGCGCCAGAAACACGCCGATGGCCAGGTCGGACGCGGCGGGCGCGGCCGCCAGCCAGATCGCCCAGGCCAGGAGCGTGCCCCAGGTCCCCGAGGCCGGACGGATCAGGCCGCTGCCGAAGCCGAACGCGATCAGCCGGCCGGGGTCCCGGCATATCCAGGACAGCGGGGGATACTCTGCCCGCGCGCGGTCGCGCATGGAGGAAGCGTGCTTTTCGGAAGGCATAGGTGCTAAGTCTGCAAACGACAGGAGGCAGCGGATCAGGCCGCGGGAAAGTGATCAAAACCCGCGGGCAAGGCCGCCATCGGCTGGCCGCGCGGGTCCAGCACGGACAAGCCGGCATCCGCCTGCGTCTGGCCCACGCGGGTCACGCGCGCGCCGGCGGCCTGCGCGGCGGCCGCCACGGCTTCGCGCCGGGCAACCGGCGCGGTGAAGCACAACTGGTATACGTCGCCGCCGCCAAGCAGCGCTCGGCGCAGCGGCGCGTCGGCCAGGCCGGCCACGGACGCCGCCGCGGGCAGATCCGCGAAACGCAGGCAGGCGCCTAGCCTGCTGGCAGCCAGGATATGGCCCAGGTCCTGCAACAGACCATCGGACAGATCGATCGCCGCAGTGGCGATGCCGCGCAGCGCCAGGCCCAGGGCCACTTGCGGCTGCGGCCATTCCAGCGCGCCGCGGGTGGCGGCCAGCAGGGAGGCGTCGGCGGGATACTGCCCGTCCAGCAGGCGATAGGCCACATCGGCCGCGCCCAGCTCGCCGGACACCCAGATGTCGTCGCCCGCTTCCGCGCCGTCGCGGCGCAGCGCCTGGCCCGACGGCACCGCGCCGAACACCGTCACGCTGATCGCCAGGTCATGCGCGCTGCGCGTGGTGTCGCCGCCGATGAGCGGGCAGCCATGGGCGGCGGCCAGTGCGTGGAAGCCTTCCGCGAAGGCCGCCAGCCAGGGCTCGTCCAGGCGCGGCAGCGCCAGGCCCAGCACGCAGCCTATCGGGCGGGCGCCCATGGCCGCCAGGTCCGACAGATTGACGGCCAGGGCCTTGTGGCCCAGCGCTTTGGGATCGACATCGGGAAAAAAGTGGCGGCCTTCCAGCAGCAGATCCGTGCTGGTGGCCACCTGTTCGCCGGGCGGGACGGGAAACAGGGCGCAGTCGTCCCCGACTCCCAGCAGGCCGGCAGGCGCCGTCCGGGTGAAATAGCGTGCGATCAGGTCAAATTCGGACGCCACCGCGCCTCCACTATCCGGCTCTCAATGGTCGGCGCTGCACCCTCACGGTCACCGCGCTGCAGAGAGAGGCCGCGCGGATCCGGCTCCGCCGGTCCGCGGCGGCGCCCCCTTGAGAGGGGAGCGCGCAGCGCATCGGGGGTGGGTCCTGTCTAGCGCCGTTGCTGCGCCGCGGCCTGGACCTCGGTCGCGCGCACGTCGGCAGCCAGCTTGTCGAGCACGCCGTTGACGAACTTGAAACCGTCGGTGCCGCCAAACGACTTGGCAAGCTCGACGGCTTCGTTGATGGCAACCTTGTACGGCACTTCGACATGATGAATCAGTTCGAAGCTGCCGATCAGCAGGATGCCGTGCTCAACGGGCGACAGCTCGGCCAGCGGGCGGTCGACGTAGGGCGTGAACCGTTCGCGCAGCGCGGGCGCTTCGCGCAGCACGCCGTGCAGCAAGGTCTTGAACCACTGCGCGTCGGCCTCGGAGAAGTCCTCGGTGTCGCGCAGATGGGCGTCGATCTCGCCGGCGTCCTGCGTGCCTTCGC
>RCUK01001304.1_pt1 | contig 16423 bp, 7 predicted proteins | sample 2166381 | NCBI WGS metagenome assembly RCUK01 (sample SAMN09932809, study PRJNA488358) | compost metagenome | isolation source: compost soil in an enriched community | place: Germany: Experimental Botanical Garden | reverse complement strand
AGGAACGCCTTATACAAGTGTAAACGGTGTAGGAGTGGAGCCAATTCCGGCTGACTTTCCTGCAAAATTACAAGTGGATTACGTTCGTGTTTACAGCGGTAGTTTTACGTATGGCGTTTTGGGTGATGCAAAAGTGTATCATAATGAAACGGGTAAAACCTATTCTATAAATGCAATCGCAGGTGGAACTTACAACTGGACAGTTCCTGCGGGAGCGACCATTACTTCAGGACAAGGTACAAACACAATTACGGTTAACTGGGGAACAACTGGGGGAGATGTTGCTGTAGCTACAACAGTTTCGGGTTGTGCTGTAAATACATATAAATTAGCCGTTACAACAGAAGCTCCTCTACCAGTGGAGAGAATCTATGAAGATTTTCAATCAAACCGAAATATCGTATACGGAAACAAAACCGGAGTCTTGACAGAAGCTGTAACCAATCCATCAGCTACGGGAATTAATACTTCTGCTTCAGTTGGTAGATATGTTCGTAATGCCTCTGAATTGTATGATGTTTTGAATATTAAAAATATAGTGATCAGCAATGCAAATGATTATGTATACGGAAGAAAAAAACTTTCTTTTGATATTTATACATCGGCGCCGGTTGGGACAAAGATTTCTATGCAACTGGAAAATAGTCTGGTGACAACGGCAACCAATTTTCCATCAGGAAGACACAGCGGTTACAAAGCCACGACAACGGTACAAAACAAATGGGAAACCATTGAATTTGAATTCGAAAAAGTAATTGACGCAAATACAAGCGCCTTGACGATTAATAATGTGGTTTTTCTTTTTGAATCGAATTCGAATTCGGGTGCAACCTATTATTTCGATAATCTGCTCACAAAAGCAGCACCCGAAAAACCAATTATTGCAACTGATGTTTTGCAAAATTATGACGGTATTAATAAAATTATCAAAGGAACTACAACCGGAACTTATTCAGTAGTAGCAAATCCGGGAGCAAATTCGGTTAACTCTTCCGCAAATGTGGCGAGATATGTTCGAAATGTTACCGAGCAATATGATGTGTTATTCTTTAACACGCAAAGTACCATTGAAGATGCCGGTTTACTGAAAAATCAGACCAATAAAATCATGATTGATGTATATACTTCGGCACCAATTGGAACCGTTGTGAGTTTGAATTTAGAAAATAGTGCGACATCGCTTCCGGCTAATTTTCCAACAGGAAGAAACAGTAACTATGTCGCGATTACCACCAAACAAAATCAATGGGAAACACTGACATTTTATTATAATTCAAGTCCGGATGCAGGAACTTCAAATTTAGCCATTAACCAAATGGTTATTTTAGCCAACTCAGGTTCTTATACCAGTGATACGTATTATTTTGATAATATCAGAATGGGTTCGACCAAACTTGCGGATACTTTCACGCCAGGAGTTGTGTATGAAGATTATCAAACCGTTCACAATATTACGTTTAGAGATGCTATCGGAACTTACACGCCAAACACGGCTAATCCAAACGCAAGCGGAATTAACACGTCTTCAAACGTTGGAAAATATGTTAGAAAAGCAACGGAATTGTATGATAACTTCTCGTTCAATACCACTTTAACAAACATCGGAGATTTCAAAGGCGGAACCAAAAAGTTTGCGATGGATGTGTATACATCAGCACCTGTTGGGTCTATAATTTCCTGGCAGGCAGAAAGCAACGCTTCGATTCCGTCCAATTATCCTGCCGGAAGACATAGTATTTATCAGGGTGTTGTAAAACAAAGTAATGCCTGGCACACGGTTACTTTTACGTATGCAAGTTCGCCAGATGCATCGACATTAGACAGCGAAGTAAATCGTTTTGTTTTCTTGTTAGAACCGGGAACAAGCTCAGGAAATACCTATTATTTTGATAATCTTAGAGCTTTAAATTTAGTTTCTACAGAAAATCCACCGGCAACTTTGCCAGCACCATGGGTTAGTACCGATTTAGGTGCCGTAACTCCGGCCGGAGAAGCGACTCACGCCAGCGGAACTTTTACTATCAAAGGTTCAGGAAATGATATTTGGGAAACAAGTGATCAATTTCAATTTGTAAACCAACCGATTACAGGCGATGCTGAAATTATCGCCAAAGTAAATTCATTAACCAACACCAATACATACGCAAAAGCCGGAGTAATGTTCCGTGAAACGCTTACACCAACCTCTAAACATGCCATGACCGACGTAAGTGCAGCGGCAGGTGTAGAGTTTTTGTCAAGAGATGCTGTTTCGGGAATCACAACTGCTACGGTAGCGACTGGTACGGCTCCAAAATGGATTCGTATCGTAAGATCTGGAAATGTATTTACTTCTTACACTTCAGATAACGGAACAACCTGGACACAGCTTGGTACGCCAAAGACGATTGCCATGGCAAATACTATTTATGTTGGTATGGCTGTAACCTCTCATGCAAATGGAACTTTGACAACAGGAGTTTTCAGCGATGTTATTGTTCGAAATATCACTGCTCCAACGAATACCAATTTAGCTTTGGCAAAAACAACTACCGCTTCTACAGAAGAAAATGCTACTTATTCTTCGGCGAAAGCCACAGACGGAGATGCGGGAACACGTTGGGCAAGTAGTTTTGCTAATACAAGCGAATGGATTTATGTTGATTTGGGAAGCAATTACAACATTAATCGTGTAGTCTTGAAATGGGAAGCGGCTTTTGCGACCCAATATAAAATTCAGATTTCAACAGATAATGTTTTCACAGAAAATGAAACCGTAAATACACAAACCGCCAGCGATGGAGGAACAGACGATTTGGCTGTAAGCGGAACCGGAAGATATATCCGAATTTTATGCAACACAAAAGCCTTGACTCCATACGGATATTCTTTATTCGAAATAGAAGCTTACGGATCTGCATCAACAGCCAAAAAAGCTGCTACTGTTATAGAAACTGAAGTAGAAAACACTGCATTTGTGATGTATCCAAATCCAGCTAGTAATTATATTCAACTTTCTATACCTGAAAAATTAGACAATAAAGTAATCACAATTTACAGTGATTCAGGAACATTGCTGCTAGATAAAAAACTGGATGCTGATGTGAATGAAAGTCAGATTGACATTAGCCAATTCAAAAGAGGAATTTATATTCTGAATTTCAAATCGGATCAAAAAAGCTGGTCTAAAAAACTGATCAAGCAATAATTAAAACAGGCTGGGTGTAATGATCCTAAATAGTTACACCCGGCTTTTACGCATAAATATTTTCTCATTATTACTAATTAATTAAAAACCAATTTATTAACTAAAAATGAATGAAGAATGAGAAATTTTAAATTACTAAAAACCTTTGTTGCCGTAATGCTGTTCGCATTACTATCGAATTTTACGTATGGTCAGGGACCTATACCGTTTACCATTAGCAATACCTCCACCTTTAACGACAACGAATTGTATGTCGCTATTGTAGGTATTGATTACACTACCGGAAATCACGTTTGGGTAAATGCCAAAACGAGTCAGGTTTTACCAATGAGTTCGTCTTATAATACGGTTACAGGACCAACAATTGGAGGGAATACCGGTCCGGGACAAAATTCAAAATATGCTAATTGTTTTACCAAGTTGAGTGAGATTCCGAATAAGACTTTTACGCTGCCACAAATTGCAGGCTGTAGAGTTTTTATTGCCAAAGGACAACAGCTGTATTTTTACTTTTTTGGAGCAAGTGGTGCGCCTTCAGGTTATACTTCTCCGAATCCTTTGAATGCAACCGATCCGAATCAGGGAATTTTGTATGAAATTATCGAATTGACTAATAATCAATACGGTTTCTTCGGAAATCCTTCAAGAGTTGATTCGTATAAATATCCGATGGGATTGGAGTTGTTTGGAGCAAACGGCTATCAAAAAAGAGTCGGTGAATTAAAAAAACACGCTGATATTGTGGCGGCTTTTAAAGCCAATGTGCCATCAGAATTTCAGGGCTGCGTTAATGATGCAACGGGAGAAATCACCGCGCCATCAAAAACGCCTGCTTTCGCAGATGGAACTGGAGGAACTTCTGTAGGACCTCAGGCGAATTACCTAAAATCTTATATTGATGCCATTTGGAACAAATATAAAAATGAAGATTTAATTTTTTATGCCGGAGATGCCGGGGTCTTTAAAGGAAGAGTGATTGGAGAACAACTGGAAATGGTTGGACAATCGGGAGGTTTTACAGGCCGTACGGGTCGTGTACAAAACCGACCTTCGACTCAGGAAGCGCTTGAAGGAAAAGGAGTTCTGGACAGAAGATTGGTCGATGGAGATTTAGATCTTGTGATTCAGGCACAATTAACGGCTGCTATTAACAGACATGTTGTAAATACAACTACTGCCAATCCGGGACAGCAAAACTGGTACGATGCTTCAAAATTCTATCAGGTAAATCCAACGAATCATTATTCTAAATTTTGGCATTTGCCAGGCATTAGCGTTGATAATCTGGCGTACGGATTTGCTTATGATGATGTGGCAGATCAATCGCCATCGCTTCATTCTCCACAACCTACAAAAGTAATTGCTGTTTTTGGAGGATATGCAGGATCAGTTCCTTCAGTACCGGCTACAACAGATGTGATTACGGTTTATAAAGATTGTAATTACACCGGATTTTCTGGCGGATTGACTATTGGTGATTATAATCTGGCGCGTTTGAATACTTTGGGTGTTTTAAATGATGATATTTCTTCGTTGAAAGTCGCAAAAGGTTTTCAGGCGATTTTGTATCAGGATGATAATTTTAGCGGAACTTCGACCGTAATTAATGCTGATAATTCTTGTCTGAATACAACGTGGAATGACAAAGTAACTTCTATCAGAATTCTTGCTAACGGAACGACTACTTTAGGAAATCAGACTTTCTTTTTACAAAACAGAAACAGTAATTTGAATATGGATGTCTGGAATGCAAGTTTAGCTAACGGAGCGAATGTTGCACAAGGAACGGTAAATACAGGAAATAATCAAAAATTTACATTTACGCATTTGGGTAACGGTATGTATAAAATTATCGCCAACCACAGCGGACAATCTTTAGACGTAAATAACTTTAATAAAGATAATGGTGCCAATTTAGAGCAATATCCATACAATGCTACTCCAAATCAGCAATTTATATTGGTTGCTACTGGCGATGGCTTTTATAAAATCGTAGCCAGACACAGTGGCAAATTGATAGAAGTTGCAGGTGCAAGCACAACCAATGGTGCCAATGTTCAGCAATGGCAGGATAACGGTCAGACTTGCGCACAATGGAAATTAGTTCCGGCCACAACCTCACAAACCTCTGTTTTAATTCAGGCTGAAGATTATTCTGCCATGAGCGGAATTCAGGTGGAAGCTACCACAGATTCAGGAGGAGGTTCGAATGTAGGTTATACTGAAACGGGTGACTTGATAGCTTATAACAGCATAAATTTCCCAACTACCGGTTCTTATTTAATCGAATACAGAGTGGCTAGTGCTGTTGCAGGAGGAAAATTATCATCTGACTTAAATGGCGGAACTATTGTTTTGGGTTCTGTTGATATTCCAAATACAGGAGGATGGCAAAACTGGCAAACGGTTTCCCAAACAGTAAATGTGAATGCCGGAACCTACAATTTCGGAATCTACATTCAGAATACCGGAATGAACATCAACTGGATAAAAATTACAAAAGTTGGTGCTGGTTTAGCTGCTAAAACGGCTTTAGCTCCAGTTGAAGAAGAAACTCCAGCCGAAACAGTTTTAAATGTTTATCCAAGTCCGGTTGAAAATACACTTTTTGTTACAACAGATATTTCAGGAGAAAACATAAAAATAGTGGATTCACAAACCGGAGCAGTTGTTTCAACTCAAAAAGGCAATAATAATGGTATCGATGTTTCGCAATTAAGAAAAGGCATCTATTTGATTGTTTTTGAAAAGGAAGGCAAACAGACGATCAAGCGCTTTATAAAAAAATAGTTTTAAAAACAGATTTTAGACTTCGATTTCAAATCTCAGATTTATTTGCCCTGAAATTTAAATGAAGTAAGTGGAATTTGGTATCAAGTAGTCAGATATCAAATTCCATCTAAAATCTATCCCGAAGTCCCGGGACTAAAATCTAAAGTTTCATTTATTAATCCCTTAATCTATTAAAACAAATTACTATGAAAAACAATTACAAAACAATGCAGCTAAAATGGATGATCATTTTGGCATTGGGCGTTTTTAATTTAGCAATTGCCCAAAAAAAAGTTATCGCTTACATTCCCAACTGGATCGATTTGAATGCTTTTTCAAGCACTATTCAGTACAGTAAATTAACGCACATTAATATTGCGTTTGAAAATCCGGATGCCAATGGATATCTGACTTTCAATTCAGGAAGTAACTCCATTATTAATGCTGCACATGCACAAAATATTAAGGTTTTTGTTTCTCTTGGAGGAGGTTCAGTTTCTGAAGGCGGTGCCATTCGTGACAATTATTTTAATCTGATTACACCGGCAAACAGAACTGCTTTTATTCAAAAATTATATGATTACGTTGTAGCTCATAATTTTGATGGAATCGATGTAGATCTTGAAGGCCCGGCAATTAATGGCGATTACGGCGGATTTGTAATTGCTTTGGCGAATAAATTGCATGCCAATGGCAAATTGATTTCAGCAGCGCTTTCAGAAGGATATGGTGGCGCCAATGTACCTGCATCTACTTTTGCAGCTTATGACTGGATTAATATCATGGCGTATGATGCAACAGGACCTTGGCAACCGGGAAGTCCAGGTCAGCATTCTCCATACAGTATGGCGGTTAACCAATTTAATTACTGGACAGGAAGAGGATTACCAGCCAGTAAAGCCATTATTGGATTACCTTTTTACGGATATGGTTTTGGAGCTTCAGCCAATCAGGGAATTTCTTATGCCAATATTGTAGCGCAATATCCCGGAGCAGAAAATGTGGATCAGGTAGGAAATACTATTTATTATAACGGAATTCCAACCATCAAAGCAAAAACAACTTTTGCGATTCAAAATGCAGGTGGTGTTATGATTTGGGAATTATCTCAGGATGCTACAGGTTCTAAATCATTGTTAACAGCCGTAAATCAGGTTATTACGGGAAGCCAGCCACCAACAGGCGGAACTTTAATCCAGGCAGAAAATTATTCAACTATGAGTGGCGTTCAAACAGAAGGCACAACAGATACTGGTGGAGGTTTAAATGTAGGTTACGCAGATACAGGTGATTGGATGGCGTATTACAATATCAATTTTCCAACTTCGGGGAATTATGTAATTGAATACAGAGTAGCAAGTGCTGTTTCCGGAGCCAGATTATCATCAGATTTAAGTGCAGGAACAATTCAGTTAGGTGCTGTTAATGTACCTAATACAGGAGGATGGCAAAACTGGCAGACCATCACTCAAACGGTGAATGTAAATGCCGGAACGTATAACTTCGGAATCTATATTCAGAGTTCTGGTGTGAATTTAAACTGGTTTAGAATTACAAAATCGGCTTCTGGTTTGGCAGCAAAATCAGCTTTAACAGATACCGCTTCTGAAGAAAAAATCGAAAGTCTGACTATTTATCCAAACCCTACAGAAAGCACTATTTTCTTTACTGCTGAAGTTTCTGGTGCCAATGTGAGTGTTATTAATTCTCAGGGAGGTGATACAGTTTCGGTACAAAAAATCAGTAACAACAGTCTTGATGTTTCGGGTTTAAAATCAGGAATATATCTGGTTTTAGTTGAGAAAGACGGAATAAAAACAGTGAGACGTTTTATTAAAAAATAGATCTTAACCGCAAAGTTCGCAAAGATTTTTGTCTTAGTTAGCGCTCAGAAAACACAAAGTTCGCAAAGCTTTGTCAATAAACACTTTGCAAACCTTGCGTAAATCTTAGCGCCCTTTGCGGTTAAATCACTTCAATTCATTAACCGCAAAGTTCACAAAGATTTTTTTCTTAGTTTGCGCTCAGAAAACACAAAGTTCGCAAAGTTTTATCAATAAACACTTTGCGAACCTTGCGTAAATCTTAGCGCCCTTTGCGGTTAAATTTAGGCAAATAAGATTGCAATCCTTTTAACCCCCAAATCCTACCTTACATATGAAAACCAATTACAAATTTCGGTTAAGCTTATTTCTATTTCTGGCTTTTAGCAGTTTTGCAATTGCACAGACTTCTTTAGGTTCAACCAAAACTTTTATGAATACTTTAAAGCAGGAACTGGTCACTAGTACAACCTCAAAAGGTATAGAAAAGACCATTTTGCTTCAGGTCGAAAATTCAAAAAACTTTAAAGGAAAAATCAATTATAAAGAATCAGATTTCTCTAGTGAATTCCTGATTGGAGAAATAAAGGATGTTCCCGAATCTTCTTTTTTCGTCAAAGTGATAGATAAAAAACTGGAAGGCCATATTATTTTAAAGAAAACCAAAGAAGCCTTCAAATATTATTCAGACGCTCAGGGAAATGCTTATGTTTCTAAAGTGGATATCAATACGATCGTTTGTATCAATTTTGATGATATCCCTGAAAACACTAAAAAAACAACCAATAAAACTGCTGTTGCTGCTGCAATTGCACCCGCTTTATTGAACTTACAAAGTTTACCGGGCGCAGCAGGCTGTGTGATGTTGGATTTTGACGGTTATAATATGCCGGCAGGAAATCTTTGGAATAACGGAAATGCTATTAACGCAGCACCGTCCGGAATGAGCGATGCCGATGTACAACAACATTGGGAAGTAGTTTCAGAAGATTACCGACCTTTTAATCTAAATGTGACTACAAGTGAAGCTGTTTTTAATTCATATCCAAGAAACAGAAGAATGCGCGTGGTGGTAACTCCAACCAATACTGCAGCTCCGGGAGCAGGAGGTGTCGCTTATATTGGTTCTTTCAATTGGGACAATGATGTACCTTGTTGGGTATTTATTACTTCGGGTAAATCGGGTGGAGATGCCTCAGCGCATGAAGTTGGTCATACTTTCGATCTGGGTCATGATGGCCGTACGACTCCCAAAGAGGATTATTTTGTCGGGATAAACAATACTTCGTGGGCACCTATTATGGGAGCGGGGTATTACAGGCCTGTTGTACAATGGAGTAAAGGAGAATATGACTATGCCAATAACAAACAAGATGATGTTGCCATTATAGCAAGTTCTAAATTTGGAGTGGGGTACAGAGGTGATGACTACGGGAATACAACTGCTGCGGCAGGAAATTTAGATTACAATACCAGTGGTGCGATCAATCAGAAAAACGGAATAATTTCAAGTGATGCTGATTATGACTTCTTTACGTTTACAACTGGAGGCGGAAATGTTTCTATAAATGCCAACACCGTTTCAAGAGACGGTAATCTGCATCTTTTAATTCGATTGTATAATTCGGCCGGAGCAGAAATGGGAACCTATTGGAATTCAGATCCGTTTGCTTTGAACGCTTCTATGAATGTGAATTTGCCTGCGGGAAAGTATTTTATTGGAGTTGACGGCAACGGAGCAGGAAGTGCCGGTTACGGTGGATATTCAGCTTATGGCTCTATCGGAAGTTATTCGATAACCGGAACGATTCCACCGGGAGGAAATATAGCCCCTTCAACTGATGTAATTACGGCTTACAAAGATTGCAATTACACCGGATTTTCGGGCGGATTGACAATTGGTGATTATAATCTGGCACGTTTAAATTCTTTGGGAATCTTAAATGATGATATTTCGTCACTTAAAATTACACAGGGTTTTCAGGCGATTTTATATCAGGATGATAATTTTACCGGAGCTTCGACTGTAATTAATTCTGATAATTCGTGTTTAAATACAACGTGGAATGATAAAGTAAGTTCGATTCGAATTTTGGCCAATGGAGTCACCACTTTAGGAAATCAGACTTTCTATTTGCAAAACAGAAACAGTGGCTTAAATATGGATGTATGGAATGCCAGTTTAGCAAACGGAGCCAATGTGGCACAGGGAACTGTCAATACAGGAAACAACCAAAAATATACTTTCACCCATTTGGGCGATGGTCTATATAAAATTATTGCCAATCATAGCGGTCTGTCCTTAGATGTAAATGGTTTCAATAAAGCCAATGGCGCTAATGTGGAGCAATATCCGTATAACGGAACCACGAATCAACAGTTTATTCTGGTTGCAACAGGCGATGGATTTTACAAAATAGTAGCCAGACATAGCGGTAGAATTGTTGAGGTTGCGGGAGCTAGTACTGCAAACGGAGCAAATGTGCAGCAATGGGACAACAACAATCAGACTTGTGGCCAATGGAGATTAATTTCGACAACCGCCACACAAACTTCGACTTTAATTCAGGCGGAAGATTATTCTGCCATGAGCGGCATTCAGGTAGAAGTAACGACAGATACTGATGGTGGATCAAACGTTGGTTACACCGAAACAGGTGATTGGATTGCTTATAATAATATCAATTTCCCAACAACAGGTTCTTATTTAATTGAATACAGAGTAGCAAGCGGTGTAACCGGAGGCAGATTATCATCTGATTTAAACGGAGGAACGATTATTTTGGGAAATGTGGATATCCCGAATACAGGTGGCTGGCAAAACTGGCAAACGGTTTCGCAAACTGTAAATGTGAATGCCGGAACGTATAATTTTGGAATTTACATTCAAAATACAGGAATGAATATCAACTGGATTAGAATTACCAAAATTGGTGCAGCTGCCATAACCCGCGAAACTGCATCTATTATTGAAGAAGAAAAACCAATTGATGTTGTATTTAATGTGTATCCGAATCCGGTTTCAGAGATCCTATTTTTTACAAAAGATGTTTCGGGTGGAAATTTGAGTGTAGTCGATTCTCAAACAGGAAATATAGTTTTATCTCAAAAAATAAATGACAATAGTCTGAATGTTTCGAATTTGAGACAGGGAATTTATTTAGTTGTTTTTGAGAAGGATGGAGAGAAGACGATTAAGCGTTTCATTAAAAAATAATCCTAATCATTCGCCATAATGATTTAGATACATTAATTTTAAGGTTTTAATGTAGTAGAAGGCTGTCAGAAATGACAGCCTTTTTATTATGGTATAATTTTTTCATGACGTAATTGATCAAATAGTTGCTTTTGCGTTTGTAAACCCGACAGGTTTTTAAAACCTGTCGGGTTTGAATGCGCATAGAATTACGTTTTTATATTGATTCCCATTTACCATTTTCTTTTGCAAGATCAATCATAAGTTGGCCGTGTTCGGTCATTAAACCCTGTTCGATCATTTTTGCTGCACGGTCTTTATTAGGTTGGCTCCATTTACTTTTCTTCGGATTTCTGGGTGTAAAAGTCAGATAAAAACTTTCAAAATCCCGTTTTTTACACAAACTGTCGATCCAGCCAAAACACAAAGCTTCTTCCGTTGCATCATTTAAATTGATGCTTTCGACCTTACTTTTTTTATGGTATAAAATCAACCAGACTGATTTCTCTGTTTGAGAATTTTGCTGCAGCCAATCGCGCCATTCTTTTCTGGTTTGGGCGTAAATAGCTAATTTTCCGTCTTTTGTTTCCATAATTTATCCGAATTACTGATATAAATTTAATGAAAAATTTAACCGCAGAGGTTTTTTACCGCAAAGTTCGCGAGGATTTGATTTTGATTGTGCTTACAAATGTCAAAAGTTCGCAAAGCTTTGTCAATAAAATTTAGCCGCTAAGTTTTTTTACTGCAAAAGGGGCAAGGATTTTATTTTGATTGTGTTTACAAACGCAAAAGTTCGCAAAGCTGGGATTGACAAAGCTTTGCGAACATTGCGTAAAATCTTAGCGAACCCTGCGGTTAAATAATTAAGCACTAAAAATTATTATTCGATAACAATAAGGTAAAGACTTTTCACCTATTAATCTATAAAATTGCAGATCCCCATTTATAAAACTTAATCGATGAATTTTAAATATATTATTCTAAATAAAAACAGATTTTTCATATTGTTTTTTATTTTTTTCAATGTTACTATTTCAGCCCAAAATCCAAAGAATCTTAACGGTACTCAAATTGCTTTTTTATCTGATGTACACTTGCAGGATTTATTCGGAACCTTTTCAGATAATGATTATAAAGGTGTTCTGAATCCGAAAACTGATCAATATGTTTTACTGCGAACGATGGCCTCGCAATTGCATTCAACCCGAATTTTCAATGAAAATTATTTTGCGTTTATAGCCGCTTTGGAAGATATCGTAAAACGAAAAATAAAATACGTAGCACTTCCCGGAGATTATACTGATGATGGTCAGCCTATTCACGTTCGTGGTTTAGAAAAAATTTTAGAGCAATACAGCAAAAAATATAATATCGAGTTTTTTATTACAACAGGAAATCACGATCCCGTTGGACCTTTTGCACAAGATTCCGGGAAGGAAGATTTTCTTGGAAAAGACGGAAAAAGCCAGCCCATTTATAGCAAAGACGGCTTTTATAAGCCCAATTTAAGTACCGAACAGCCTGTAATTGTAACAGCCGATATTGCCAAAATGGGTTATTTAGGAATCACAGACGGATTAAAAGATTTTGGTTTTTATCCGAATAAAAAATACAAATTCTGGGCAACACCGTTTTCGACTTATAACAGCCAAAATTATAGTTTTGAAAAAGCTTCTGAAGCTGCTTTATTGCCAAACCGAGTTTATAATGTAACGCCGGGTTATGAAGTTCCGGATGTGAGTTATGTCGTTGAACCAATTGACGGATTATGGTTAATGGCGATAGACGGCAATGTATATATTCCGAAGAAAAATGACGGAAATCCAAAAGATTCTAAAAGCTATTCAGAAGCGAGCACGGGTTATAATAATGTGCTTTCAAACAAAAAGCATCTTATAAAATGGGTCGAGGAAATTTCGGCGGAAGCCAAAAAACAAGGCAAAACTTTAATCGCTTTCAGTCATTTTCCGATGATTGATTTTAATGATGACGCTTCCGCGGAAATAAAAGCACTGCTTGGGCCAAACAAATGGCAATTAAACCGGGTTCCTGTTGAAGAAGTAGCGCAGACTTTTGCTGATGCCGGTTTGAAAATTCATTTTGGCGGGCATATGCACATCAATGATACCGGAATTCGCACAACGGAAAAAGGCAATACTTTGGTGAACATTCAAACGCCGTCTTTGGCAGCTTACATTCCCGCTTATAAATTATTGACGATTAAAAAAGAGAATGTAGTTGATATTCAAACCATCAAAATTGATAATGTTCCGCGTTACGATGAACTTTTTGATTTGTATAAAATGGAATATCAGTTTCTGCAAACTCAGCAGACAAAAGATATTTGGAATATCAATATTCTGAAAACCAAAAACTACCATGATTTTACCGATTTCCATTTGAAGGAACTAGTTCGTTTGCGCTTTTTATCAGACGACTGGCCTTCTAATTTTAAAGATTTTTTTCTGAAACTTTCTGCGCAGGATTTATTGGTTTTGGCAAGCGTTCAATCGGATAGTGATTTTGATGAAGTTTTGAAAAACAAAGAAAGATTCCAAAAAGAATGGGAGGAAGCAAAAGTAAAATCGGCTAAATATTTAAAGGAAAACAAACTCAAAAAAGAAGATTTCAATTGGACAGGCTATGATTTACTGGTTGATTTTTATCGTTTCAGAAGTGCCGATGAATTGGCTTTAGCCGATGTTGGAACTGCAAGAGCGAAACAGTATAAAATCTTGTCACAACTGTTTTTCGAACATCATAAAGATGCCACTTCAAAAGAAAAACCGCTGCAAAACCAGATACGATTGTTTTTAATCATTTTCAATAAATTCATGCACGAAGTCCCGGCAGATCATTTTACTGTTGATTTGAAAACTGGGGAGATTATTGCTAAATAGAAATGAGAATGGCACACGGATGACACGGATTTAGGAGGATTTTCGCTGGTTTTTTTATTCTCATTTTATGTCATTGCGAGGAACGAAGCAACCACATTTGTTATGTCAAACTTTGCGTATTCTTGTTAGTGCGGTTGCTTCGTTCCTCGCAATGACATACTTTGTGTTTGTTATGATTAAAAAAAATCCGCCTAAATCCGTGTCATCCGCGGGCCATTATCCACAATACTTTAGTTTGTTCCATTAACCGGATCCACCCTCACATAAGTTCCATCATCATATTTTACCTGATAAGGAGAATCGAAAAACGTACTTGGCAAATAATAATCTGTCGTTATAATTTGTGCGCCTGATTTTTTAGCGGCTTCGAAGTGTGAATAATCATTTTTACGGGCTTCTTTAGTGTCCGAATCGGCTCTGGTTCTGATGATGTAGCCTTTTTTAACTAAATCTGCAATTTGAGGATCTTCTGAATTATTTCTGAATAAGGTTGCTGCTTCCGGTTTTCCTGGTTCAGCGTTAATGAAAACAGCGCGTCCTTTAAGTGAAGGATGATTCAAAGCATACAAATCTCTTTTTGCTCCGTTGTTATCCAGGATAAACAAGAATTTACCTTTTGCTTTTTTCAGCGTTGGCCAATTGTTATTCAAAACAGCTTCTTCAAGTGTTTTATATTTTCCACGAACCATGTCTGGCGTGATTAGTTTATCTCCTAAACCTTTTCTAAGTTCCTTGTCTAAAGCGTCAAATAATTCAGGTGTAAATTTCTCTGCTTTTGTACCTAAGTGGCTATCGTCATCTTTTGGCTCCAAAGTAATAAAAACCGGAACGTGATCGGGATTGGCATCAGACCATTTTTTTAATTCTGCAAGGCAATTTTGAAGCGTATAACAGGATGTTCTAAAATCGATATCGATCATATGAAAAACTTTAAAACCCGGTTTCTGCATTTCTCCATTTGGGTCATAAGCTTTTTCAGATTTTGTGATGTCTAAACCTTTTGGATGTGCATATTTTCCGCCTTTAGTATCACCCTGAACATCAATTTCAAGATTTCTTAAACCTTTATTTAATTGCTCTGTAATAGGAATATGAGTGTATTGCAAACCTTTTAAAGAACGGCTTGTGTCTTTGGCCTGAATGATATTGTATAAATCAGTTTCAATCGCCTGACGGTAACTGTTATGAGAACCAATTACCTGAATTTGATTGATTTTTAGATTGTCATTTTGTGCCTGAACGCTGTTGTTTATAGCGCCGGCAAGAAATAAGGTGAAGAGAATTTGTTTCATGATGTAAGGTATAAAAAGTGTTTCCAGATTAGGGGACGCATCAAAAGAGAATACTTTTTTATCTATAACTAAATTAATAGAAAATTTTGAATTTCATGTTAGATTAAGAAAAAGAAATAGCAAACCGATTGTCATTTTTGCTTTAAAATAGTAGTATTTATACAGCAAAAGAATTCATTATTTAATTTAAAGTTAACCTTCAGACAAAAAACTTTGGTATAACATTTTATTATTTTACATCAACAAATACTACCAAAAGCAGCTATGAAGAATCCTGAAATTTTTGAACAAACGTATACCGAATACTGGAAAAAGCTCAACGCGTTTTCGTATACGATGACTCAGGATAAAGACTTGGCGCAGAACATCGTTCAGGATGTTTTTATTGATTTATGGGAACGAAAAGATGATCTGAATATTAATGCGATTGAACCTTATTTATTTCGCGCTGTAAAAAATCAGGTTTTCAAACATTATCAAAATAACCGTTTTGACAAGACCATTCTGGAAGATCAGTTTGAAGATTATATTATTGATAATTTCGCTTCAATCGATCCTGAATTAATGGATTCACTTTATTCTTTATTAGATAAACTTCCGGAGAAGCGTAAAGAAGTTTTGTTGATGTATAAATTTCAGGATATGTCAATCGATATGATTGCTGATGAGCTTGGTATTTCGAAACAAACGGTTAAAAATCAAATTTCATCTGCGTTAAAACAACTTCGTGAGGGCTTAAAAGACTTGGCCTGGCTGGCTCCATACGTTATTTTGCATCAAAAGTTTTAAGATAACTTTCAGTTGATGTTTTCATAATATTTCTCAATAGTACGATTTTATGATTCTGGTACTTACTTGTAATAATAAGTAGTATGATAAAAAGAATTAAACATAGTTTAGAACATCTTATAGATAAAAGTTCACGAAATAAAACTTCAATAGCAGAAGAAAATCTATTAAATGATTTTGCTTTTGACCAATATCAAAATTCAAAATGGAATGAAGCTGAAATGGGAAATCCCGCTGAAGTTTCGCAACATATATATGAAGGAATTCAACTTAGAATAGGAAAGAAGAGAAGCTTCAATCCTTATTTAAAATACATGGCCGCTGCCAGTATTCTTTTTCTTGTTGGTTTGGGATTCTTTTTCAAACCAGGTTTTTCAGTTGAAAAGCGCTTAACATTTAAAACTTTAGATACCCCCAAATCTATCCAATTAAATGATGGCTCGAAAATTTATCTGGCAGCA
>RCUK01001301.1_pt1 | contig 16462 bp, 11 predicted proteins | sample 2166381 | NCBI WGS metagenome assembly RCUK01 (sample SAMN09932809, study PRJNA488358) | compost metagenome | isolation source: compost soil in an enriched community | place: Germany: Experimental Botanical Garden | reverse complement strand
GCGGACCAATCGCGGCGAACCGGCCGACAGCGATGCGCTGCTGCACGGCGCTATTCAGCAGAACGGCCGGAGCCAATGGGTTGATTGCCGCCGGGAATTGCCCCTCTGAACACAGTCATTGCCGTCGAAAAGGGGCTCCCGTCAAACGCTTCCCCTGCGCTCAACGGCCAGACGAACAAGGAGGCTGCATTTCCTTGGCAAAACAGCACTTTCCCGGGCACGACCGCCCATGGAGAGAATTCGAAATAAAAAGGGCAAAAAAAAGGCCTGCCTTCGAAAAGGCAGGCCTTCATTGAAAAGCTCGAGGAGCCGGTTTCAGAACGGAATGTCGTCGTCCATGTCGTCGAAGCCCGACGACGACTTGGCCGGAGCCTGGCGCGGCGCCGGTGCCGGGGCACGCGGTGCGGCTGCGGGAGCACGCGGGGCGTAACCGCCACCGCCGCCACCACCACCTTGCGAGTAACCACCGCCGCCGCCCCCGCCTTGCGAGTAGCCGCCGTCGTCTTCCGGACCGCCCGACGGGCCGCCCTGGCCCTGGCGGCTGCCCAGCATTTGCATCTGGTCGGCGCGGATTTCGGTGGTGTACTTTTCGATGCCGTCCTTGTCGGTCCACTTGCGCGTGCGCAGCGAGCCTTCGACGTACACCTGCGAGCCCTTGCGCAGGTACTGGCCGGCGATTTCGGCCAGGCGGCCGTTGAACACGATGCGGTGCCATTCGGTGGCTTCGCGCATCTCACCGCTTTGCTTGTCTTTCCAGCGATCGGTGGTGGCCACGGTGACGTTTGCGACCTGATCGCCGCTCGGGAATGTCCGCATTTCGGGGTCGCGCCCCAGGTTGCCGACGACGATGACTTTATTGACCGATGCCATATGCACTGCCCCTGATAAGTAGATGAAGGAGGAGGTTGAGAGGAACCCTCCATTCTGCCTGAGCCGAAATCGGCCCGGCGCCGGCCAGCCTGGGCGGGGGCGTCCGCCGCCGTCCATCCCCTGGTCATGACAGGCGGAGCCGGCGCCTCTATCATGTCCGGTTGCCCTCGGACGACCGCACCCCTTGAATTCACCCACCACTGAAGACACCCCGGAGCGTGACGCCTACCTTGGCGCCCTGCTCGCCCAGCAGCGCATCAGCATCCGCGGCGCGCGCACCCACAACCTGAAGAACGTCGATCTCGACATCCCGCGCAACAAGCTGGTGGTGATCACCGGCCTGTCGGGCTCGGGCAAGTCGAGCCTGGCGTTCGACACGCTGTATGCCGAGGGGCAGCGGCGCTACGTGGAAAGCCTCTCGGCCTATGCGCGGCAGTTCCTGCAGCTCATGGACAAGCCCGACGTCGACGTGATCGAGGGCCTGTCGCCCGCCATCAGCATCGAGCAGAAGGCCACCAGCCACAACCCGCGCTCCACCGTGGGCACGGTGACCGAGATCCACGACTACCTGCGCCTCTTGTACGCCCGCGCCGGCACGCCCTTCTGCCCCGACCACCACCTGCCGCTGCAGGCGCAGACGGTGTCGCAGATGGTCGACGCGGTGCTGGCCCTGCCCGACGAGCCCCGGCTGATGATCCTGGCACCCGTGGCGCGCGAGAAAAAAGGCGAGTTCCTCGAGCTCTTCACCGAGATGCAGGCGGCCGGCTACGTGCGCTTTCGCGTCGACGGGCAGACCTACGAATACAACGACCTGCCCAAGCTCAAGAAGACCGAGAAGCACGACATCGACGTGGTCATCGACCGCCTGCGCGCGCGCCCCGACATGCAGCAGCGCCTGGCCGAGAGCTTCGAGGCCGCGCTGCGCCTGGCCGAAGGCCGTGCCATTGCGCTGGAGCTGGGCGCCGAGGGGGCGCCCGACAAGGAACACCTGTTCAACGCCAAGTTCGCCTGCCCGATCTGCCACTACTCGCTGTCGGAGCTCGAACCGCGCCTGTTCTCGTTCAATTCGCCCGTGGGCGCCTGCCCGAGCTGCGACGGCCTGGGCCACCGCGAGGTGTTCGACCCGGTGCGCGTGGTGGCGTTTCCGTCGCTGTCGATCGCCAGCGGCGCCATCAAGGGCTGGGACCGCCGCAACGGCTACTACTTCAGCATGGTCGAGAGCGTGGCCAAGCACTACAAGTTCGACGTCGACGCGCCCTTCGAGTCGCTGCCGGCCTCGGTGCAGCAGACGCTGCTGCACGGCTCGGGCGGCGAAGAGATCAAGTTCAACTACACCATGGAGTCGGGCAACTTCGCGGGCAAGAAGCTCACGAAGAAGCACCCCTTCGAGGGGATCATCCCGAACATGACGCGGCGCTACCGCGAGACCGATTCGGTGATGGTGCGCGAAGACCTCGCGCGCTTTCGCAACCAGCAGCCCTGCCCCGACTGCGGCGGCTCGCGGCTGCGGCGCGAGGCGCGCAACGTGTTCCTGGTGGACGACGCCGGGCACGTGGGCGCGAACGGCGGCGAGCCGCCGCGCATGGCCATCTTCGAACTGAGCCACCTCACGCTGCGCGACGCCTACGCCTGGTTCAGCACGCTCAAGCTGCGCGGCGCCAAGGCCGACATCGCCGACAAGGTGGTGCGCGAGATCGGCCTGCGCCTGAAATTCCTCAACGACGTGGGCCTCAACTACCTGAGCCTGGACCGCAGCGCCGAAACCCTGTCGGGCGGCGAGGCGCAGCGCATCCGCCTCGCGTCGCAGATCGGCTCGGGCCTCACGGGCGTGATGTACGTGCTCGACGAGCCCAGCATCGGCCTGCACCAGCGCGACAACGACCGCCTCATCGGCACGCTCAAACACCTGCGCGACATCGGCAACAGCGTGATCGTGGTCGAGCACGACGAGGACATGATCCACGCCGCCGACCACGTGATCGACATGGGCCCCGGCGCCGGTGTGCACGGCGGGCGCGTGATGGCGCAGGGCACGTATGCCCAGGTGTCGGCCAACCCCGAGTCGCTCACCGGCCAGTACCTCTCGGGCGTGAAGAAGATCGAGGTGCCCAAGCACCGCACCGCCTGGCTGCCGGCCGTGAAGAAGCCGGCCTTCAACGAAGGCAAGAAGCCCTCGCGCTTTCCGCAGAGCCCCGCGGCCGAACGCCGCGCGGCGCGCGAGGCGGCGCACCTGGCCTCGCAGACCGACCTGCAAGAAATTCGCGTCGTCGGCGCCACCGGCAACAACCTGAAGAACGTGAGCGTCGCCTTCCCCGTGGGCCTGCTGACCTGCGTGACCGGCGTCTCGGGCTCGGGCAAGTCGACGCTGGTGAACGACACGCTCTACACCGCCGTGGCGCGCACGCTGTACCGCGCGCACGAAGAGCCGGCCGCGCACGAATCGGTGGAAGGCATCGAGTACTTCGACAAGGTCATCAACGTCGACCAGTCGCCCATCGGCCGCACGCCGCGCAGCAACCCGGCCACCTACACGGGCCTGTTCACGCCCATCCGCGAGCTGATGGCCGAGACCAACACCGCGCGCGAGCGCGGCTACGGCCCGGGCCGCTTCAGCTTCAACGTGGCCGGTGGCCGCTGCGAGGCCTGCCAGGGCGACGGCGTGGTGAAGGTCGAGATGCACTTTTTGCCCGACGTGTACGTGCCCTGCGAGGTCTGCCACGGCCAGCGCTACAACCGCGAGACGCTCGAGGTCCAGTACAAGGGCCGGAACATCGCGCAGATCCTCGAGATGACGGTCGAGACCGCGCACGAGTTCCTGAAGGCCGTGCCGACCATCGAACGCAAGCTGCGCACGCTGCTCGACGTGGGCCTCAGCTACATCAAGCTCGGCCAGTCGGCCACCACGCTCTCGGGCGGCGAGGCGCAGCGCGTGAAGCTCGCGCTCGAACTCAGCAAGCGCGACACGGGCCGCACGCTCTACATCCTCGACGAGCCGACCACCGGCCTGCACTTCGCAGACATCGAGCTGCTGCTCAAGGTGCTGCACCAGCTGCGCGACGCGGGCAACACCATCGTCGTCATCGAGCACAACCTGGACGTCATCAAGACGGCGGATTGGCTCATCGACATGGGCCCCGAAGGCGGCGCCGGCGGCGGCACGGTGGTGGGCGAAGGCACGCCGGAAGACATCGCGGCGAACGAGGCGAGCCACACGGGGCGCTACCTCAAGCGCCTGCTGTAGCCGCGCCGCCAGCACGAATGCGCGGGCCGCGCCACAATCGCGGCCCATGCCTTCCTTCACGCCGCGCCAGTTCGTTCTGCTCGTCCTCCTCACCCTCGCGTGGGGCTTCAACTGGCCGGTGATGAAGCTCGGCGTGGCCGACTACCCGCCGCTGGCCTTCCGCGCGATTTCGATCTGGCTGGGCGTGCCCGTGCTGGCGATCGCGCTGGTGGTGATGAAGGTGCCGTTCCGCGTGCCGCGCAGCGCCTGGCCCGAGCTGGTGTGGCTGGGCGCGACCAACATGTTCGTCTGGCACGCCTGCATCATCCTCGCGGTGAAGGCGCTGTCGGGTGGACGCGCCGCGATCCTGGGCTACACGATGCCGGTGTTCTCCGCGGTCATCGGCGCGCTGCTGTTCTCGGCCGTGCTCACGCGCCGCGCATGGACCGGCGTGGGCGCCTGCGCCATCGGCGTCGGGCTGCTGCTGTGGCACGAGCTCACCGACTTCGCGGGCCGCCCCGGCTACGTGGCGCTGGCGCTGGTGGCCGCCGCCACCTGGGCGCTGGGCACGCAGCTGCTGCGCCACACGCGCATCGGCCTGCCCACGCTCACGCTCTCGTTCTGGATGACGGCCATGACGGCCGTGGTGATGACGGTGCTGTCGCTGCTGTTCGAACGCGACCAATGGCGCTCGCCGGGCGCCGTGACCTGGGGATCGATCGCCTACAACGCGGTGCTGATCTTCGGCTTCGCGCACGCGGCCTGGTTCTACCTGGCGCGCGGCCTGCCGCCGGTGGCCTCGACCCTGAGCGTGATGTTCATCCCCGTGCTCGGCGTGTTCAGCGGCGCCGTGTGGCTCGGCGAGGTCGTGCACTGGCAGGACTGGGTGGCGGTGGCGCTGATGATGGTCGCCATCGCCTCGGTGCTCTTGCCTTCGCGCAGCAGCAGCGCGAAGGCCTGAGCTCAGGTCGTCGTCTGCACGTGCAGGCGGCTGGTCTTGCAGCGGTGCAGCGCGCGGTAGTGCTCCAGCGGCCGGCCGTTGGCACCGTAGGCGATCGACTCGATGCGCAGCAGCGGCTCGGGCTGCGGCAGGTCGAGCAGGCGGCAGGTTTCCGCGTCGGGCAGCACGGCATCGATCCAGCGTTCGGCGCGCACCAGCCGCACGCCGTACTGGCGGCGCAGCACGTCGTACAGCGAGCGGTCGTCCAGCCGCGTGCGGTGCAGGCCCGGCGCCAGGTCGGCCGGCACCGCCGTCTCGACCAGGAGGCGCAGTTCGCCGTCGACGCTGCGCAGGCGCTTGAGGCCGACCACCTGCGCGTCTTCGGTGAGGCCCAATGCGGCGGCTTCCTGCGCGGTGGCGGCGCGCAGTTCCTGCACGAGGATCTGCGTGCGCACCGAGCGGCCCTTGCGTTCCATCTCGTCGGAAAAGCCCAGCACGGTGGAGACGAAGTCTTCGTCGCGCTCGCGCGCCGACACGAAGGCGCCGCGGCCCTTGATCTTGTAGATGAGGTTGTTGCGCACCAGGTCGGCCAGCGCCTCGCGCACCACGATGCGCGAGATGCCGAACTGCTCGCCCAGCTCGGCCTCGGACGGCAGCTTGGCGCCGATGGGCAGCACGCCCTGCAGGATCTGCAGCCGGATGGCGTCGCGGAACTGCGCCCACAGCGGCGATTCGGAGTTGCGGTCGAGCGAGGTCGTCGACACGGTGTCGGGGGCGGTGGAAAGGGTCACGTTAGGTCGGGCCGAGGACGGGGCTGGCCATCAATGATGCATCGAAAGCGGAAGGCGCCGGCTCATTGGCCGCCACCGGCTGCAGGCGCACGCCATGCCGCTCGCGCAGGGCGGCGGCGCAGGCGCTGAGTTCCTGGTGCGCGCGGGCCGCGTCCCAGCCGAGGGCTTCGGCGGCCACGCCGGCGATCTCGGCGAGCGCGTCGTCGGTGACCAGCCCGCGGATGGCCAGCAGCGTGCGGCGGATCACGAGGTCGTCCAGGTGCACGACGCCGGTCTCCATGCACAGGTACGAGAGTTCGGCCGCCGAGTACTCGGGCGCATGGCGCAGCGGCGTGTCGCCCGAGGCCGCGAGGCGCTGCGCCAGCGGCAGCGCCTTGGAGCCGTAGCGGCGCAGCAGGCCCAGCGCGCGCGCGCGGCCCAGGCCCGAGCCGGCCGTCATCTTGTCGATGAAGCGTTCGGTGGCGGCCGCGTCGGCCGGCAGCTCGGCGCCGCCGCCGATGGGCAGCGACTCGGTCGAGGCGGTGCGCGAGCGGCCCAGGTGGCGCAGCACGTGGTCGGTGGCTTCTTCGGCCAGGGCGCGGAAGGTGGTCCACTTGCCGCCCACGAGGCCGACGATGGGCACGTCGCGCGTGGCGCTCGGCGGGTCGACCACCACCGAGTGGTCGCGCGAGATCTGGCCCGGCTTGTCGGCGTCGGAGCGCGCCAGCGGGCGCACGCCGACGTAGGTGTAGATCACGTGCTGGCGGTCGAAGGCCATGTTGGGGAACACCTCGCGCAGCACGTCGATCAGGTAGTCGATCTCGGCCGGCTCGGTGACGATCTGGTCGGGGTCTTCCACCGGGATGTCGGTGGAGCCCACCAGCACGCGGTCGAGGAAGGGATAGACGATGCACACGCGCCCGTCCACCGCCTCGAAGTAGGCCATGCGGCCTTCGAGCGCATCGCGCAGCGCCGGGTGGTCGAGCACGAGGTGCGAGCCCTTGGTGCCCATCACGCGCGGGCCGGCGCCGCCGAGCACGGCCGCGCTGCGGTCGAGCCAGGCGCCGGTGGCGTTCACCACGGTGTCGGCCGTGACGCGCACCAGCGCGCCGGTGATCTCGTCGCGCAGCGTGAGGATGTTGCCCGCGCAGCCCGTCACGCGGCAGTAGTTGGCGGCGGCCGAGCGCGGCTGGTCGCGGCAGGCGTCGCCGATGAGCTCGAGGATCAGCCACTCGGGATGGCTGATCCAGGCGTCGAAGAAGGTGGCGGTCCAGCGGATGGCGGCGCGGAACAGGCGGCGGTCGTTGGTGGGCACGCGGCTGATGCGGTGGCCCGGCATCACGCGCTGGCGGCGGCCCAGCAGGTCGTACAGGCGCAGGCCCGCGGCCACGGCCAGCAGGCCGCGCGTGCGCTGCGGCGGCGTGCGGCCGAAGAACTTGAGCGCGCTGCTCAGCAGCCCGCCGAAGAAGCTCGACAGCGGCACCACGGTCTTCAGCGGCTGCACCAGGTGCGGCGCGTTGCGCAGCAGCAGGTTGCGCTCGCGCGTGGCCTCGGCCACCAGCGAGAAGCTGCCGTTTTCCAGGTAGCGCAGGCCGCCGTGGATCATGCGCGAGGGCGCGCTGCTGGCGCCGGCGCCGAAGTCGCCCTTGTCGACGATGAGGCAATCGACGCGCTGCAGCGACAGGTCGCGGAACACGCCCACGCCGTTGATGCCGGCGCCGACGATCACCGTCGAAAAGTGGCGGCCCTCAAGAGAGGCTGGGCGGACAAAGGGCAGTTGCCACGCGCTCATGACGCACCGCCCGAAAGATGGTTGAAGACAGGAGACATGCGATCGATCAGTTCGTTGAATTCGGCGTTGAAATCGGCATGGGCCCGCGCGTCGCGCGCGTCGGGTTCGATGAGTTCGCAGGGCGCGCGCAGCGGGCTGGCAGGCCCCGCGTCGTCGAGGTCCTGCGACATCGCGGCATAGAGGGCGGCGCCGCGCGCGCCGGTTTCGTCGTCGGCGCAGCGCTCGACCGGGTGGCCCAGCAGCGCCGCGAGCAGGCGCACCAGGCGCGCATCGCTGGCACCGCCGCCCAGCACGCTGGAGGCCGACACCGGCAGACCCTGCGACGCCAGGCGCGCGGTGTGGCGCGCATGCAGCGCGGCCACGGCATCGACCACGGCGCGCGCCATGTCGGCGGGCGTGTGGTGGCTCTTGAGCCCGACGAAGCCGGCCGTGATGCCGCCCCCGCCGTTGATGAAGGGCAGGAAGCGCAGCCCGTTCGCGCCGAGCGGCACGCCCATGGCCAGGTCGACCACGGCGCGCGCATCGGGCAGCCCGAGCGCGCCGGCCAGCCACGCGATGTTGGCCATCGACGAGGGGCTGTTCTCCATGTACAGGCGCTCGCGCGTGCGGCCGAAGTTGACGAGCGCGGCGACCTCGGGCTGCGGCTCGATCACCGGGCCGATGACGGCGTTGACGCACCACGTGCCCAGCACCGACACGGCGCGGCCGCGGTCTTCGGCGCCGATGGCGGTCATCGAGGCGAGCAGGTCGATGGCGCCCATCGCCACCGGAATGCCGGCGGGCAGGCCGCACAGCGCCGCCTCGGCCGCGCGCAGCCGGCCCATGGTCTGGCCGCTGGGCACCAGCGGACCGAAGGCGCGCGGCCCGAGGCCGTCGATGCCCGCGAGCTCGAAGGCCAGGGACGACCAGTCGCCGGTGGCCAGCGAGAGCAGGCCGGCGGTGCTGGCGTCGCTCGCGTCGGTGGCGATCTCGCCGGTCAGCAGGAAGCCGAGGTAGTCCTTGGCGAACAGCAGGCGGTGCAGCTCGCCGCGCTGCACGGCGTCGGCGCCCAGCAGCTCGGCCGCGATCACCGTGGGCTGGCCGGGCCAGGGGCGGCAGCCCACGTCCGCGAACAGCCGGTCGCCGTGGCGTGCCGAGAGGGCGAGTGCGCGCGCATCGGCGCGCTGGTCGGTGGAGGCGACGGCGCGGCCGCCCACGAGTTCGTGTTGTGCATCGAGGGCGTACAGGCCCGCGCCGTGGCCGGTGCAGCCGATGGCGCACACGTCCGCCGCGCGCGGGCCGAGCTGGCGCGCCACGTCGCCGAGCACGTGGGTCAGCCCCGCGCGGATCGCCGCCGCGCCCACCTCGCACCCGCCGCCGGGCAGCCGCGCATGCCGCAGGGGCAGGCGCGACACGGCCAGGCTGCGCCCGCTCCCCGCGTCCAGGGCCAGCGCCTTCAGGCTGCTCGAGCCCATGTCGATGCCGATCAGTATTTTGGTCTTCATGTCATAACAGCTTCGGCGGAAAAAAAGGCTGTCACCAGTAGCGTTTCCCCTAGTTATCGGGAGAAACGGCCCGCCATTACATTCTAGCCTGTCATAACAACTGTCGTGACACCACGGTCCACAGGTCCGCCACGCAACGGCGGGCCGAAAGCTCTGCCAGTCAACGTGAGGAGACAAAGAATGAGGCGTAATTTCCTGAAGTCCGCGGCCGCTGCCGGTATCGGCCTGGCCGGTGCGAGCGCGTTCGCGCAACAGCAAGCCGCAGCCCCCGCGGCAGGTGCCGGCCTGCGCGGCAATGCCAGCGACGTCTACGTGATGAACGTGATGGTCTCGGGCGTCGAGTACTGGTTCCCGGTCTACGAAATGATGAAGCAGCTCGGCCGCACGCTGGGCGTTCGCACCCGCTACACCGGCACGCCGGAGTACGACGTGAACAAGCAGCTCGCATCGTTCGAGCAGGAACTGGCGCGCAAGCCCGCCGGCATCCTGCTGCACCCGATGAACCCCGACCCGTTCATCGAACCCATCAACCGCGCCGCCGCGATGGGCATCCCGGTCGTGACCTTCGCGGCCGATTCGCCCAACTCCAAGCGCACCTCGTTCATCACCTCCGACAACGACCGCGAAGGCAACCAGGCCGCCGACGCCATCGCCGCATCGCTGAACGGCAAGGGCGAGTACGCCGTGCTCGAGAACCCGGGCCAGGACAACCACGACCGCCGCATCGCCGCCTTCGTCAACCGCATGAAGGCCAAGCACCCGGGCATGAAGCTGGTCGGCCGCGCCGCCAGCAACCAGGACCCGAACAAGGCCTACCAGGCCGTGCTGAGCCTGGCGCAGGCCAACCCGAACCTGGGCGCGCTGTTCATGCCCGAGGCCAACTCGGCGCTCGGCGCGGCGCAGGCCAAGGTCGAGACCAAGAAGAACATCAAGGTGATGTGCTGCGACGTCAACGCCAAGATCCTGGACATGATCAAGTCGGGCGACGTGTTCGGTGCCATCAACCCGAACCAGGGCATGCAGGGCTACATGGGCATGATGATGCTGTTCCTGGCCAAGAACCCGGGCCTCATCGACCCGATGAACGACGCCAAGCGCAACGGCACCAACCCGATGTCGGTGCCCTTCCTGGACAACGGCCTGGCCGTGGTCAGCAAGGCCAACGCCGACGACTTCTACTGGGACAAGTACCTCGCCCGCCGTGGCACCAAGGGAATCGGCGAGTGAGCACCCCTGCCGCATTGCTTGAACTGCGCGGCATCGCGAAGCGCTTCGGCGCTTCGCGCGCGCTCTCGGGCGTGGACTTCTCGCTGCAGGCCGGCGAGATCCACGCCCTGTGCGGCGAGAACGGCGCGGGGAAGTCGACGCTGATGAACATCATCGACGGCATCCACCAGCCCGACGAAGGCGAGATCGTGCTGTGCGGCCAGAAGGTCGTCATCGACGGCCCCGCCCACGCCATGCGCCTGGGCATCGGCCTGGTGCACCAGGAAATCGCCCTGTGCGCCGACGCCACCGTGGCCGAGAACATCTTCATGCCGGAAATCAACGCCGGCAAGCAGGCGTGGATGAACTTCTCCGCGCTGAACACGCGCGCCGCGACAGTGCTGGCGCGCCTGGGCCAGGACATCGACCCGGCCGCGCTGGTGCGCGACCTGAGCATTTCGAGCCAGCAGCTGGTGGAGATCGCCAAGGCGCTCACGCTCGACTGCAAGGTGCTCATCCTCGACGAGCCCACCGCCGCCCTCACCGACAACGAATCGGCCGCGCTCTTCCGGGTGCTGCACGACCTCAAGGCGCAGGGCATCGGCATCATCTACATCAGCCATCGCATGGCCGAGATCTTCACGCACTGCGACCGCGCCACCGTGCTGCGCGACGGGCGCAACGTGCACAGCGGCCCGCTCGAAGGCATGACGCCCGACGAGCTGGTGCGCCGCATGGTCGGGCGCGACCTGGGCAACTACTACCCGCCCAAGCAAGCCGGCGCTGCCGCCGATGCGAACGCCGGCCCCGTGCTCGAAGTCGACGGCATCGCCGACGACGAGCGCGTGCACGGCATCTCCTTCACGCTGAAGCGTGGCGAGATCCTCGGCATTGCCGGCCTGATGGGCGCCGGGCGCAGCGAGCTGGCCGAGACCGTGTGCGGCCTGCGCCCCGCGCGGCGCGGCGCCGTGCGCCTGAACGGCAAGACGCTGGCCATCCGCAAGTACAGCGACGCGCTGCGCGAAGGCATCGCCTACCTGAGCGAAGACCGCAAGGCGGCCGGCGTGTTCCTCGACCTGCCGATCGCGCAGAACATCTCGTCGATGGCGCTGCGCCGCGTGAGCTCGGCCCTGGGCCTGCTGCAGCGCGCCACCGAGCACCGGCTCGCGGTGCAGCTGGGCGCCAAGCTCAACCTGAAGTCGGACGGCGTGGCGATCGAGGTGTCGAGCCTGTCGGGCGGCAACCAGCAGAAGGTGGCGATCGCCAAGCTGCTGGCCACGCAGCCCGCGGTGCTGCTGATGGACGAGCCCACGCGCGGCGTGGACGTGGGCGCGAAATCCGAGATCCACCACATCCTGCGCGACCTGGCCGACCAGGGCGTGGGCGTGGTGGTGATCTCTTCCGAACTGCCCGAGATCATCGGCCTGTGCGACCGCGCACTGGTGATCCGCGAAGGGCGATTGGCGGGCGAACTGGCCCATGACGAGATGACGGAGGAAGCCCTGCTGCGGCTGGCCTCCGGACTTTGCGAACCCGAAGAGGCAATGGCATGAACTTTCCGACCAGAATCGACGCAGGCGCCGCGGCCACGGCCACGGCCGGCTCCCTGCAACCCCGCCGAACAGGAGACCCCGTGAAGCAGGCCAACAAGCTCACGAGCATGCGCGAGGCCGGGCTGGTGCTGATCATCGTGGCGCTGTGCGTTGCGATGAGCTTCGCATCGCCCTACTTCCTCACCTGGGACAACGTGCGCGCGATGCTGCTGTCCTTCTCCATCGAAGGCATCGTGGTGGTGGGCATGACCATCCTGCTCATCGTCGGCGGCATCGACCTGTCGGTGGGCTCGGTGGTGTGCTTCGCGATGGTGGTGACCGGCAAGCTCTTTCTCATGGGCATGGACCCGTGGCTCGCGAGCCTGGTGGCCATCGGCGCCAGCGGCCTCATCGGCGCCATGATCGGCGGCTGCGTCACGCGCATCGGGCTGAACCACTTCATCGCCTCGCTGGCCTTCATGGTGATCGTGCGCGGCCTGTGCCTGGCGCTCACGCAGGGCACGCCGCAGTCGCTGTTCTCGCTGCCGGCCGAGTTCAAGTTCATCGGCCAGGGCACGCTGTTCGGCGTGCCGGCCGTGATCCTGATCTTCCTGGCCATCGTGATCGTGAGCGACTTCGTGCTGCGCCGCTCCACCCTGCTGCGCCGCGTGTTCTACACCGGCAGCAACGAGAAGGCCGCGCTGTACGCCGGCATCCGCGTGGGCCGCGTGAAGTTCTGGGTCACGGTGCTGTGCTCCGCCTCGGCGGGCCTGGCCGGCGTGATCTACACGGCGCGCTTCGGCGCCGCCACGCCGACCTTCGGCATGGGCATGGAACTCAACGTGATTGCCGCGGCCGTGATCGGCGGCGCCAGCCTCAAGGGCGGCTCGGGCACCGTGCTCGGCGCCGTGCTCGGCCTGGCCCTGCTGTCGGTGGTGACCAGCTCGCTGATCCTGCTCGACGTGTCGCCTTACTGGCAGGACGTGATCAAGGGCCTGATCCTGCTCGCGGCCGTGACCATCGACCACATCCTGAACACGAGAAAGACCAAGCGATGAGCAACGCAACGCAGATGAAGAAGACCACCCTGGGCCCCTCGGGCATCGAAAGCTCGGCCATCGGCCTGGGCACCTGGGCCATGGGCGGATGGATGTGGGGCGGCGGCGACAACGCAGCCGCCGTGATCGCCATCCAGGCCTCGCTCGATGCGGGCGTGAACCTGATCGACACCGCGCCGGCCTACGGCCTGGGCCGCTCCGAGAGCATCGTCGGCACCGCGCTCAAGGGCCGCCGCCACGAGGCCGTGATCGCCACCAAGTGCGGCCTGGTGTGGCACACGCAGCAGGGCACGCACTTCTTCGAGGAAGACGGCCACCCGGTGTACCGCTACCTCGGGCGCGACTCGATCTTCCATGAATGCGAAGAGAGCCTGAAGCGCCTGCAGACCGACTACATCGACCTGTACATCACGCACTGGCAGGACCACACGACGCCCGTGGCCGAGACCATGGACGCGCTGCTGGCGCTCAAGAAGCAGGGAAAGATCCGCGCCATCGGCGTGAGCAACGCGACGCCCGAGATTCTTTCGGAGTACCTGAAGCACGGCCCGGTCGATGCGGCGCAGGAGCTCTACAGCCTCATCGACCGCGGCATCGAGACCACGCTGGCGCCGCTGTGCGCCGAGCACAACGTGGCGGTGCTGGGCTACTCGTCGCTGGCGCTGGGCCTGCTGGCCGGGCCCATCGACCCCGCGCGCGAGTTCAAGGGCGACGACCAGCGCGCCACCAACCCGCGTTTCAGCGAAGCCAACCGCGCGAAGCTGAAGGCCTTCTTCGACACGCTGGAGCCGCTGCGCACGCACCTGGGCTGCTCCTTCGGCCAGATGATGATCGCCTGGACCGTGGCCCGCGGCACCGTCTCGGTGGCGCTGTGCGGTGCGCGCGTGCGCCAGCAGGCCATTGAAAACGCCGGCGCCGGCGCGGTCGTGCTCGACGGCGAAGCCCTGCAGCTCATCGACGCTGCGGCCAAGCGCCACCTGGACGCGCTCGCCTGAGCGCGCCTTTTTCCTCCCTTCCTTTTTCCTCAACACGGAGTTCTTCCTTCATGTCGAAAGACAAGACCGCGCGGCTCAACCGCCTGCTGCACAACGGCCGCTGCCTGGACATCGCCCTGGACCACGGCGTGTGCAACGAACCCACCTTCCTGGACGGCCTGGAGGACATGCCCGGCGTGATCGACAAGCTCGTGGCCGCGAAGCCCGATGCGATCCAGCTGAACTACGGGCAGTCCGACCTGCTGCAGGACCGGCCCGGGCGCGATCGCCCCGCGCTGGTGATGCGCCTGGACATGGGCAACCCCTACAACGCCGTGCACCACCGCGTGATGTGGGCCGTGCTGCAGAACCAGGACGACCCCGTGCTGCCCGCCGTGCAGCGGGACGCGGCCTGCGTGGTCGTCAACCTGTTCATGCTGCCCGACGAGCCCGACCTGTTCCGCCAGTGCGTGCAGAACATCGCCCGCGTGCGCGCCGACTGCGACCGCTACGGCATGCCGCTCATGATCGAGCCGCTGGTGATGCAGGCGCCCACCGCCACCAGCCGCTACATGGTGGACGGCGACGCCGAGAAGATCGTCACGCTCACGCGCCTGGCGCGCGAGATGGGCGCCGACATCGTCAAGGCCGACCCCACCACCGACGCCACCGACTTCCACCGCGTGGTGCAGGCCGCGCGCTGCCCCGTGCTCGTGCGCGGCGGCGGACGCGAAGACCTGCAGCAGGTGTTCGCGCGTTCGCGCGTGCTCCTGGACCAGGGCGCCGTCGGCATGGTGTACGGCCGCAACGTCTACCAGCACGCCAACCCCTCGGCGGTGGTGAGCGCACTGATGGCCATGATCCACGACGGTGCCAGCGCCGAAGCGGCCTGGAACCTCTACGAATCGGGCGGCGTGAAATAAGAGCGCCCAGGCGCTGACGCCTTCCACGCGGAAGGCGCCGGCGCCAACCAGCGGGAGAGCAAGACAGAAGAAGAAGTGGACGGCGGACAACGCATGCGTTGCCCGCCGGGGGCGCGCCTGCGCGTGCGCTTTCCCTGCAAGCGACCGAGTGACTCGAGAGAACCAAGGACAAGAGGGTTCCCTGCGAACTTCAAACAACCTGGAGGCGACGATGAAGATCCGGTATTTCCTGATGGCGTTCCTGGTGCCGTGCGTCACATTGCTGACGCATGCGGCAATCACCGGGGTCAGTCCGATGACGACCCTCAACAAGATGGCCACGGCGGCTGCCGCCGTCGTGGCCGACCCGCTCCCGCTGCAGGGGCCGGGCCTGGGCAACCTCACCTACACCTCGGCGGAACTGTTCAAGCCGGTGTCGATGATCACCAGCGCCGCGCACCCGCTCGACCCGGCGCACAGCGACGCCTACGAGGCGCGCGACGTGCCCGCCACGTACCCGGGCCGCAAGGACTACGGCATGAACGCCGGCATCATGGTCAACGGCTACTTCCTCACCTCCTTCGCGCCGGACAGCGGCCTCGGCCCCGGCGGCTTCCTGCTGTACGACGTGTCGAACCCGCGCCAGATCAGGCTCGTCAAGAAGATCTACGAGCCCGATGACGCGACAGGCGGCCGCACCAAGGAATTCCGCGAGACCCATTCCTTCGGCACCGCGAAGATCGGCGGCAAGACCTACGTCGTGCTGCCCAGCATCAACGGCGTCGAGTTCTGGGACTTCACCGACATCAACGACATCAAGCAGGTGAAGAAGCTGGTGCTGCCCGGCGTCAACTCGGGCGACTACGAGAACGTGTCCTGGCAGCTGTGGTGGCAGGCGCCCTACCTGTACGTGGCCTCGGCCGGCCGGGGCATGTTCATCGTCGACGCGACGGACCCCGCGAACGCGGTGGTCGCCAACCGCGGCGCCGGCAAGCCCAACCCGGTGCCCACCGGCGAACTCGGCGGCTTCCGCCTCGGCCCGATCTTCACGATGGGCAACCACATGGTGCTGACCGCGATGGAAAGCAACGGCGGTTTCGCGAGCCTGGACATCTCCGACCCGCTCAACCCCAAGGTGCTCGATTCCATCGCCGGCGCCACGCCGTTCTATTACGCGACCTGCTTCGACGGCAAGAGCGTGCACGCCTCCGCGCGCGGCAGCGGCGCCAAGATGTACAGCTACGACCTGAGCGACCGCTCGCGCTTCGTGGCCGAGGACAACCGGCTCGTCATCGACGAGCAGCTGTACTGCGCCACGCAGGACAACTACGTCATCCAGGGCGCGCAGACCCGCATCCACAAGGTGGACGTGAGCAACCCGCTCAACCACGTGGAAGTGGGCCGCGGCAGCATCCTGCGCGAGGACGACCCGAACTTCTCGCATTCGGACAACGGCCAGGTCGCGATGTTCGGCAACCTCGTCTTCGTGGGCAACGACCACGGCTCGGGCAGCGGCTTCGTCGTGCACGCGGTGGACCCCGACACCACCAAGCCCGAAGTGAAGCAGGTCTCGCCCGCCAACGGTGCGAAGCAGCAGGCCCTCAGCTCGCGCATCGGCCTGGGCATGACCGACAACATCCTGCCGGAGAGCGTGAACAGCAACACCTTCATCGTGCGCCCGGTGGGCGGCAACACGCTGGCGGGCACCTACAGC
>RCUK01001300.1_pt1 | contig 16468 bp, 10 predicted proteins | sample 2166381 | NCBI WGS metagenome assembly RCUK01 (sample SAMN09932809, study PRJNA488358) | compost metagenome | isolation source: compost soil in an enriched community | place: Germany: Experimental Botanical Garden | reverse complement strand
CGCGCTTCCGCGTCCGCCAAGGTCTTTTCCACCGTGGCGATCTCGGCATCCAGTTCGGTCAAACGCGCTTGCGGCGCGCCGGTGGCGGCTTCGCGGCGCAGCGCCGCCTGTTCGGTGCGCAAGCGCGTCAGGCGATGGCGTGCATCGTCGATCAGCGCGGGCGTGGCGCTACGCCCCAGCGCCACTCTGGCGCAGGCCGTATCCAACACGCTGACCGCCTTGTCGGGCAACTGCCGCCCGGTGATATACCGGTGGGACAAGCGGGCCGCCGCGCTGATGGCCTCGTCCAGAATGCGCACGCCAAAATGCCGCTCCATTAGCGGCGCCATGCCGCGCAGCATGGAGGCGGCCAGCGCTTCGTCGGGCTCTTCCACCTTGACGACCTGAAAGCGCCGGGCCAGCGCCGCGTCTTTTTCAAAGTACTTCTTGTATTCGCTCCAGGTGGTGGCGGCGATGGTGCGCAGTTCGCCGCGCGCCAACGCGGGCTTGAGCAGGTTGGCGGCATCGTTCTGGCCCGCCTGCCCCCCGGCCCCAATCATGGTGTGGGCTTCATCGATGAACAGGATGATGGGCGACGGGCTCTTCTTCACCTCGTCGATCACGTTCTTCAGCCGGTTTTCGAATTCGCCCTTGACGCTTGCGCCCGCCTGCAACAGGCCCATGTCCAGCACGCGCAACGTGACGTCCGCCAGCGCGGGCGGCACATCGCCCGCCACGATGCGCAGCGCCAGCCCTTCCACCACGGCGGTCTTGCCCACGCCGGCCTCGCCGGTCAGGATGGGGTTGTTCTGGCGCCGCCGCGTCAGAATGTCGATCATCTGGCGGATCTCGGCATCGCGGCCGATCACCGGGTCGATCTTGCCGTCGCGCGCGCGCTCGGTCAGGTTCGCCGTGTATTGGTCCAGCGCGGGCGACGGCGACAAGGCGGGCGCGGGCTGGCCGTCATCCCCCTGCGACGGCGCGCCATCCGCAAAGCCCACCGCCTGCCCCGCCTCTTCCGAGCCTTCCGTCAGCGCGGCGAAGTCATGCTTCAACGCATCCAGGCGGAACGATTCAAACAAGGACGAGCCCCGCCGCGCCAACTGCGCCAGGTCCGGCTCGGTCAGCAAGGCCAGCAGCAGGTGCCCCGACCGGATGCGCGTCGTCTGCGTGTCCAGCGAGGCAATCAGCCAGGCATGCTCGAACAGCTTGGGCAGGTGGGCGGAGAACACCGGCGTGCGCGTGTTGCCGTTCTTGAAGCGGCCGATTTCCGCTTTCAGGTCCGCTTCCAGCGCATCGGTATGGATGTGGCAGCGCCGCGCAATGATGCTCACATCGCTGGCCGGCTTTTCCAGCAACGCCAGGAACAGATGTTCCAGGTCCACCTCGTAATGGCCTTGCGCCATGCACAGGCTGGCGGCGCGCTCGGCGGCCTGGCGGCAGGTCTGGTTCAACTTCCCAATCAAGGTCTTCAGCGGTGTGGCCATGAGTTTGTTCTTGGTCTGTGGATCAGTGGATCGTGTGGAGTTCGTAGCTGGCGTCGTCGCGGTCGGCCGTGGCGGGTTCGGTGGTCAGGAAGGAATTCCAGCCCAGCCGCACATCGCCGCCTTCACCCAGGCGGCTGGGGCCGATGGCCTCGCGCGCCAGCACCAGCCGCACTTCATATTCAAAGGTCATGCCGCCAAACATCGTCAGCAGCTTTTCCAGCGCCTGGGCGCGTTCGCCACCCGGCAGGAAATCGGCAAAGGCCTGGCGCGACAAGGGCCCGATCCACAAGCGGATGCGCAGGTCACGCTGCCAGATGCGATCGCCCGTCAGCGCCGATACACCCAGCACCGCGCCGGGCCGTCCCAACTGCGTGCGGTTCTGCGGGGGCACGTCATACCAGCGGCCCACGAACTGTTCAACGCGCAAGGGCACGCCGAAGTAGTCCTGCAACACGCGCTGCAAGAAGGGGGCAGACACCGGCCGTTGCCGCGCCGCGGCCGCGTAGTGCGCCACCGACTCGTCAAAGATGCGGCCCGCGCCGTTGTGCAGCCGGTCGCGCAGCGCCGGATGGCCGATGCCGCCCAGCGCCAGCAGCAACGGCAGGTAGTGGTGGTCTTGCTCGGTTTCATGCCGCAAGGGCATGCGGTACTTTTTCCAGGCCGCGTAGAACAGCGCGGCGGCCCGGTTGGAAAAAATATCGAAGAAGGCGCGGGCGCCACGGTCGCGCCGCAGGCTTTCCCGGTTGGCCAGCATTTCGGAATAATGCAGCGGCAACGCGCCCTGCGCGCCCAGCAACCCGAAGAAGGCCGGCGTCAGGTCCACGCGGCCCAGCCGTCCTTCCGCCACCGCCGCCTGGCGCGACGCTTCGTCGGCCAGCACCTCGCCGTTCTTGTCGTAGGCCACGGCGTCCACGATTTCGCTGGGCGGAAACCCCAGCCCGGGCGAATTCGGAAACCGCAGGTGAACCGGCACCGTATGGCGCGTGCCGCCGCGCTCCTGGCGCGCAAAGCTCTGCTCCAGCAGACGCACCGCCTGGAAAAACTTGAAGCGCTGCGGCTCTGCCAGCAGCGCGTCCATCACGCTAGAATGGCGTCGCCGTTGCATGGGGGGCATCGTAGTAATTCCTCTGCGCCACGGCGCGACAGCACCACCAACTGCACAAAGCTGTTGGCGTGCACATACAGGCCGAAGAAGCGGTTGATGACGGCCACGAAGGTGTGCAGGCTGGTGCCCACGAAGTGGTCTTCGTTGACCGTGAGCCGGATTTCAATGCCGCGCACGAAGGTGGCGAAAGGCTCGCCCGGCATCCAGTGCGTGGCCGGCTTGTAGTCCAGTCCGACCAGGCCTTCGATCTGGCGCGCGGCCACCGCCGAGCCCGACAAGTCGTACAGGCGCAGCGTTTCTTTCAAGGCGGGCAAGCCGCTTTGCACCAGCGACAAATGATTCAGCGCCAGATGCGAGATCAAGCGCCAGTGCGCCGCGCGCCCCTGTTGAAAGCGATGGGTGTGGGTGGGGCGGCGCAGCATGCGGATGGCGCGCGCCACGGTGCCGCCTTCCATGAACAGGTCGCCGCCCGATTGGCCCACCGCAATCTGCGACGGCAGGTCGCGATTGGTGCAGGTCAGGTCCAGGCTCAGGGTTTCGGTTTGTGGAATCGACGGATCAAAATCGATATCGACGATCGAAATCTCGGTTTCGTAGCCGGGGCTGCGCTGCGCCATCGCGGCATCGCGGCGCATCGTCCAATAGTGCCCGGCGGCTTCCGGCGATTCGCCATGGTGCAGCGAATAGAAGGGGCGGAAGTCCACCACCGCGTCGCCTTGGGCGTTTTGCCGCACCTGCCGCACGCGGTCGATGGAATAGACCTCGTAGCCATAGGCGCGCCGCGCATCCGCCACCACCGGGTACGAGGCGGAAGCGTGCGTCACCCGGATCGGGTCGGCGCGCTGCGCAAACAGGTTCACCACCGGCGTGCAGCCCAGCCGCAGGTTGTCGGCCGTGATGGATTCCAAAAGGCGCGCGGTGTTGGAGTCGGCGCGCAAGCCCGCCACCGGCAGATGCAGCGTGAACTGGCGCACGGTACCCAGGTAGGGGCGCAGCGCGGCCAGGTCGATATCGACAAAATTGAATTTCTCGGAAAAAACAAAGTACTCGGCCAGCAGCCGATAGGCCGGATGCGAGCTGGCCGGAAAATCAATCAGCGCGTCTTCTTCTGCCAAGCCCACCTGGGCCAGCGGAATCTCGGGCAGCCGGTCCCAGCGGCCGGGTTGCAGCTCGACATAGGCCGCCGCCGTGCGCAGGAACAAGGCGTCGCGCAGCGCCGCTACGAACGAGGGCTCGCCGTGCAGGTACACGCGCAGCTTGTCCAGCCCCGGCATGCCGAAATGCTGGTTTTCACCCTGGCAACCCAGCGTGACGGTAAAGCGGCCCGTGACGCCGGCCGGCAGCTTGGCCGTGGCCGGCGCATTCGCGCTAGAGAAAAACCCCGCGCGCAGGACCTCGATGGGCGCCAGCGTTACGTCGTAGGCCGTGCGAAAGCGGCACGACACGCCGCGCACCGGATGAGATTTCAGTTCGGTGCCGCGCGCGATGCGCACCGCCGCGGACAACTGCGCCCCCGCGCCGCCCAGGTCAAACTGCGCCACGCTGCATGACGGAAACGGCCGCAGGTAATGCGGGTACATCACTTCGAACAGCGCTTCGGTGAATTCGGGGTAATCGTCGTCCAGCTTCTTGTTGATGCGGGCGCTCAACAAGGCGAACGATTCGATCATGCGTTCAACGTGCGGGTCTTCGCAGGTCTCGCCCGATAGCCCCAGGCGCGCGGCGATCTTCGGATAGCGCTCGGCGAAGTCGCGCGACGAGGTCCTCAAAAACCCCAGTTCGCGCTCGTAATAAGGCAGCAATTCTTCCATTGTTGTCTTTCCTTCCAGCGCGCAAGGTGCATCCGCACGACAAATTCATTCTTCAGACCGTGGCGGGACTCTTGGCCCAGCCACGGGTCACGGAGTACTGCAAGGTCGACGGCTGCAAGGTCGCGTCGAAGGTCACGGGTTCGTGGGCGGGGCCCACGTCCAGCATGGCCGTAATCGCGAAAACCAGTACCGAGGTCGCCCGGCTGTCCACCTGCAGCATCACCCGCACATGGGTCAATCGGGGTTCGTGCCGCGCGATGGCCTGCTCCAGCGAGCGGCAGATGAACTCGCGGTCGTAGTGGCTCGCCAGGCTGAGCCCCGAGAAATCCGACAGCCCATACGTCAGCAACGAGCGCTGGCAATTCGGGTAGCGCCGCAGGTCTTCCTCGGTGAACACCATGCGCGTGTTCAGCAGCGCCTCGATATCGCGCGCCACCGTTTCCTTCATTTCCTCGATCGACAGGCGCCGAAGCGCGTAGGGCGATTGGCCCTCGCCTTCGAACAGCTTGTCGAACAGACTCGGTTCGAATCCTTTCATCGGGGCCTCAAACAAAAAAAGACGGCGACCCGGCTCGGGCCGCGGTCTTCTGCCCGCCAGGCCGCGATCAGACCGAGTAGGTCTTGTCGTTCTTGGTCAGGCTCCAGGCGCCCTGGGCGTTACCGCCCTGATTGCCGCCCACCTTCTGCTGCGTGTACTTCCACTGCACGGCGGCGTACTTCAGCGAGAACGACTCGTGCGGCAGCCCTTCGGCCACCACTTCGGGCGCCACGCGCGCGATGATCACGTACTTGAGCTTGATTTCCAGGTACTTGACGCGGTTGCCTTCGCCGTCGGCGCGCAGGAAATCGATGGTGACTTCATCGAACGTGGTGCCGCCCGAGGCGTGCTGATACAGCAGCGGGCTGACGACATCCAGGTCCTTGGTGAAGACCATTTCGCCATGTTCGGTGCGTTCGGCGGTATGGCCACCCGAGGTCGACGCCGTAGCGGAACGCGGCTGGATGATTTCGTGACGCCACGAGCTGACTTCGATCCAATCCGGGTGGTCCTTGTCTTGCGATTCGCCCTTGAGCGCCGGATTGCCGAACTTGACGTAGATGTCCTTCATTGTTGTAAACCTCTTTGAATGGATGAGTTGTCAGAGCAACGACGATCAGGATTTCTGGGCCTGGGCCGGCAATTCGGCAACCAGGCGCAACGAGATCGAGAGTTCGTCAAGCTGGAAATGCGGCCGCAAAAACGCCACGGCCCGGAAGACGCCCGGACGTCCAGGCACCTCGGCCACCTGCACCGAAGCTTCGCGCAGCGGGAACTGCGCTTTTTGTTCCTGCGTCGCGTTGTCATCCAGCAGCACGTACTGCGACACCCAGCGATTCAGGAAACTCTCTACGGACTGCGCCGACGCGAAGCTGCCGATCTTGTCGCGCATCATCGCCTTCAGGTAGTGCGCCACGCGCGACACCGAGAAGATGTATTGCAGTTGCGCCGACAAGACCGCGTTGGCATTCGCGCTGTCCGTGTTGTATTTCTTGGCTTTCTGCACCGACTGGGCGCCGAAGAAGGCCGCGTAGTCCGAGTTCTTGCAATGCACCAGCGGGATCAGGCCCTGGTCGCTCAGTTCTTTTTCGCGACGGTCGGTGATGGCGATTTCGGTCGGGCACTTCAGCGCGATTTCGCCGTCGTCCGTCTTGAAGGTGTGGGTGGGCAGGTTTTCGACCAGGCCGCCGCCTTCCACGCCACGGATCGCCGCGCACCAGCCGAAGTCCGCGAACGCGGCCGTGAGGCGGGCGCCGAACGCCCACGCGGCGTTGCACCACAGGTATTTGGAATGATCGGTGCCATCCACGTCCTCAACAAAGTTGAAGCCTTCGACGGTGGTGCCCTCTACCGGGTCATAGGGCAGGCGGCCCAGGAAGCGCGGCATGGTCAGGCCTTCCACGAAGTTGAAACCTTCAACCGTGGTGCCTTCCACCGGGTCATAGGGCAGACGGCCCAGGAAGCGCGGCATGGTCAGGCCGACGTAGCGCGAGTCTTCCGAATCGCGGAAGCTGCGCCACTTGGTGTATTCCACCGTGTCGAACACCTTGGCCAGGTCGCGCGGGCGGCCCAGGTCGGCAAAGCTGTCCAGGCCCAGCAATTCCGGCGAGGCCGACGCGATGAACGGCGCGTGCGAGGCCGCCGCCACGTGCGACATCTGCTCGATGAAGTACATGTCTTCGGGCTGGCGCGTGATTTCAAAGTTGCCCAGCAAGGCGCCGAACGGCGCGCCGCCGAAGGTGCCGAACTCTTCTTCGTAGACCTTCTTGAACATCAGACTTTGATCAAAGTCGATCGCAGTCTGGAAGTCGCGAACCAGATCACGCTTGGTGGTGTTCAGCACCTTGATCTTCAGCATCGGGCTGGTGTCGGTCTCTTGGCACAGATAGTGCAGGCCGCGCCACGTGCTTTCCAGCTTCTGGAATTCGGGCGCGTGCATCACTTCGCTAAGCTGCGCCGAGATCAGGCGGTCAAGCTCGGCCACGCGCGCGTCCAGCATGGCCGACAGGTTGTCGGAGACGACCACGGTGCCCTTCATGACTTCGCGCACCAGTTCGCCAATGATGTCCTTGGCGCGGTCGTGCTCGGCGGTGGACTTGGCCACGCGGCTCTGCTCAACGATCTGATCCAGCAGGCCGTTCTCGGCAGCGGCGCCGGCGGCGGCGGTGGCGTTCTGTGCGGCGGCGGAATTACTCATTGCGGCCTCCCTTGTCGGTCTCGCTGGTCAACTGTTGCAGTTTTTCCGTGCTGGTCAGCACTTCGCCCAACAGGTCTTCAAGCTTGTCGTTGCCGGCAAGCTTGTTGCGCAGGTCGGCCAGCTTGGTGCGGATGTCCAGCAGTTCGCGCAGCGGGTCCACCTGCTGCACCACGGCTTCCGGACGGAAATCCTCGATGGAACGGAACTTCAGGTCGACACCAAACGTGCCGCCCTCTTCGGTCAGGCTGTTCTTCACGCGGTACGCCGCGCGCGGCTCCAGCCCGCGCATCACGTCGTCGAAATTATCGACGTCGATGTTGACGAACTTGCGGTCTTTCAAACGCGGCAGTTCGGCTTCGGATTGCGCGCTGAAGTCACCCACCACACCGACCACGAACGGAAGCTCCTTCTGTTCGATGGCGTCACCCTTCTCCACGTCGTAGGTCAACTGAACACGCGGCGGGCGGACTTTCTGCAGTCGTTTCTGAACGCTTTCTTTCTTGGCCATGGAAGGCTCCGTGCAAAGGATCTTGTCTATCGGTCAGCCGTGCGCCACAGGCCGCGGCGCACGCTGAGGCGAATTACTTGGTGAGCAGATCGCCGAAGGGATTCGGCGCGCGATTAGGCTGCGGGGCGGGTGGAGTAACGGGTTTGGGCGCGGCGGGTGCAGCGGCGGGCGCAGGTGTCGAAGCGGCTTGCGTTGCAGCGCTATCCGCGGGCGCCGTGGCCGCCGGCACGGCGGGCTCCACCTTGCGTTGTTGTTGTTGGCGACGCGGCGGCGGACGACGGCCTTCAGGAAACAGCACATCTTGCCCCAGCGTTTCACGCATGGCGGCGGCCAGCGCCACGGCATCCGCACGCGCATTGCCGGCCAGCAGCGTATCGGCGCGCAGGTCGGCCAAGGATTGCATCGCCACGCGCAAGCCGCCCACCGCACGCACGGTCTTGGCCACGAAATCCTGCGGGTCGCGGCTTAGCGTTTCATCGGCCGCCACAATGGCCTGGCCATATTTCTGTTCGTCAAAGCGGATCTTCGCAATGTAGGACCAGGGTTCGCCCTTGGTCGGATTGCGTTGAGCAATCTCTTCAAACTGCGCGACGGCCTGGTCGGCGCCCTTCTGCTCCAGCGTCTTTTCCGCTGCGGCCATGGACTGTTTGTATTCGGCTTCCGACTGCGGTTTTACCGACGCACAACCGGCCATCAAAACGACGAGACCGGCGACGACAACGAGGCGGGAAAAGGGCATTTTTTAAGCACCTAGCAAGGTTGTAACTAGGGGCCGTATTTCAACAACCTTTTGTTAGTACAGCGCTACAGCGCGTGTCTTCATGTTACGTGCGTCGAATTTGCACGCATCGTGCTGTCATCTGTATTGCTTCACACACTTCCGGTATAAAGGGCCATGTCCAAACATATCCATTTATCACGTTTGTTCGCAGTGGCCGCCTGCTCGCTCGCAAGCACCGCAATCACTGGATGCGCGGCCGTTTCGGCCATCGGCGCGGTGGCGGGTTTGACCGGTAATGCGATGGAGATGGCGGGCTTGAAAAAGCAGGAAAACGCGCCCGTGGAAGTGAAATTGACGGTGCACGCCGGAGAAAATTTGAACGCCGGCAGCGGACAAGCGACGGCTGTAGTTACAAAAATATACTACCTGAAGAATCCTGAGCAATTCCAACGTGCGCCGCTCACGCAATTGATAGACACTGCGCAAGAGAAAACCGCGCTGGGGGAAACGGTGCTGGGTTCGCGCGAGCTCACGCTCACGCCGGGACAGCGTGTCGAGACCGTTGAAAAAGTCCCCAAGCAAGCGGAGTACATCGCGGTTGCCGGGCTGTTCTATGCGCCGGCGCCGATGCGTTGGAAGTACGTATTCAAAGTCGACGACGTTGAAGACAGTGGCATTGTCCTGGGCGCGCACGCCTGCGCGCTGACAGTGGCCACTGGCAAACCCACGTTGCCGGCGGGCATACCAACCTACGACCCGTCTCGCCTTTCCGGCGTGCAGTGTCCCGGTTGACGCGCACCACGCGACTGCCCGCCTTCTATATATAGAGATAGAAAGACCAGAAGGAGCGTCACTTGAGTTATTCAGCCAAAGTCCTCTGGGGTGAGGGCTTGTTCCTCCGCCCGCAGCATTTCCAGCGGCAGGATGCGTATCACGAAGACCGCTTGGCCGAGATGGCCCGCGCGCTGCATCCCTATGCCTGGGGCCTGCGCTCGGCGCGCTTCGATGCCTCGGCACTGGCCAACGGCATGTTGCGCGCCGTTGAAATGACGGCCGTGTTTCCCGACGGCGAGCTCTACAACGCGCCGCACGGCGACGAGCTGCCCCCGCCCGTTGCGCTGACCGCGCTGGATGGCGTGAGCGAAGCCGTGTTCTATCTGGCCATCCATCCGCTCAAGGCCATCGGCGGCAACTACCGCGACGGCCAGGCGGCAGCCAGCTTCGACACCCGCTACACGCACGACAACGCCCCCGCGCCCGACCTGTACACCGGCGCCACCACCGCCGAACTGACCTACCTGCGCAAAGACGTGCGGCTGATTTCCGAATTCGAGCCGCGCGACGAACTGCTGGCAATTCCGGTGGCGCGCGTGCGCCGCACGGCCAGCGCCGGCTACGAGCTGGACACCTCGTTCATCGCACCCAGCCTGTCGCTGACGGCCTCGGGCGCGCTGCACGAACAACTGCGCCGCCTGCTGGACGCGCTACAAGCCAAGGTCAACGCGCTGTACGGCTTTCATCGCGAACCCAGCAAGAACATCATTGAATTCCGCTCGGGCGACGTGGCTTCCTTCTGGCTGCTGCACACCGCCAACGAAGCCTACGCCACGCTGTCGCACCTGTTCCATCACCCGCAACTGCATCCCGAACGCCTGTTCCAGGAACTGGCGCGGCTGGCGGGCGCGTTGATGACCTTTTCGAAAGTGCATACGCTGGCCGACCTGCCGGTGTACCGCCACGACGCGCCCGGCCCGGCGTTCGCGCGCATGGACGAAATTCTGCGCGACCTGCTGGAAACAGTGATCTCGACGCGCTACTTCTCCATCGTGCTGGAAGAGCTGCGGCCGTCGTTCCACATGGGTCGGCTGGATTCCGACAAGCTCGACGAAACGACCTCGCTCTACCTGTCGGTGCAAGCCGCGATGCCCGCCCGCGAGCTCTCGGAAAGCGTGCCCATGCGCTTTAAGGTGGGCGCCCCGGAAGACGTCGACAAGCTGGTGCTGTCCGCCATGCCGGGCGTGCCGCTGACCTATACGCCGCAAGTGCCGCCCGCCGTGCCCGTGAAGCCCGGCGCGGTGTACTTCGCGCTGCAAACACGCGGTTCGCTTTACGACCGCATGCTGCAAGCGCGCAGCATCGCCATCTATGCCCCCGCCGGCATTCCCGAACTCAAGCTGGATTTGATCGCAGTTACCCGCTGACAGGAACGACATCGCCATGACCGCTGACGCCCCCTCTCTGATGCCCGGCGCGACGCTGCCTCAACGTGCCGCCGAATTCCATGCCAGCCGGCCCGCCAAGTCTTTGCTGGACCTGCTCTACGACGGCTTCCTGATGCTGTTCCTGGTCAAGAGCGGGCAGGAGCCCACCGACGCCGCCGCGTTCTCGGCGCGCGTGCAGCAGTTCCTGGCCGACTACGAGCGCGCCGCCAAGAAACTGGATATTCCGGCGGAAGACATCTACGCCACCAAGTACGCCTTCTGCGCCGCCGTCGACGAGACCGTGCTGAATTCCGGCTTCGCGATACGCGACGCCTGGATGCTGCAACCGCTGCAACTGACCCTGTTCGGTGAGCAACTGGCAGGCGAGAACTTCTTTGCGCGCCTGGAAGACCTGCGGGCACAAGGCGCGCCGCGCCTGCAGTCGCTGGAGATCTATTACATGTGCCTGCTGCTGGGCTTCCAGGGCAAGTACCTGATCGAAGGCCAGGAAAAGCTGGGCTACCTGACGGCGCGGCTAGGCGACGAGATCGCGCTGCTGCGCGGCAAGCGCACCGGCTTCGCGCCGCATTGGCCCTTGCCCGACAAGGTGGCCCACACACTCAAGCGCGACGTGCCGCTGTGGTCGATCATGACGGTGTTTGCCCTGCTGGGCCTGCTGGCCTTCCTGGGCATGGGCCACTTCCTGAATACGGAAATGCAGACGGCGATGGCGCCGTACCACGACATCGTCAAGCTGGGTCCCCGCGCCGCGCACCTGACCATCTCGCTGCCATGAACGCCTTGCCTTCGAACCCGTCAACCGCGTCGGCCTATTCGTCGATGAACATCGCCACCCTGTCGCAACAAGCGCGCATGCTGCGCGTCAGCACGCCGCTGGATGCTGAATTGGTGGCCGAACAGATGACGTTGCGCGAAGGCGTATCGCGCCTGTTCACGCTGACGCTGGACTGCCTGGCGGCCAGCGCCGAGCTTGACGTGGCGTCGTTGCTGGGCAAGGAGATCAGCGTCAGCCTGCTGCTGGCGGACGGTTCAATGCGCCGCTGGCATGCCGTCGTTGAAGGCGTGGATGCGCTGGGCGCCGATGGAGATCAGCGTCAGCCTGCTGCTGGCGGACGGTTCAATGCGCCGCTGGCATGCAGTCGTCGAAGGCGTGGATGCGTTGGGCGCCGATGGCGGCCTGGCCCGCTACCGCCTGCACGCCGCGCCGTGGCTCGCCGCGCTGGCCTTGCGGCGCGACAGCTTCATCTATCAGGACCGGTCGGTGCAGGACATCGTCAGCGAGATTTTCGCGGACTATCCGCAGGCGGCCTTTGCGTTCGAACTTAGCGACACCCTGCCCCCGCTTGCGACCTGCACGCAGTACCGCGAGTCAGACCTGCAATTCGTGCAGCGCATCCTGGCCGAAGCGGGCCTGTCGTATCGCTTTGAACATCAACAAGACGACGGCCAGGCGGCGGGCGGCGGCGCGCGCCATCGCGTCGTGATCTTCGACGTGGGCGCGGCGCGCCCCGAAGACCCCGCGTCGCCTCTGCGTTTTCATCGCAGCGACGCCACCGAAACCCGCGACAGCATCACGCATTTCTCGGCCGCGCAGGCCGTGCGCCCGAACGCCGTGGCGCGCGCCGCCTGGAACGAACGCACGCTGACCGCGCATGCCGCGCAGAGCCGCTCGCCCGTGCAAGTGGAAGCCTTGCCGGTGCTGGAAGATTACGACTACGCCGGACACGGCCGCTACGCCGATGACGACGCCGCCGAACAAAGCTCGGCACGTTCCCTGCGCGCCCATGAATCGCGCATCGTCCGGTTTGCGGGCGCGGGCACGGCGCGGTCCCTGGCCCCCGGCCGCTTGTTTGCCATGACGCAGCATGAACGCTATGCGGAAGGCGGCAATGGCGGCGGTGAAGGTGGTGGCAAACAGGCGGTCGATGAACTGGGCGGCAACCGCTATGTGGTGTTGGAGGTGGTGCACGAAGCCAGCAACAACCTGGGGGCCCAGGCCACCCAGGTGCTGAACACCGCCGACATGGAACGCGGCACCTATCGCAACCGCTTCACCGCGCAGCCCGAAGCCGCCGCGCTGATTCCCGCGTGGCGCCCGCGCCCAACCGCCCCCGAGAGCCTGGCCGCCGTGGTGGTCAGCGCCAGCGATGCCCCCATCACCTCGGACCGCGACCTGCGCGTCAAGGTGCAATTCCCCTGGCAGCGCGGCGACAAGCCCCTGACGGGAGGACTGCCGCATCGCACGCACGGTGACGCCAGCGGCAACGCCCCCGGCGACGAACGCTCGGGCACGTGGCTGCGCGTGGCCAGCGCACAAGCCGGCCCCAACTGGGGCGCGCATCACCTGCCCCGGAGCGGCACCGAGGTCATCGTGGAGTTTATCGATGGCGATATCGACAGGCCGGTTGTTGCCGGGCAGCTTTACAACGACGCCGATCTTCCGCCCTGGTCTGCCGGTGAGAATGCCGAGACCAATCATGCGGGTGTGCTGAGCGGATGGCATAGCCAAGGGCTGGACGGCGCGGGCCGCAACCAATGGGTCTTTGACGACACGCGCGGCAAACTGCGCACGCGGCTGGCCAGCTCCACCGCCGCCACCCAGCTTGGGCTGGGCCATCTGGTCGAACAGGAACTGGACGACGCCAACCGTGGCGCATGGCGCGGCACGGGCTTTGAACTGCGCTCCGACGCCTGGACGGTCTTGCGCTCGGGCCAGGGCATGCTGGTGTCGGCCACCGCGCGCGAACAAGCCAAGTCCACCCAGGCGGACGCGCAAGAAGCGTTGCTGCTGCTGCGCGGCGCGCAAGACGCTTCGCGCCGCTTGAATGACAGCGCCGGCCAGCATCAGGCACGCCCGATGGCGGCGGCCGAGGGCTACGACGAGCTGCTTGCCGCGCTGGACCCCGAACAAGACGGGCGCTATACCGCCCAGGTCAACGGCCAGGCCGCCGGCAAGGCCGCGAACGGCCAACGCACCGACACCGCCGCCGTTGAACGCATTAACGGCCCGCATCTGCTGATCGACGCACCGAATTCCCTGAACCTGGCCACCCCCGCCAGCGCCGTGCTGCATGCGGGCGAACACCTGCACGCCACCGCGCAGTCGGACGCGCACGTCGCCGCGCAGCAGACGTATTCGGCGGTATCGGCGCGCTCGGCCAGCGTGTTCGCGCAGCAGGGCCCGATTCGCGCCATCTCGGCGCAGGCGCCGGTGTCGCTGCACGCGCACACCGACATCCTGGAAGCGCTGGCAGGCCAGGACATCACCGTGACATCGTCGGCCGAAGGCATCGAGATCCTGGGCAACCAGCGCGTGACCTTGCAGGCCGCGGGCGGCAGCGTCACGCTGGACGGCGCCGACATCGTATTCAAGGGGCCGGGCCTGTTCTCGGTCAAGGGCGCCACGCACAACTTCGTGGGCCCGGGCAGCGACGCCGCCAACCTGCCCGCCTTGCCCAGCACCACCGTCGACGACCCACTGATCGTCAGCGCGGAACTGGTACACAAGGACGGCGCGATGGCCTCTGCCGCCAAGAAGGCGGCGTCTGGATTGATGGCGGGCTTTGGCGGTGCTGCTGGCGCTGCGGGCGTTGGTACGGCTGGGCTGGGCGACATGATGCCCAGCGGTTTGGCGGAACTGGGCCAGACGGCGGCGGGCGCCGCGTCCAAGCTGTCGCAGCTTGCCGGCCAGGCAAATACGCTGGCCGGGCTGGCCAAGAACCCGATGGGTGCGCTATCGGCCGCGCCCGGCCTGCTGGGCAACGCCAGCCCCGCCATGGGCGGCTTGCTCAGTACCGCCAAGAGCGCCATGGGCATGGTCTCGCAGGCACAGGCTTTGGCCGCGAATCCCATGTCGGCCCTGCCGACAGCGTCGAAGCTGCTTGGCTCGGTGGCCCCGGGAGCAAGCGGCATGATCGATTCCGCCGCATCGGCGGCCGGCAAGGTGTCGCAAGCCGCCGCGCTGATCAAGGATCCTTCGGCGGCACTGCCGGCTGCTACGGAAATGCTGGCTTCGGTTGCGCCTGAAGGGGCATCGAAGATGATTTCCGGGGCGGCGACGTTCGCGGGGATGGGTGCGGGCGGAGCCGCCTCGCAAGCGTCTGCTGCCGAAGCCACGTCCGTGGCTGGCGCTGCACCGGCGTCGGCCGATGCGCCGGGTGCACCGAGTGCTGCGACCGCCGCGACGGAGCAAGCGCCACAGGCGCCTGCTGCATCTAACCCATCGGCTGCATCTGCCACATCAACGACATCAACGACATCAACCACATCTACCGCGGCTACCGCATCTACCGCGTCTTCCACATCTACTGCATCTGCCACATCCGCCGCGCCGTCCGCCGCTGATCCGGCTGCCAGCTCGCCCAACGTCGCGTCAGCGCCTTCGGTTGCAAGCACGTCCCCATCCGCTTCGCCGCCTGTCGCCAACGCTGGACCGGACGTAGCCAGCCCCCCCTCGGGTATCAAGACGCCCGCGAGCGATGCGACACAAGCGTCCCCGACGGCGACGGCTAGTGCTGCCGGCACGGCAACCGGCGCGGTACCGGCGAATGCCGCCACGAGTGCGCCCGCCGCTGGGGCTGCCGCTGTGGATACACCTTCCCCCGGTCCGCTTGGCGCGTCACCCGTGGCAATGGCAGGTTCCGCATCAGCGCCATCGGTCGCAGGCGCGGGTGCATCCTCCGTTGCGCCCTCGATTGCAACGGCTGGCGCTTCCTCGGTTGCGCCGTCGATCGCGGCGACTGGCGCATCTACCGCCGCCCCCACGATTGGGGCTGCTGGCGCGGCGGCTGGTGCGTCTTCATTGGCCTCCGCGGTCGCGCCCACGGGTGCGTCTTTCGATGCGCCCTCCATCGGTTCGGCTTCAGATGCCTTCGTAGCGCCTACCGTTGAAACCGCAGGATCGCCAACCTCGTTGCCGTCCTCCTCCGTCTTCACGGCATCCACGGAAAGCGCTGCCTTGCCCGACGTTGGCGCTTCGCCTGCGCCCGCGCAAGCCAACCCGGCGATCGGCAGCCTCATGGGAGCCACGGCGCTTGCCAGTGCATCCGACACGACGTTGGGCATAGCAAGCGCATCGACGACATCCTCGTCGGCAGGCACGGGCTTTTCGCAGTGGCCCACGCAAGACACCGCAGGCATGCCCGATGCCTTGGCGTCTGCACTGGACAACCCGCCGTCCACGATGACGGACGCGGCATCGACGCTGGCGACAGCGGACCGCGCGCCGATGTCTGCCGCCGCAGCGCTCGCGAGCGCTTCCGCCAGCGGCAGTGGCAATGGCCTGCTCACCGCCGCCGTCGCAACGGCAGGCGCAGCCACCTCGCTGCGCGCGCACGCGAATGGACAAGGCCAAGCGCGCGGCACCGGCGCTTCCGAAGCGTCTGGCACGTCTGCCACATCCGATGTGTCGGCCGCTACACCCGCCGACGCGCGCAATGCGCAAGGCGAATCCGCGTTGCCCAACGCCGCGCTGCTTGCGTCCCTGGCCGCCAGCGCAGGCGCGTTGTTTACCGGCGCAGCCCACGCAGCCAGCAATGCGGCGAACGCGGCGTCATCGGCAACCGCTGCTGGCGGCGCGATGTCTGACGCCGTCGACCTGGCCAACCTTGATCCGCAGGCCACCGCCACCTGGCAAGGCGTCAACCTGCCGGACGCAACAAGCGACGCAGCATCCTCCGTCGCGAGCATGGCGCACGACGAAACGCTCGTGCAACTGACAGGCGCGGACCACGGCACGAACTTGGCGACGATTACTTCCGCTGATGGCTCCGCTGGTATGTCTGCTGACATATCTGCTCGTCTGCCCGGTGGTGTGCCTGCTGATGTATCGGCTGATATATCCGCCAATGTCTCCGCTGATGCAGCAGGCGTTGCCACGTCTGATGCCGGCACATTGGTCG
>RCUK01001299.1_pt1 | contig 16469 bp, 14 predicted proteins | sample 2166381 | NCBI WGS metagenome assembly RCUK01 (sample SAMN09932809, study PRJNA488358) | compost metagenome | isolation source: compost soil in an enriched community | place: Germany: Experimental Botanical Garden | reverse complement strand
GTGAATTCAGGCTGGCGGTCAGCGCGCAGGTCTTCGTCGCGGAAGCACTTGGTGATCTGGTAGTAACGGTCGAAGTTAGCAACCATCAACAGTTGCTTGAACAACTGTGGCGATTGCGGCAAGGCGAAGAAGCTGCCCGCGTTGACGCGCGACGGCACCAGGTAATCGCGCGCGCCTTCTGGCGTCGACTTGGTCAGCATCGGCGTTTCGATGTCGATGAAGCCCAGCGCGTCGAGGTACTTGCGCACTTCCATCGTCACTTTGTAACGCAGGCGCAGGTTGTTCTGCATTTGCGGGCGGCGCAGGTCCAGCACGCGGTGCGTCAAACGCGTCGTTTCCGACAGGTTGTCGTCGTCCAGCTGGAACGGCACGGGCACGGAAGGGTTCAGCACTTCCAGCTCCGAGCAGACCACTTCGATCTTGCCCGACTTCAGGTTGTTGTTGATCGTGCCTTCGATACGGTTGGTCACGACGCCCGTCACGCGCAGGCAGAATTCGTTGCGCACGGCTTCGGCGACCTTGAACATTTCCGCTTGTTCCGGGTTGCAGACGATTTGCACCAGGCCTTCACGGTCGCGCAAGTCGATGAAAATCAGGCTGCCGTGGTCGCGGCGGCGATGTACCCAGCCGCACAGGCTGACGGTTTGTCCCAGCATGGCTTCGGTAACGAGGCCGCAGTATTCAGTACGCATAGACATAAAATTCTCAGTTCAGGTTAGTGAGTGTTCAATCCGGCCACGTCCCGCATGGGACGCCTGCCTTTATTCTTTGGCTGCCGGGGCCGGTACAGCAACAACTTCCGCAGGCGCCACCACGCCCATCGAGACGATATATTTGAGCGCCGCATCGACGCTCATGTCGAGTTCGACGACATCGCTGCGCTTCATCATCAGGAAAAAGCCCGATGTCGGGTTCGGCGTCGTCGGCACATACACGCTGACAAAGTCGCCTACCAGGTGGTTCGCCGCATCGCCGCCCGGCACGCCCGTCAGGAAAGCGATGGTCCAGGAGTTCTGGTGCGGATATGGCACCAGCACAGCCTTGCGGAACGCATTGCCCGACGGGGAAAACAGCGTATCCGACACTTGCTTGACGCTCGAATACAGGGAATTGACGATGGGTATGCGTTGCAGCAATTTTTCCCACAGTTTCACCACGTAATTGCCGACCAGGTTATTCGTCAGCAAGCCCGTGAAGAACACGATCAGTACCGTCAATACCGTGCCCAGGCCGGGAATGGTGCTCAGCGGGGGAACCTTGTGGCCGAACCAGACGCTGGGCTGCGTACTGCCGGGCACCAGCAACAGCGACTGGTCCATCGTGCTGATCACCAGATTCAGGACCCAGGCCGTAATGGCCAGGGGCACCAAAATCAGTAATCCGGTAATAAAGTATTTACGCATCAGTTTCTCGGTAATGGATCGTATCGGCGCGGCGCGCTCTCAGTCCGCTTTCGGCGCGGTGGCAGCCGGGGCGGGCGCAGGTGCGGCAGCAGGCGCGCTCTCGGCGGCCGGGGCAGGCTTGGCGTTATCGGCCGGGCCCGTCGGAATGGCCGTGGTGGGCGCCGTGCCGCCGCGGAAATCGGTCGCGTACCAGCCAGTGCCCTTCAATTGGAAACCGGCGGCCGTCAATTGTTTCTTGAAACTGGGCTTGCCGCACGACAGGCACACCGTCAGTACTGGATCGGAGATCTTTTGCAAGACGTCCTTGGCAAAACCACACTCGTCACAACGGTAAGCGTAAATCGGCATCTCTACTCCGAGAAAATCATCAAAAACCCTGAATTATAAAGCTTTTCCTTTGCCCTCAACGGAAATTGACCGGTCCGCCTCAGTCCGCCCGGCGGCGCCAGCTCATCCAGCGCTCCTTGCCGGCGAAGACGGCGATGGAATCGTCGACGGCTTCATCGGCCAGGCAGTCGAAATGCGGCGACAGCAATTCCTGCAGTTTCTCCCGTGAAATACCAAATGGCGGTCCCTTGGCATTGTCGTCAAAGAAAAAGTAACCGGCCAGCATGGCGCCCGGCGCCAACAGCTGCGCCCAGCGGGCCGCCACTTGCGGCCACATGGCGCGCGGCATGGCGCACAAAAAGGCCCGTTCATAGATCAGGTCGAGCGGCGCAGCGGGCTGCCAGGCAAAGAAATCGGCTTCCACCACCTGCCCTGCCCGTTCGCCGACGACGGCACGCGCGGCGGCCACGGCGGCCGGCGAAAAGTCGATGGCCGTGGCATCCCAGCCGTGATCGAGCATGAAAACCAGCTCATAGGCCGAACCGCAGCCGGGGATCAGGCAGCGCAGCGGCGCCGGGCTACCGGCAACGAAGCTGCGCAGGCGCGACGGCACGCCGCCGTGGTCCCAGGGCGTGAATTGCTTTTCGAAACGTTCGTCCCAGAAGGCGGGCGAGAGCGGATCGCGGGTTTGGAAGTCAGCCATCACTTACGTCCTCAGCCTTTAAAACGGCAGTTGATGCCAGCGCATGAACACTTGCAAGCCCAGCGCGCCGAGGGCGAAGGCGCCCACGAAGTACACGATAAAGCTCAGCAAGCGATTCGTCTGGCGTTGCTCCGCCAGCAATGTTTTCATCAATTCCACATCGTTTTCGCGCGGCTCGCCATGCACGGTCAAGGCCTGGTGCAGCAAGCGCGGCAGTTGTGGGAAGATGTGCGCATAACGGGGCGCCTCGGCGCGCAGGCGCTCCATGAAGCCTTGCGGGCCCACCTGATTGCTCATCCATTTTTCCAGGTAGGGCTTGGCCGTTTGCCACAGATCCAGTTCCGGGTCCAGCTGGCGGCCTAGGCCTTCGATATTGAGCAGGGTCTTTTGCAGCAGCACCAGTTGCGGCTGCACTTCCACGTTGAAGCGGCGCGAGGTCTGGAACAAACGCAGCAATACTTGCCCAAAAGAAATATCTTTCAGCGGACGGTCGAAGATCGGCTCGCAACAGGCGCGCACGGCCGCTTCCAGCTCATCGACGCGGGTGTCTTTCGGCGCCCAGCCCGATTCAATGTGCGCTTCGGCCACGCGTTTGTAATCGCGGCGGAAGAAGGCGAGGAAGTTTTGCGACAGATAATCCTTGTCGTAGTCGTTCAACGTTCCGACGATGCCGAAGTCGAGCGCGATGTAGCGGCCGAACGATTCCGGCGCGATCGACACGAGAATATTGCCCGGATGCATGTCCGCATGGAAAAAGCCGTCGCGGAACACTTGCGTGAAGAAAATCTCCACGCCATCACTGGACAGTTTGCGCAAATCCACGCCGGCTGCCACCAGGCGCTCCGTCTGCGACACGGGAATGCCGACCATGCGCTCCATGACGATGACGCTGCTGGAACAGTAATCCCAGTGCATTTCCGGTACCAGCAGCAAGTTCGAGTTGGCGAAATTGCGGCGCAGCTGGCTGGCGTTGGCCGCCTCGCGCATCAGGTCCAGCTCGTCGTGCAGGTATTTGTCGAATTCGCCCACCACTTCTTTCGGTTTCAAACGCTTGCTGTCGGCCCACAGGCGGCTGGTCCAGTCGGCGGCGATATGCATCAGCGCCACGTCCTCGTCGATCAGCTTTTTCATGCCTGGACGCAAGACCTTCACGGCCACTTCGCGGCCATCTTTCAAGGTAGCGAAGTGCACCTGGGCAATCGAGGCGGACGCCACCGGTTCGCGCTCGAAGTGGGCAAACAACTGATCCGGGTGTGCGCCGAGCGACTTGGTGATTTGCGCGATGGCCAGGTCGGAATCGAAAGGCGGCACGCGGTCTTGCAGGCGCGCCAGTTCCTCGGCGATGTCGAGCGGCATCAGGTCGCGCCGGGTCGACAGCACCTGGCCGAATTTGACGAAAATCGGGCCCAGCTCTTCCAGCGCCAGGCGCAGGCGCAAGCCCCGTGGCGACGACAGGTCGCGCCAGAAAATCAGGGTGTCGATCAATTTGGCGGTGCGGGGAACTTGCAGACCAGAAATCGCTATCTCATCCAGACCGTACTTGATGGAAACACGGATGATTTTAAACAGGCGCAGGAATTTCAATATCATGTAGACAAATCCGGTGAGGAAGACTGCGGCTGGACGGCGGCGGCCGCCTTTTCCAGCCGGGCAAGGCGCTTGGCCAGGCGTTCGACGTCATCGCGCACGCGCGTTACGCCAGCGGAATACTCTTGCAAGGTGGAAGGACGGATCAGCATGGGCTGTTCGTCGAGAAAATATTCGGCCACGTTTTCCGCCAGCTTCTGCTGGCCCGTGCGCACAAACGCGGCCGCATCCTTCGCGCCGGCAACGAGGCGCGTAGCCAGCATGGGGCCGACCACCTTTTCCAGGTCGTGCTCGGCTTCCCAGCGCAAACCCTTGCTCAATTGCGAAATCGCATTGGCAAACTCGGCATCGCCTTCGATCTTGACGTAGGAAAACGCCCGCTCGCGGTTTTGCAGGATCAGCGGCACGTCGGACAGTTTCACGCGGATGGTGACGTTGGCCGGCATGTCGGCCGGCGCCGTACCGGGAGCCGCTTCCAGCATGCCTGCGCTGTCGACGCGCAGGCGCAGGGCCACGGCGCCCGTGTCGATGCAAGCCAGCTTGCCGGCGTGCACGGCCAGTTGCTGGCGCGCCCACGGCTCTTGCGCCAGCAAGTGGTTGATGGTTGCAATGACGGGCGTCATCAGGGAAAGGTCGGAAAGTGGTGCCATCTATATACAGCGCGCCAGGCGCGCCCCTAAAAAGAAAAAACCGCCCGTAAAACAACGTGGGCGGTTTCGATCTTACCAGTTCAGCAGGCAATATCTGTTAAGCATCATGCATTCCGCATGGACTTAAGCCAATATTCAGCAAGTTTTTGCAATTAATTCAATTGCTGGATGCCTGCCAGGACCCAGCCGCTATTGCCGCTGACGGGTTTCGACATATTCCACACTTCCGCGAACGGTTCCGCCGCGGCGCCCGGCGCCGAACGGATCAGGCCCACAAACTTCACGCTGGCCAGGTAATCGTTGACGCTCGTCTCGATACCCAGCAGCTCGGCATCGATGGTGACGACATCGGTAAAGTCTGCCTGCGCACCCCGTTCCTGGATTTGCATGCGCAGTTCCGCATACACTTCCGGCGACGTGAATTCGCGGATATCGTTGACGTCGGCCTTGTCCCAAGCCGCTTGAAGGCGAATGAAATTGCTTTTCGCGTGGCGCAGGAAGGCTTCCTTGTCGAAGTCGCTTGGCACGCCCCATGGCGCGGCAGCCGGCACCGGCTTGTCCAGGCCGACGCCGGACGAGACGGGCTGCAGCGGCGGCAGCGGTGGAATGCGCGAACCGATGTCAGGCACGTTGCCCGCTGGCGCAGGCTGGTTGCCGAAGCCGGCGAACGGCGCATTGCCGCTGCTGTTGCCAGCACGCTTGCCGCGCACCATGCGGTAGATGAAGAAGACCACGCCGGCCAGCAAAGCCACCATCAGCAAGGTGCTGATCATGCTGGCCAGGGCGCCGCCCAGGCCGAAGTGCGACAGCAGCGCGCCCAGACCCAGACCGAGCAAGGCGCCGCCCAGCAAGCCCTTCCAGCGGCTCGGTGCCTTGGCGGCAGGCGCTGGCGCAGGAGCCGGCGCAGGTTGCGCCTGGCGTGGCGTGGCAGCCGGTGCCGGCGCTGGGGCCGGCGCGGGCGCCTGGCGGCTCACGCTTTGCGACTGACGACCTATCGAACGGCCACCACCCATGGGACGGGCCAGCGCCTCGCCCAGCATGGATACCGTGGTCGCGGCCAGCATCATGCCGACCATAAATTTCTTCAATTTCATTCCATCTCCTAAAATCACCAACGTTGATGCATTACATCTTGATACCGGTGTGCAAAGCGGCAATGCCTGCCGTCAAATTGTAGTACTGCACGCGCTCCAGGCCCGCTGTTTCCATCATGGTCTTCAGGGTTTCCTGGTCCGGATGCATGCGGATCGATTCTGCCAGGTAACGATAGCTTTCCGCGTCGCCGGCGATTTTCTGCCCGAACCACGGCAAGACCGAGAACGAATACAGGTCGTACGGCTTTTGCAGGGGGGCGGCCACCTTGGAAAACTCCAGCACCAGCAGCTTGCCGCCCGGTTTCAGCACGCGGCGCATTTCCGCCAGCGCCACATCCTTGTGCGTCATGTTGCGCAAACCAAAGGCCACGCTGACACGGTCGAAATAATTATCGGGGAATGGCAGTTTTTCCGCGTCACACAACAAGGTGGGGGTCAGCAAGCCGCGATTCAAGAGGCGGTCGCGGCCCACGCGCAACATCGATTCATTGATATCGGTCAGCCAGACTTCGCCGGTAGGGCCCGCCTGCTTGGCGAATGCCTTCGACAGGTCGCCCGTGCCGCCAGCGATGTCGAGCACCTTGAAACCGGGGCGCACGCCCGCGTTGGCAATGGTAAACGTCTTCCACAGACGGTGCAGCCCGCCCGACATCAAGTCGTTCATCACGTCGTATTTGGCAGCGACGGAATGGAACACCTTGGCGACTTCGCGCACTTTGTCGTCTTCTGCAACTGTTTTGTATCCGAAATGGGTCGTATTGGTCATGGTAGGCAGTCTGTTTGAACTTGGGAGCATTATACAAGCGGCAGGCGCATTTCCCCGTGACGCCGGAGAAGGTATTGCCTTTCCACTGCATTCGAAGCCAGCATGGCCGCCCGGGCATATGCCGCCAGCGCCCCCTGCCGGTCGCCCTGGCGGCGCAGCAAGTCGGCCCGGGCCGCATGCAGATAATGCGATAGCGCCAGGCTGGGCACGGCTTCCAGGCGATCGAGCCACGCCAGCCCGTGTGCGGTGCCATGCGCCATGGCGCAGGCGATCACGGCATTAAGCAAAATCAACGGTTCCGGCTTGTGCCGCAGCAAGGCGCCGTACAGGACGCTGATCTGGCGCCAGTCCGTCTGGCTGGCCGTGGGCGCTTTGGCGTGCAAGGCGGCAATCGCCGCCTGCCACTGGTATGGCCCAGGCGCGCGCGCCGGCAAGGCCAGTTCCAGCAGCGCCAGTCCCTCGACAATCAAGTCCCCTTGCCACAGGCGCCGGTCCTGCTCTTCCAGGGTCAGCAGATAGCCTTCAGGCGATAGCCGGGCCGGGCCGCGCGACGCCTGCAGCAGCATCAGGGCCAATAGCCCCTGCACTTCGGGCTGGCCCGGCTGCAGACTGTCGAGCAAGCGTCCCAGGCGCAGCGCTTCCGCGCACAGGTCCGCGCGCAGCAGGGTGTCGCCGCCGCTGGCGCAATAGCCTTCGCTGAACACCAGGTAAATCACGTGCAGCACCTGCGCCAGCCGTGGCTGCAATTCTTGTTCCGGCGGCAACTCGAAGGGGATGCGCGCTTCGGCGATCTTGCGCTTGGCGCGCAATAGCCGCTGCGACAGGGCAGCTTCCGCCACGCCGAAGGCGCGCGCGATCTCGCCCGTGGACAGGCCACACAAGGTGCGCAGGGCCAGCGCCACCTGCGCCTCGGGCGCCAGCGCGGGATGGCAGCAGATGAACAGCAGGCGCAGGCGATCGTCCCCGATGGCCGGCGTTTCCTCTTCCACGGATACAGTCAGGCCGGACAGCACGGCCTCGGCATCGCTGACGCTCTTGCCCGCCCGGCGCACGTGATCGAGCCCCGCATTGCGCGCCACGGAACTGAGCCAGGCGGCGGGATTATCGGGGATGCCCGTGCGCGGCCACAGCTCCAGCGCCTTGCGGCACGCTTCCTGCAACACATCTTCCGCCAGGCCCAGGTCGCCGAAACGCCGCATCAGGCCGGCCAGCACCCTGCCCTTTTCCTGGCGAAAGACGTGTTCGACGGCCGCAATGGCGTCGCCGGCCATCGTCAAGCCGTCACGGGCCGCACTTCGATGGTGCCCAAGGAGGCCACCGGGCAACGCCCGGCCCAGACCAGCGCCTCGTCCAGATTGGCACAGGCTAGCAGATAGTAGCCGCCCAGCTGCTCCTTGGTTTCCGCGAACGGCCCATCCGTGATGACGGGTTTGCCATTGCGCACCCGCACGCTGGTGGCGCTGCCCACGGGCGCCAGCTCGGCGCCCCCGCGCAACACGCCGGCCGCCTCCAGCGCCTGCGTATAGCTGGCAAAGTCGGCCATCAGGCTGGCCATCTGCTCGTCTGGCATGGCGGCATAGCGCGCCTCGTCCGCGTAGATCAGGATCAGGTATTCCATAGTCTCTTCTCCAAAAGAAAAATGCCCGCAAGCGCGGGCATTCATACGACGAACGGGGCGGCGGCAATCCGACAAGATTACCGCATTATTTTTTACCCTAGTGTTTGTGACCGCAGCTCGGTCCGTGGACGTGGCCGGAAGATTGCTTGACCGTCATGTCCGCCTTGGCGTCGCGGCCGCTGTCGCCCGGGTAGCCGGCTGCCGCCAGCTGGTCCAGGTAGGCTTGCCACAGCTTGTCTTTTTCCACGCCCAGCTTGTACAAGTATGCCCAGGTGTACAGGCCGGAATTATGGCCATCGCTGAAGGTGGGCTGCACGGCGTAGTTGCCGACCGGCTCCAGGCCCGTGATGCCGACCAGGCGTTTACCTAATTGCAAGGTTTCCTGGCCCTTGCCATGGCCCTGCACTTCGGCCGAGGGCGAATACACGCGCAGGTATTCGAACGGCAGCGCAAATTCGCTGCCATCGTCGAAAGCCACGTCGAGCACGCGCGACTGGTTGTGCACGGTCAAGCCGGTCGGTTGCGGTGTTGCTGTTTTTTCAGTCATGACGATGCTTTATGCGGATAAACGTTGAATGATGGCGTCGCGCAAGGCTGGCAGCAGGGCGCGGCGCGCGGCCAGCACTTCGGGCGCCGTCTCGCGCTGGACCACGGCCCAGCTGGGATTCGGGAAATGCGCGTCGTCGCGGTAACGGGGGATCACGTGCCAGTGCACGTGCGGCGTCATGTTGCCGAAACTGGCCACGTTGACCTTTTCCGGCTGCATCACTTCACGCACGGCCAGCTCGACTTGCCACACGACTTCCATGACGTAGTTGCGCTCGCCAGGCGTCAAGTCCGTCATTTCTTTCACGTGCTTGTTCCAGATCACGCGGCAAAAGCCGGGATAGGCGGCGTCATCAACGGCCACGACGGACAGGCGCTCGCTGCGCCACAGCAAGGCTTCACAGCCCTGCTTGTTGGCAAAGCCGTCCAGCAATGTGCACAGATCGCAGGTCACACCAGCACCCGTTCGATACCGCCGTCATTGGCGCGTTTCACGTAATCCGGCATCCAGTTCTCTCCCAGCAAGTGTTTGGCGATCTCGACAACGATGTAATCGGCAGTCGTGCCCGAATCGTCATTGTAGCGCGAGAGTCCTTGCAGGCACGACGGGCAGCTGGTGAGGATTTTGACGTCGCCCGTGAAACCGTCGCCGCGCAGCTTGTCCGCGCCCTTGACCATCTCTTCTTCCTTGCGGAAACGCACTTGCGTGGAAATGTCGGGGCGCGTGACGGCCAGGGAACCCGATTCACCGCAGCAACGGTCATTCTTCTCGATCTTGACGTTATCTACCGTGCTGATCAGGGAATTGATGGTCTTGCCCGATTCCTGCAGCTTCATCGGATTGTGGCATGGCTCGTGGTACATATAACGGGTGCCGTTAACGCCTTCCAGCTTCACCTGTTTTTCCAGCAGATACTCATGGATATCCATGATGCGGCAGCCAGGGAAAATCTTCTCGAACTGATACGTGGCCAGCTGGTCGTAACAAGTGCCGCACGACACGAGCACCGTCTTGATGTCCAGGTAATTGAGCGTGTTGGCCATGCGATGGAACAGGACGCGGTTGTCCGTCATCATCTTCTCGGCCTTGTCGAACTCGCCCGCGCCCCGCTGCGGATAACCGCAGCACAGGTAGCCCGGTGGCAAGACCGTCTGCACGCCCACTTCCCACAGCATCGCTTGCGTGGCCAGGCCCACTTGCGAGAACAGGCGCTCCGAACCGCAACCGGGGAAGTAGAACACGGCTTCCGTATCGGCCGTCGTCGTCTTCGGATTGCGGATGATCGGGATGACCTTGTCGTCTTCGATGTCGAGCAGCGCGCGCGCCGATTTCTTCGGCAGGTTGCCCGGCATTTTCTTGTTGATGAAGTGGATCACCTGCGCCTTGACGGGCGGCTTGCCCGTCGATGGCGGCGGCGCCTTGGTTTGCTTCTTGGCAAACTTCTTCAGCAAATCATGACCCAGGCGCTGCGCCTTGTAACCCCAGCCGATCATGACCTTGCGCGTGGCATTGATGGTCACCGGATCGGTGGCGTTGAGGAACATCATCGTGGCCTTGGTGCCCGGATTGAAGCTTTTCTTGTCCATCTTGCGCAGCAGATTGCGCATGTTCATCGACACGTCACCGAAATCGATGTTGACCGGGCAAGGCGTCACGCATTTATGGCAGACCGTGCAATGGTCGGCCACGTCTTCGAACTCTTCCCAATGCTTGATGGAAATACCGCGGCGCGTCTGCTCTTCGTACAGGAAGGCTTCGATCAGGGACGAGGTCGCCAGGATCTTGTCGCGCGGCGAATACAGCAAGTTGGCGCGCGGCACATGGGTCGAGCACACGGGTTTACACTTGCCACAACGCAAGCAATCCTTGACGCTGTCGGCGATGGCGCCGATATCGCTTTGCTGCATGATCAAGGATTCGTGGCCCATCAGGCCGAACGATGGCGTGTAGGCATTGCGCAAATCGGCGCCCATGCCCGGCAGGTTCAGCAGTTTGCCCTTGTTGAAACGGCCTTCCGGATCGATGCGCTGCTTGTAGCTGCGGAAGTCGCCGATTTCTTCTTCCGTCAGGAATTCCAGCTTGGTAATGCCGATGCCGTGTTCGCCGGAAATGACGCCATTGAGCGAGCGGGCCAAAATCATGATGCGGCCCACGGCTTCGTGGGCGTCCTGCAGCATTTCGTAGTTGTCCGAGTTGACGGGCAAGTTCGTGTGCACGTTGCCGTCACCCGCATGCATGTGCAGCGCGACGAACACGCGGCTACGCAGGATGCGCGCATGGATGGCCGTCGCCTCGTCGAGGATCAGCTTGAACGCGGCGCCATTGAAAATCTGGCGCAGCTGGGCCCGGATTTCCTGTTTCCATGTAATACGCACGGTGCGGTCCTGCACTACGTCGAACAAGGTGGCGTTCGGCTGCGTTTCCAGGCGCGCCTCGAACACGGGCAGCAAGCGCTCCATGCCCAGTTCGGCCAATTCACCCTTCGCGTCGACCAGCGGACGGTCCAGCTGGGCCAGCAGATAGGTCCAGCGTGCCGTGACTTGCGCCAGCAACTGCTGCGCCTGCTCGGCACGGTCGCCCAGCATTTCAGCATCGTCCACGCGGTCGTCGGACGCATCGTCGCTCTTGCCGATTGGCAAGTTACCCTTGGCAAAGAACGCGCTCAGGGCGTCAGCCAGTTGCAGCTTGTTCTTGATCGACAGTTCGATATTGATGCGCTCGATGCCATCCGTGTATTCGCCCATGCGGTTCAGGGGAATGACGACGTCTTCATTGATTTTAAAAGCGTTGGTGTGCTTGGCGATCGCGGCCGTGCGGGCACGATCTAACCAGAATTTCTTGCGCGCTTCCGGGCTGACGGCCACAAAACCTTCACCCACGCGGGTGTTGGCGATGCGCACCACTTCCGACGCCGCTTGCGCGACGGCGTTTTCATCGTCGCCGACAATGTCGCCAAACAGGGCCATCTTCGGCAACACGCCCCGCTTCGACTTGGTGGCGTAGCCGACGGCGCGCAGGTAGCGCTCGTCCAGATGCTCCAGGCCCGCCAGGCGGATGCTCGTGTATTGCTCGCCCTTGGCCGGCAAGCCGTCGAGGTAATCCTTGATTTCCACGATCGACGGGATCGCGTCGCGCGCCTGGCCAAAGAATTCCAGGCAAACGGTACGGGCGAATTTCGGCATCTTGTGCAAAATCCAGCGCGCCGACGTGATCAGGCCGTCGCAGCCCTCTTTCTGGATGCCCGGCAAGCCAGCGAGGAATTTATCGGTGACGTCCTTGCCCAGGCCCTCTTTACGGAACTTGCGGCCTGGAATTTCCAAAATTTCCGTCTTGAACGGCGCGTTCGGTTTTGTCGCATCGCGCGTGCTCGGGTGGCGCCACTCCAGCTGGAAGCGTGCCAGCGCGATATCGTGGATCTTGCCCAGGTTATGGTCGAGACGCGTGACGTCGAGCCAGTCGCCGTTCGGGTCGACCATGCGCCACGAGGCCAGGTTGTCGAGCGCCGTGCCCCACAGCACGGCTTTCTTGCCGCCCGCATTCATGGCGACGTTGCCGCCGATACAAGAAGCGTGGGCCGAGGTCGGGTCGACGGCAAACACGAAACCGGCCTTTTCCGCCGCTTCCGACACTTTGTTCGTGATCACGCCCGCGCCCGAATTGATCGTCGCGTATTCGTGCGTCAGGCCCGGCAAGACCGTCATTTCCACGGCGCCCAGGGTGATGAGTTTTTCCGTGTTGATGACGGCCGACATCGGCGTCAGCGGAATCGCGCCGCCCGTGTAACCGGTGCCGCCGCCGCGCGGGATGATGGTCAGCCCCAGCTCGATACAGCCTTTGACGAGGCCGGCCATTTCTTCTTCCGTGTCGGGCGTGAGCACGACGAACGGGTATTCCACCCTCCAGTCGGTGGCGTCCGTCACGTGCGACACGCGCGTCATGCCGTCGAAGCGCACATTGTGTTTTTCCGTGTAGCGGCCCAGCACCTTGACCGTGCGCTTGCGCAAGTCGTAGGTCTTGCGGAATTCGTCGCCAAAGTCGGCCACGGCCTTGCTGGCCGCCTTCAGCAGCAGCTCCACGTTGGCGCTGCGCGCCTTGGCCACTTCCGGCGCTTCGCCGGCCGCCAGCGCGTCGCCGCCGGCAGCATCGATGGACAGGCGGCGCTTGTCGACTTCGGCCAGGCGGTGATGCAAGGCATCGATCAAGCCCTGGCGGCGCTTCGGATTGTCGAGCAAGTCATCCTGCAAATACGGATTGCGGCGCACGACCCAGATATCGCCCAGCACCTCGTACAGCATGCGGGCCGAACGGCCCGTCTGGCGGGCGCCGCGCAGCTCGTCGAGCAGGCGCCAGGAGTCCTCCCCCAACAGGCGTATGACGATCTCGCGATCGGAAAACGACGTGTAGTTATACGGGATTTCGCGCAGGCGGCTTGCTGCGGGACCATTCGGCGTTTCTGCCAGTAAAGCTTGGATTTGTGCGGGAGCGTTCATGGAGTGTGGTGACGATATAGACTGGACCCTAAAGGGCCATTTTATCTTATTGCGCCGCACCATGCGGGAACAGCCTTATGCCGCCCAAGGTTTAAGCACCTGATCCGCCATCATAGAAAATATGGAAAAGCCTTCCTTTGCATGAATAAAAAACCAGTTTCCATGATTTTTTGACGCAAAAATGCCAAGAATCGGACTCCACTGCAAACTATCGGACTGCCCAAAATGGGGCAAATCGGCGTTGCAGGCAGACCCGTTCAGGCCAGCATCTGGCCGATCCGGTGCCATACGCCATCGGGCACGTACAGCAGCAAGCCCGTCATGGTCAGGTAGCGCGCGCACTTGCCGACGGCCATGTAGGCGACGCTGGGCCAGAACGGCAGCTTGAGCCAGCCAGCCAAAGTGCACAGGGGGTCGCCCACGAGCGGCAGCCAGGCCAGCAGCATGGTCTTGGCGCCATAGCGGGCCAGCCAGCGGAACCAGCGCGTGTCGCGCTCCTTGGCGAACGCCTGCTTGGCCCGATAGCCGAGCCAGTAGTCGACGATGCCGCCCAGGGTATTGCCCAGGGTGGCGACGCCGATGGCGGCCCAGAACAGCGCGGGATTGGCCTTGATGACGGCAAACACGGCCGGCTCCGAGCCGAGCGGCAACAAGGTGGCGGAAATAAAGCTGATCAGAAAGACCGATGTCAGCCCGACTTCCGGTGCGGCGATCAGCTGCAGCAGCCAGGCGATTGCGGATTCGATCATGGAACACTTCGCGATGCAGTAAGGCTCTCCATTATAATGAAGAGCAGCCTGGGCGCCGCACACATCGCGCCGGCCGGCAAAGGCATACCCGCCCGCAGTTCCACAGAGCATTATTGTCGCCAGGCTATCCGCCGCGGCGCCGCCGCTATCGACAGACACGCTCCAGACCCTTTCTGGCCCAGAATCACTTGCTTGCAGACTATGAACATCGACTACCTCAAGAAAATCCTGACCGCCCGCGTCTATGACGTCGCCACCGAAACGCCGCTGGAACTGGCCCCTGCCCTGTCGCAGCGCCTGAACAACCAGATTTACTTCAAGCGCGAAGACATGCAAAGCGTGTTCAGTTTCAAGATTCGTGGCGCCTACAACAAGATGTCCAAGCTCAGCGAAGCGGAACGCAAGCGCGGCGTGATTTGCGCCTCGGCCGGCAACCATGCCCAGGGCGTGGCCTTGTCGGCCGCGCGCATGGGGTGCCGCGCCGTCATCGTCATGCCGACCACCACGCCGCTGGTGAAGGTCGAGGCGGTCAAGGGACGCGGCGGCGTGAACGTGGAAGTGGTGCTGCACGGCGAGTCCTACACGGATGCCTACAACCATGCACTGACCCTGGAAAAGGAACAGAAGCTGACCTTCGTGCACCCGTTCGACGATCCGGACGTGATCGCCGGCCAAGGCACGATCGGCATGGAAATCCTGCGCCAGCACGCCGGCCCCATCCACGCCATCTTCGCCCCCATCGGCGGCGGCGGCTTGATCGCCGGCATTGCCGCCTACGTGAAACAGATTCGCCCCGACATCAAGATCATCGGCGTGCAAAGCGTCGATTCGAACGCCATGGCCCGCTCGCTGAAGGCCGGCGAACGCGTGACCCTGAACGACGTGGGCCTGTTTGCCGACGGCACGGCCGTGCGCCTGGCCGGCGAGGAAACCTTCCGCCTCGTGCAGGCATATGTCGATGAAATCATCACCGTCGACACGGACGCCATCTGCGCCGCCATCAAGGATGTGTTTACGGATACGCGCAGCATTCTGGAGCCGTCCGGCGCGCTGGCCATCGCCGGCGCCAAAGCCTATGTGGAACGGGCCAGCCTGACCAAGCACCCCGTCAACAATGAAACCCTGGTCACCATCGCCAGCGGTGCGAACATGAATTTCGACCGGCTGCGTTTTGTCGCGGAACGGGCTGAACTGGGCGAATTCCGCGAAGCCGTGTTTGCCGTCACCATGCGCGAACAGCGGGGCAGCTTCAAGCGTTTCTGCTCGCTCATCGGCGCGCGCAACGTGACGGAATTCAATTACCGCATCAGCGATGAAAAAGCCGCGCACGTATTCGTCGGCATCCAGATTGCCGACCGGCATGAGTCGAGCGTGCTGGCGAAAACCTTCGAGGAACACGAATTCAAGACCCTGGACTTGACCCACGACGAGCTGGCCAAGTCGCACATCCGCCACCTGGTGGGCGGCAAGAGCCGGCTGGCCCAGGACGAGCTGCTGTACCGCTTCGAATTCCCCGAACGCCCCGGTGCGCTGATGCGCTTCCTCGACAGCATGGCACCGAACTGGAATATTTCCCTATGCCATTACCGCAGCCAGGGCGGCGACGTGGGCCGCATCCTGATCGGCCTGCAAGTGCCGCCCGATGAGATGGGCGAGTTTGCCCGCTTCCTCGATACCTTGGGGTACCGTTACTGGGATGAGAGCAGCAATCCTGTGTACAAACTGTTCCTCGGGTAATAGCAGGGTCAGTCGCTTCGCGATCGGAATGCGCCCCACCGGGGTGCATTCCCCCGTCGGGTCTGCCCCCTGTCCTTGTCGTTGGGTTGAAATAGGCTACCATGCGTCCTTGACTGAATTCACGCCACACGACCATGACCACCACCAACGATCTCGCCGAACAATCTCCCCTGGGCAAAAGCTCCGCCTACCGCACCGATTACGCGCCGGAATTGCTGTTTCCGATTCCGCGCCAGGGCAAGCGCGACGAGCTGGAGCTGCATGGCACACTGCCGTTCTTCGGCCTCGATATCTGGAATGCGTATGAACTGTCGTGGCTGAACCAGCGCGGCAAGCCGCAGGTGGCCGTCGCCAAGGTCAGCGCGCCGGCCAATTCGCCGAACATCATCGAGTCGAAATCGTTCAAGCTGTACCTGAACTCGTTCAACCAGACCAAACTGGACAGCCCCGAAGCGCTGCTGGCCCTGCTCAAGCAGGATTTGTCGAACGGTTTCGGCGCGCCCGTGCAAGTGGAACTGACCTTGCAGGAAGATTTCGGCAAGCTGAAAATGGGCGAGTTCGACGGCGTGCTGCTCGACCGACTGGACCTGGAAATCACGCAATACACGCCCTCGCCGCTGCTGCTGAAAGCGGCCCTGGATGAAGCGCCCGTGGAAGAAAAACTCGTCTCGCACTTGCTCAAATCAAATTGCCTGGTGACGGGCCAACCCGACTGGGGCAGCGTGCAAATCGACTATGCGGGGCCGCAAATCGACCAGGAAAGCCTGTTGCGCTACCTGATCGGTTTCCGCGAGCACA
>RCUK01001291.1_pt1 | contig 16519 bp, 11 predicted proteins | sample 2166381 | NCBI WGS metagenome assembly RCUK01 (sample SAMN09932809, study PRJNA488358) | compost metagenome | isolation source: compost soil in an enriched community | place: Germany: Experimental Botanical Garden | reverse complement strand
GCTGAAGGCGGGCCTGGACCGGATGGAGCAATCACTCTCCTCCTGGGATCGCGAGCAAATTGTCGCGACCCTGAAAACACTGGTCGCCGAATTCAACCCCCAGGCAGAGGACAGCCCCTCCCGCCGCGTCGTCAACATTCCGCAATAATGGTTCGGATCGCGCATCTCACTACGGCGCATCCGCGCTTCGACGTCAGGATTTTCCATAAGGAATGCCGCAGCCTGGCGAATCATGGCTATCAGGTGGACCTGTATGTCGCCGATGGACAAGGCAACGCGCAACGCGATGGCGTCTCCATCATCGACGTCGGCCGGTCCAGCGGACGAGTCAATCGTATGCTGGGCAAGACCTGGGCAGTCTGGAATGCCGTCCGCAAGACTGACGCGCGCATCATTCATATTCACGATCCGGAACTGCTTCCGATTGCGTTGGCGCTCCGATACATGGGGCGCCAAGTGATCTATGACGCGCACGAAGACGTGCCGCGCCAGATCTTGAGCAAACCCTGGATCAAGCCCTGGATCCGTCACGCGATCGCTTGGCCGTTTGAACGCCTGGAGAACTTCGTCGCCCGCCGCTGCGCGATTGTGGTGGGCGCCACGCCACACATTACCGCGCGTTACGCAGCGCAGGGCATCCGCAGCATTGACGTCAATAATTATCCGATCCCCGGCGAGCTCGGCGATCCCTGCGGCATGGCGGAACCCGGTGATGAGGCAGCCACTCCTCGGACCATTTGTTATATCGGTGGCATCACGCGGATGCGTGGCGCGGTCGAAATGCTGCAGGCCCTTGGAACAGCCAATGCCCGGATGATCCTGGCCGGCCCCATGGAAAGCGATGCCCTGCACGCGGAACTGGCTGCCATGCCAGCTTGGAACCGGGTCGACTACCGAGGCGTCCTGGATCGTGCTGCCATCCGCAACGTGCTGCATGAATCGCAACTGGGACTGGTGCTGCTGCATCCCGTTCCCAATTATCTCGATGCCCTTCCCGTCAAGATGTTCGAATACATGGCGGCTGGGCTACCCGTGCTGGCGTCGGATTTTCCGCTGTGGCGTGGAATCCTCGATGCCTCGGGCGCGGGAACTTGCGTAGACCCCTTGGATACCGATCGCATCGCCCAGGCCATTGATGCGATGCTGGATCTTCCAGACGTCGACAGGCAGCGGATGCGCAATGCCTGTCGCGCAGCAGTCCGCGATTCCTATAGCTGGAAAAACGAAGAGGTAAAACTGGTCACGGCCTATGCAGCCATCGCGGCGCCCTGAGCACTTCGCCCAGCCAAATCCCGAGAGTCGGGCAGGGGTATTCAAGTATTATTACGCTCTGTCCGGAGCGGGCCAGCAAGACGCTTGCGCATACAGCAAACACCGTCGCCGCCCATGAAACAAATCATCGCCGCACCGCTCGCGGCGCCAGCCTGACTGACTGATTGTCCAATATGACTACCAAGATTCTCACCGTTCTCGGCGCCCGCCCGCAATTCATCAAGGCCAGCGTCGTGTCAGCCGCGATTGCGGCAGACACTCGTCTGCAAGAAATCGTAGTCCATACCGGCCAGCACTTTGACAACAACATGTCCGACGTGTTTTTCGAAGAGTTGGGCATGAACAAGCCGGCGCACCAGCTGGACATCCACGGTGGCGGTCATGGCGAAATGACCGGCCGCATGCTGGGCGCTGTCGAACAGGTGCTGCTGACCGAGCGCCCGGACATCGTGATGGTCTACGGCGACACGAACTCCACGCTGGCTGGCGCCCTGGCTGCCGCCAAGCTGCACATTCCCGTCGCGCACATCGAGGCTGGCCTGCGCTCATTCAACATGCGCATGCCCGAGGAAATCAACCGCGTCCTGACTGATCGCGTCTCGCATTGGCTGTTCACACCCACTCGCAGCGCAAGCGAGAACCTGATCAAGGAAGGGGTGGCTGAAAGCGCCATCACGCAGGTGGGCGACGTCATGTTCGACGTGGCGCTGCGCCATGGCGCGCGCGTCACCGAACAAGGTGGCACCTTGGCGCGGCTGGGCCTGACCCCACGTGAATATGTGCTCATCACCGTGCACCGCGCCGAAAATACGGACGATCCGCAGCGCCTGAGCGCCATCATGCAAGGGCTGGAACAGGTCGCCGCGACCAAGACCGTGGTCTGGCCCATCCATCCCCGCACGCGCGCCACGCTGGCCCGCCTGGGGCTGTTGGACAACCTGCGCAACCGGTTCGTCATCACGGATCCCGTGGGCTATCTGGACATGGTGCAACTGGAGAAATACGCGGCACTGATCGCCACCGACTCTGGCGGCGTGCAAAAGGAAGCTTTCTTCCACCGTGTGCCCTGCGTCACGCTGCGCGATGAAACTGAATGGGTCGAACTGGTGCAGGCGGGCTGGAACCTGCTGACCCCACCTGTGTCCGCAGAGGCCATCGCTGCTGCGTGCGAGCGCGCGCTGACCATCAGCCCCACCGACATCCAACCCTATGGCGCCGGCGACGCGGCCCGCATCATCGCCACGCACCTCGCGATCTGAACCATGTGCGGCATCCTTGGCGGCTGGTGGCGCACCCCCTTGCTCGATCTGCAACCACGGATCGAGCAAGGCATTCTTGCACTTAAGCACCGTGGTCCGAACGATCACGGCGTCGAGTCCGCCCGCGCGCCATGGGGCGAAACAGTACTGGGCCAAACGCGGCTATCCATCATCGATCTCAGTGCGGGCGGCCATCAGCCCATGCGCTCATCTGATGGCCGCTACCTGCTGGTCTACAACGGTGAGATCTACAACTACAAGGAACTTCGCCAGGAGTTGCGCCAGGCCGGCCACCACTTCCAATCGGATAGCGATACCGAAGTGCTGTTGACCGCCTGGATGCACTGGGGCCCAGCATGCTTGAGCCGCTTCAAGGGCATGTTCGCCTTCGCGATTTCGGATGCCAAGGACGGTTCACTTAGCCTCGTCCGTGATGCTTTCGGCATCAAGCCGCTCTTTTACCGCTACCAGGACGACAACCTGATATTTGGCTCGGAGCTGCCCGCGATCCTGGCGCTCTCGCCGCACCAACCGAAACTGGATTGGCAGTCCGCCTACGACTATCTGGTTCACGGCCGATACGACCATGGCGAACGTACCTTCATCGACGGCATCCGACATGTTCCGCCCGGCACCATCCTGACCCTCAAGCCCCAAACGGGCCAGTTGTCCGCGCCGGCTAGCTGGTGGACGCCGTCCATCAAAGCCCGCGAGAAAATCAGCCCGGCCGACGCCGCCGCCGAATTGCGTGAACGCTTTCTCGAGAACGTGAAGCTGCACCTGCGCAGTGACGTCCCGCTGGGCGCCGCCCTGTCAGGCGGCGTCGACTCGTCCGCCATCGTCTGTGCGATGCGACACATCGAGCCGGACCTGCCCATCCATACCTTCAGCTTCATCGCCAAGGGATCGCAGAAATCCGAAGAAAAGTGGGTGGACCTGATCAACGCCAATGTCGGTGCCAACGGTCACAAAGTGGTGGTCGATCCGCGCGAATTGGCGACGGATCTGGACGACATGATTCGTGCCCAAGGCGAACCTTTCGGCAGCACCAGCATCTATGCGCAGTACCGCGTATTCAAACTGGCCAAGGAGCATGGCATCACCGTCGCCCTGGAGGGCCAGGGTGCCGATGAGCTGCTGGCCGGTTACATCGGCTATCCCGCGCACCGCATCGTCAGCCTGCTGCAAGAGGGGCGCCCGTTGGATGCCTGGCGGTTCCTGGGGCACCAGAAAGACTGGCCCGGGCGGCCTTCCAGCCGCGCTATCGCGCAAGAAGCCGTCGCACTCATGCTGCCCGATGCGCTCTATCACCGCGCCCGCAACGCCAGCGGGCGCAAAGCGGCTCCCGCGTGGCTGAATCTCGACCAGTGCGCTGAAGCCGGCGTGGTCACGCAGTTTCCGCGCGACGGTTGGCCCTCGCCGCAACGCGGCCGCCGCGTCATGGGCGAACTGGCGCAGTCCCTGACACGACGCGGCCTGGGCTGGTTGCTACGCCACGGAGACAGGAACTCGATGCGCTTTTCCATCGAGAGCCGCGTACCATTCCTGACCACCGACATGGCGGACTTCCTGTTGGGGCTGCCGGAAGAGCACCTTATCTCCCCGCAAGGCGAAACCAAGCACATCTTCCGCGCCGCCATGCGCGGCATCGTGCCCGATGCCATCCTGGACCGCCGAGACAAGGTCGGCTTCGAAACGCCCGAACTTGAATGGCTGCGTGGGCTGGCACCGCAGATCCGCGGCTGGCTGTCCGAAGACACCGGCGCTTCCTTCCTGGACCGCAAGCAACTGGTTGCGGAATTTGACGCGGTCATCGACGGACGCAAGCCGTTCAGTTGGCAGACCTGGCGCTGGATCAATTTCCAGCGTTGGCTGCATGTCATGAACATACGCGCTTAGACGTCATGACAATGCGTAAAACCGTCGCGCTGCTGGTGCTGAATCCCTTTACTAATGACAGCCGCGTACTCAAAGAGGCCCTGTCTCTCAAGCACGCCGGCTATGAGCCCTTTATCGTCGCCTTGCACGAACAGGGCTTGGCCGAAGAAGACACCGTGCACGGCATTCCAGTCAGGCGGATACGGCTGCTCAGCCGCGGGTGGCCAAAATTGCTGCCCGTGCAGGTCTTCAAGTATTTCGAATGGCTGTGGCGCGCATTCCTGCTCTCGCGCAAGGCTGATATCGTGCATTGCAATGACTTGCCCACGCTGCCTGCGGGTGCCGCCGCCCGCATGCTCAGCCGTAAGCGCACGCGCGTGGTCTACGACGCTCACGAGTTCGAAATCAACGACGTCGCCAACGAGCCTCGCTGGAAGATCCGCATCAAGAGCATCATGGAACGCTTCTGGATTCGGCACGCCGACGCCACCATGACCGTCAGCGAATCCATCGCGGACGAATACGTCCGCATGTACGGCATACCAAAGCCTGCGTTGGTGCTTAACTGCCCACCGCTCGCGCCGTTGCCAGAGGCAGATATTCTCCGATCGACGCTGGGTATCTCCCAGAATTCCACCATTTTCTTGTATCAGGGCGGGTTGGCGCCGGGCCGCGGCATCGAACCCATCATCACAGCATTCAAGGCCCTACCCGACAATCTGCGCGTGGTCGTGTTCATGGGCTATGGCCCGATGGCAGGCGTTATCCAGCAAGCCGCCTCCGAGCATCCCAACATCTTTTACCACCCGGCAGTCTCGCCGGACGTGCTGCCCGCCTACACGGCCTCGGCCGATGTCGGCCTGTGTCTCATCGAAAACCTCTGCCTGTCTTACTACTACTGTCTGCCCAACAAGCTGTTCGAGTACCTCATGGCAGGCTTGCCTGTATTGGTGTCCGACCTTCAAGAACTCCGCCGGTTCGTCCAGGAACATCCCGTCGGCCAAATCGTGCTCCAAAGTGATAGCACGGCGATTCGCGAAGCCGTGATGGCCATGGATGACGCTGCAATCGATTCACACACTCAGGCAGCGCTAGAGGCTCGCACCCAGTTTCACTGGCAGGCTCAGGAGCGCGTGCTGCTGGAGGTCTATGCCCAGGTAGGGCTACGCCACCAAGACCAGGCTCGCTAAGCCCACAAGAAGGGTCAACGAAAACGCCGCCTCAAAGGCGGCGTTTTCTTGGACAAGTCAGCCCCTCGGGGGCCTACTTGACCTTTTCAAGCGCGGCAATCTTGTCCGCGTGCTTGGCCATGGTGCATTCGATCATGTCCAGATTGCTGCGCGTCCAATCAATAGTGCGTTGCAGACCATCAGCAATATCCACCTGAGCTTCGAAGCCCAACTCACGGCGCGCTTTTTCGGGGCTGCCGAAACGCTTGCCCGAGTTGTCCCAAGGACGCTTGGGCAAACGATCCAACTCGGTCGTGTTGCCGGTGATCTCATTGATCTTGGCCGCCAGGTCAGCAATGCTGGTTTCCTTGCCGCTGGCGATGTTATAGACGCCGCCCGGCGTGCCATCCGCCGCGCATGCGATCAAGCCATTGGCCACATCCGCCACAAAGATGAAATCCCGCGTGGCAACGCCACCGTTCTCCAACGGCAAGGGCATGCCCTTGAGAGATTTATAGACAAAGGTGGGCGTGACGTTGCGCCAGACCGTCGCCGGCGTACCGCGCCACTGGCCTGCGCCCAGGATTTCGCCTGGGCCGTAGACGTTCTGGAAACGGGCACGCACCGTCGGCAGTTGATGCTGCTTGTGATAGTAGACAGAATAGAACTCGCCGAAGATCTTCGACATCGAGTACGGGCTGTCATTGTTGTGCAGCGACACGATGTCCGTTTCTTCGGTCGCCTTGGCGTCGTCGAAGGTCTTTTCCGCGATCGAGCAGCCCGCCGCCGAGTACACCACCTTTTTCAGACGCTTGAAACCCTTCAGACGCTCATACAGCTTGAGCGTGGTCAGGGTGTTGTTCTCGTGGTCAGCCAGCGGATCGTGGATGGAGCTTTGATTGCCGTGGTATGTCGACAGATGGAACACGTAATCGTATTCGTCTTGCAACGACGCCAGCAGCGCGTCGTCGGTGATCGACACGGCGCTGAAGCGGACCGCCGGATGATCCGGCACATTGATCTTTTCCGCGGAAAGCAGGTTGTCGACCACATGCACGAGGTTGACATTCAGTTCAAGCAGGCGCTTGACCAGATTGCTGCCGACAAAGCCGGCGCCGCCGACGACCAGCACATTTGAATTCGCGAGTTTGGATGCGTTCATGATTCTCTTACCAAAATACGTCAGGCTTTCGGCGCTGCGAGGTGGCTGAAAATATCGGTCACGCCGTACTTGTCGTACCAGGCCAACTGGCCAGTAATCGTGTCCTTGAAATTGACGGCTGCCTTCCAGCCAAACGCCTCTTCGGTGCGGCTCGGATCCAGCACGACGCTCTGCACGTCGTCCGCGCCCGCCGGTACCACAGGCACCGGCTCGGCCAGCGTTGCACCGACATACTCCAGCACCACGTCAAAGACTTCCTTGATGGAATGGCCTTCGCCCGTCGAAACATTGAACACGCCGGTGGGGCGTCCTTCTTCCAGCGCCAGGTCGGCGATGGTCAGGAAGTCGGACATATCCAGGAAGTCCCGCACCGTATCGCTGCAGAAACACTTTTGCCCCGCCTTCAAACGCTTGTAGAACGTCGGAATCGGTCCGATGGCAAGCCGAGGACCGGTCACATTCGCCAAACGCAGCGACACGACCGGCACGTCACCCATGAACAGGAATGCCTCGCCGGCCGTCTTCGAAATGCCGTAGCTGGTGAACGGCGCGGTCGGATGATCCGACGGAATCGGCACCTGCTTCGGACGGCCATAGCAAAGCGCCGTCTGGAAATTCAGCAAGCGCTTGACCCCCAGCCGCGACGCGGCCTTGGCCACATTGATGGAGCCTTCGACGTTGGTCGCGGTATCTTCCACCCAATCGGACGGGTCCTTATACGCGGCGGCGCTGTGCACCACATGCGTCGGCTTGAATTCGTCGAACACGCGGTCAACCAGCTCCGCATCCGTCACGGAACCTTCCACCACGGTCAGCCCCGCCACGGGAGGCAGAACTTCACGCTTGCCGGTCGCGAAATTATCGATGACCAGAATCTCATGGCCCTGCGGCAGCCAGTGTTCGATCAGGTTCGAGCCCAGGCAGCCCGCTCCGCCGGTAATCAGGATACGCATGGGGATCACTTATTCTCGTTGATCTTCAAGTGGGTATAGCCGCCCGACACCCCGTACTCGCGGAAGTAGGCGATCGCGGCAGCAACCGTTTCCTTCAGCGGAGTGAATTCGATCTTGCCGAAGTCCTGCACCGTGCGCGACGGATCCAGCAGGATCGAAGGCGCGTCGTCCGGACCCAGATCACGGATTTCCGGCTCGGGGTAGGACGGCAAGCCCATGGCTTCCACCACGGCGTCGTAGAGTTCCTTGATCGCCACGTCGGTACCCGACGAGAAGTGGTAGGCGCCGTGACCGGTACCGTCGACGGCACGAACGGTTGCGCGAGCCAGATCCTTCACGAACACGAAGTCGCGGCGGGCCTTGGTAACGAAGCACTTCTTACCTTCCGACAGGCGCTGGAAGAAGATGGGCAGCGGGCCGCTGACATTGCGCGGGCCCACCACGTTAGCCAGACGGAACGTCACGAAATCCAGACCCGAGTATTCCAGGTAGTCCTCATTGGCAGACTTCGAAATCGCGTAGCTGCTGTTGGCCGGATTGCGCGGATGGTCCAGGCGCACGGGCTGCTGAACCGGCTTGACGCCGTAGCACAGGGCCGTCTGGAAATAGACAAAGCGGCCAACGTTGTTCTTCTTGGCGGCCTGGATCACATTCGAACCACCGACGCAGTTGGTCAGCGTGTCGTTGTACCAGTCATCCGGATCCTTGTAGGAAGCGGCCGTGTGCACCACGGCATCCGGCTTCAGGTCGCCGATGAGCTTGTTGACCAGCGCATGATCCGCGATGCTGCCTTCCACGAAGGTAAGGTTCGGGTGATCCTTCAGGTGTGCGCGGCGGCCGGTGGCAAAGTTGTCGATGCCGACAACTTGATCGCCACGCTCGAGCAGCAGCTCGGCGATGTGCGATCCGATTTGCCCACAAATACCGGTAATGAAGACTTTTTTCATGGCTTTGCCTCAATGCTCAAATTGTTTGCTGATGTACATCATGGAACTGCTTTTGCCACAACTCCAGGCTCAGGAACGCCCAGATGTTGCGGCTGAATAGACCTTCCTGCTGCATCATCTTTTCGATGTCGAAGCCGGGCGCAAGGTACTCGCGCGTGCGGGCGTTAGCACTGCGGAAGGTGTCGAGAATGAATTCGCGCGCCTGTCCACCCTGGCGCATCCAGACTTGCAGCGGTACGGGGAAGCCCATTTTATCCTTCCGCTCCCGGATTGCCTTCGGGAGGGTGTCCTCGAAGGCCAGGCGCAACAGGCGCTTGAGCTCCCCGTTCTGGAACTTGACGTTGGCTGGGACGGTCGCGGCCAGTTCGATCAGCTTGTGATCGAGGAACGGCACGCGCGACTCGATGCCATGCGCCATGCTCATGCGGTCCTCGACCTGCAGCAGCGCCGGGAGCAGCGTCTTGAAGTCGAAATGGGTGATGGAATCAAAATAGGATTCCTTACCCACGTTCTTGCCCCAGAAGATGGCCTTGAAATCATCAAAGGACGACGCCTTGTCTTCAAACATGCTCCAGTTGACCACGTTGCCAAACGTGTTGGAACGGTTGATCAGCCGGTAATAGCGTTTGTCGCGTGGGTCGAAAATACCTTCCGCCATGAACTCCTGAATCAGCGGCTTGTAATTGCGCAAGGTTCGCAGGTTGGGGATGATCGACTCATACGTGACGATGTAGTTGCCGTCATGCATCGTGCCGTCCAGGGCGCCCTTGATGCACTGTTCCCAATAGGCAATCAAATATCGTGCATAGCCACCGAATGTCTCGTCGCTACCTTGACCGCCCAGCACCACTTTGATGTGATCCTTCACCAGGCGCGATACGGCATATTGCGGGAACGACCCGGGTCCAGCTACCGGCTGATCCAGGTGATAAATAACCTTGGATATGTCGTTGACAAAGTCGCTTTCAGTGATATCCACCTGATGCAGTTGGATATTGTGTTCGTCCGCCACCACTTGCGCGTACCGCGATTCGTCAAAAGCCTCGCCAATGGCGAACTTGCCGGTAAACCCCTGAAAGCGCTCGCCAGGTCGCTCGTTGCGCGCCATCGCGGCCACCAAGCTCGAATCGACCCCACCGCTAATATACGCGCCGACTTCGACGTCGCTACGCATATGCATGCGAACAGAGTCGCGCAGGCGCTCGCGCACCTGCTCCACGAAATAGGCTTCGGTGTGATTCCAATCTAGGTTGTAGTGCACTTCCCAATATTGCCGTTGCCGCAGATTCAAATCGGCGTCGATATAGCCGCAATGCGCCGGTTTGAGCTGGCGCACTCCCTCGAACAGCGTCTTTTCACCAAGACAAAACTGAAAGGAAAAATAATCGTGAAGTGCGTTGGCATCGGTCTGGATACGATCCAGAAATGGCGTCAGGCCCTTGATTTCAGAGGCAAAATAAAAACCTCCCTGGCTGACGGCGTAATAGAATGGCTTGATTCCGAACCGGTCGCGCGCAACAAACAATTGACCACGACGCTCATCCCAGATGGCGAACGCGAACATGCCTTCGAGTTTCTCGACACAGCCCTCGCCCCACTTTTCGTAGGCGCGCAGGATCACTTCCGTATCGGAAGTCGTGTCAAAGAACTCTTCTCCAATTTCTTTGCGAAGTTCGATGTAATTGTAGATTTCACCGTTATAGGTGATCACGTTGCCTGACGTGCTGCGCATGGGCTGCGCACCGGTGTTCAGGTCAATGATGGACAGGCGCGCATGGGCCAGCCCCACCTTACCCTGAGGGTGCACCCATTTCCCGTGCCCGTCCGGTCCACGGTGCAATTGACGTTCAATGCCTACGGTCAATTGCCGGTCGATAGAACCGGCTGGGCGACTATCCCGCCAGACTGCACCAAATATTCCGCACATGTTCTTGGATTCTAAAAATAGTAATCAAAACAAAATAACCCGGGTACACAATGGCACTATGGGAAAAATCAGGGCGGAGCGCTCTCCACGGCGATTCACACTGATGCGCTCCGCCTGATGCGCTGCAACCTACTTATTGCTTCCACCAGTTTCCGTCGATCAGGCCAAACCACTCCGCCATGCTGACCCAACGCCAGATCGCCCAGGAATTGTTGGCCTGCCCGGACTGATGCGCATCCCATACCTGCTGCAGCGCATTGCGGTCGTAGCCTTCGATATCCCTCAAGCGAGATGAGAACAATCGCTCTTCGGCCCATCCCTTGAGGCCGCCCCTGAGCCAATGGTCCAGAGGCGCGGCATATCCCACCTTGTCGGCGCGCCACCGAATCGACGCCGGCACACTTTTTCCTGCGGCTTGCCGCAGGATCCACTTCTGCCACCCATCCCTTATCAGCAGGGTATCCGGCAGGCGCATGCAAAAATCCACCAGATCGTAATCCAGGAACGGCAAACGACTCTCTCGCGAGAACGCCATGCTGTTGCGGTCAGCGTAACGCAGCAGCATGGGCAGGCTGTTGTACAACAACGCTTCCCCCAACGTACGCCGCAGCCGCATGCCCGGCACCGGAGCTACCAACCCCTCAGTATAGGGGCCGTGCCAGACGCCGGGGCGAGCCAGCGCATACCCGGCAACCTCCCGCAACGAGTACGCGGTCGCGGCATTGAAACGCCGGCCGCTATCCTCGAACCCCTTGGCGGCAATGCGCAAGCGCCTGTTGAACAGATACGTCTCCTTGCCGGCGCGCCAGAACTGACGCCGGTCCAGCAAATCCAACTGGAACTGCTTGAACCAGAACTGATACCCCGCCAGCAGTTCGTCCGCGCCCTGCCCGTCCAGCAATACGGTGGTCTGATTTTCCTTGGCCAGCCTTGCCACGCACCACTGTAGATAAATGGACGCCGACATGACGGGTTCTTCCTGGTGCCAATGCATCTGCATCGACTCCCGCTCAAGACCGGCGGCCGACGGCCGCACCTTGTGCGACGTAACGCCCGTGTACTTCACTACCTCATCGATCTGCGGCCCTTCCGACATGGTCGGATCCTCGTCGAAACAGGCCGAGAACGTATTCTGAACAAAACCCGCCGTGCCGCGCTCCTTGGCCAACACGCCCACGATCGTCGAGGAATCCAGCCCTCCGGACAAGCTTGAGCCAATCGCGACGTCCGCCCGCAAGCGCATCTTCACACTACGGGCAAGCAATTCCTCAAAACGGCCAATTGCATCGTCCGGCTTGATGGACTCATCGACGTTGTTGTAATCGGGCGTCCAATAACGCCAGCGCGCCCGTTCGGTGCCGTCGGCGCCAAGCCGCAAAGCGTGGGCCGGCGGCAACCTCTCGATGCCCTCGAAAAACGTGTCCTGCCCGTCTTCGTACCAATGCGCGGTGGAAAAGGCGTTCAGCGCCGCCATGCGTGCACTGACAACGAAATCCGGGTGCGCCAGGATGGCCTTCATTTCGGAGGCCAGCGCCACTGTACCATTCGGCGCCCTGCCGACGAACAGCGGCTTCTCACCGAAACGATCCCGGGCGATGAACAACTCCGATCGCCTGGCGTCCCAAAGGGCAAAGGCGAACATGCCATTGAATCGCTCGACGCATCGGTCACCCCAATGGATGTACGCGGCCAGCAGAACCTCGGTGTCGCTATTGGTCCGGAAGACATAGCCCTCGGCCTTCAGCTCGTCGCGCAGCTCGATATAGTTGTAGATCTCCCCGTTATAGACCAGCACCAACTGCCCGTTCAACGCCGCCATCGGCTGGTCGGCGTGGTGCGAGGTATCGATAATCGACAGGCGCCTGTGGGCAAGCCCGACCCGGCGGTCGCCGTGCACCCACGACGACGCATTGTCGGGGCCGCGGTGAGCCAGCCGGTCCCGCATCCGGGCAAGCAAGGGGTCCGCTATCGGCGCTCCCGGGGAAATCAGTGCAACGAAACCGCACATAGGTGAATATTCCGATTGGATATCGCAGCTTTCCAGCGCTGGCCGTTCGGCCCTTTTGTGGCAGCGTCGCGAATATTTTTCAATTACCCGACAGATAAATCAGATGTACCGGCTTATCCAATAACGGGCTTTCTGGGGCAACAGCCTCCAGACAAACCGCAGGCAGACATAACCTATTCTGCGCGCTTCCACCCGTAGCAACTTCCATACCGAGGGAGGCACAGCATATTTCAGGGGCAGATCGTTCACCACGGTCTCCCGCTTCAGGCCCTGCTTCAGGATCGAATCCAACAGCAGCCAGGCCTGCGAATCCACCGACGAAAGTTGACGCAAGATGCCGCTGCGACTCTGCGACATGGCGGGCACACTATAGAGCTGGCAGCGCGGACGATGCAGATAGCGCGCCTCGAGATCGCGGTCTACCCCGACCACGAAATTCCTGTAGGAATAGCGGCCGCTACCAATAATGTCGCGATAGGCACGGCTGGTCAGCTGTTCGAGGTAATCCAGGTCTTCCAGTTTGGCAAAGACCTCGTCGATGTTCGAATAGTCCTGACGCAACGCGATGTAATGCACTCCGGCTTCCAGAACGCCCGAATATTCGCCCTCGAACAACACCAATGCAGTACCCAGACGCACCGCCTCGAAGATCTTGGGCGAAATCTGGTTCATCTTGATGTTGCGTTCAAGAGGTTCCAGCAATTGGCAGTGGACATCATCGAACGACGCCCCCGGCTGCGCCCGCAGCAGATCATCGATCCGTCCCCGCAAAGTACCATCGAAGTCGAACACATTCGAGCCGCTTTCGGTGCCCAAGGTCGAACGCGCCGTTCCCAGGAAACGGTACCAATCCGCACCGTAAATGCGCTTGCTGTCATCGACTTCAATATCGACGTCCAGCCCGCGTTCGTCCGCCAGCTTGCGCACGTCGACGCCGATTTTGTACTTTTGCCAGCCCAGCGAGCCGTAGAAATAGGGCAACATACGGCCGCGGTAGGCGATCCGCACCTTCCGATCACGCAACGGCGCCTGGTATTTGTCCAGGTGGGGATCCTCCGGCACATAGCCGGTCAGGGTCGGCAGGAAGTCAGTGAACGGAAAGCGCGCTCGTGGATACACGTATTCCAGGTACGGGGCAGGAACGCAGGTATAGACAATATCGAAGCCAATGCGGTCCATCCATTTGCGGGCCACTTCAGTCGTGTCGTATTCATCCTGAATAAACAATACCTTCAGACCATGAAAGTTTTCCAACGCCTTGGCGACGGCTTCGGAAAGATGATTCTCGATGGACACCCGAATCGAGTAATGCACGATCGCGACGTCGTAGGAACTCAGGTCAGGCTCAGGCCAGGCATCCCCATAAGGAATACCCCCGGTCGCAGGCATGTAGTGGAAATTATGGCGCGAGTACAGGGCAAAGGCTTCCGCATGCTCGGCGATGGTGCTGACGTGCGTGGAGCGGTCGTCGTACAGCATGACGGCGTTCAAACGCCCCGCCACCGGCCGCTCGCGACACTCCCGCAAGCCTTGCAGGATTGCGCGCTGTACCTGCGCGAAACGGGCGTCGTACGACACCCGCGCCGCTCCTTCATCACGCAGACGCAGCATCTCCGGATCGTGCCGGGTGGGCGCCGCGGCGGCGATCGCCGCCGCAAACTCCTCGACCGTCGTTGCCGTCTGGAACAGCGCCGGCTGCCGCCCCAGCGCCTCAATCGGCACGGTCACGACTGGCAGCCCGCAAGCCACGTATTCGTACGCTTTCAAGGGCAACGAGTTCCAGATCCAGTCGTCGGCGATATAGGGGATCAGGCCGACCGACGCCATGCACATCTTCTCGCTGAATTCGTGTGCCTGGAGTTCGCCGAAATAGATAACGTTGGGGTGGGTCAGCAATAGCTTCCAACCCTCCAGGTCGGCTTGCGCCTTGCCGCAAAACCAGAACTTCCAATCTGGCAATTGGTGCACGAGGCCATGCAACAGATCAAAGTCGAGCCGCTTGTTGATGCCACCCTGGAAGATAGCAACCTTATCGTTGTTGGGATCGGCCGTGACGCGACCACGAAGATCGGCCAGGAATTGATGGTCGCAGCCGTTTTCGGCAACCACCAACTTGCCGCCGTAGTCGCCAAGATCCCGGTAGGCGGTTGCCACGCCATCACTGACCGCAACCACCAAGTCAATAGAGCTATGCAACAGGCGGCGCAATGCTTCCGATATGGCCTGCTGATTCAGGCTCCAACCTTCGCTAGGCGTGAAATAGTCCTCGGTCGCGTGATAGACCGCATAGGCGTTGGGCAACGCGTCTATCAGCGGCTGATAGTGATAGCAATCGTAGATCCACAGCAGCGGGCGCCGGATGCCCCGGCGCCGAAGCAGGTCTAGGAAGGCTGCCACGGTCTCCTTGGAGCAGTCGGAGGCGGAGTGCAGCAGCTCCAGGCCCTCGACGCCAGTCGCTTCCACCCGCAGCTTGGAGCCAGACAGCTCCCAGGGCTGTACGAACAATACGGGTAGCAGTTTCGCGAAACGCGTTGCGTAGTGATAGCGGTTGCTACGCGGCTCAGTATGCCAATTCGACCACGTGAACATGATCACGGCGTCGAATTCGTTCGCCAATAGTTCGGCGGCAGGGGCGTCTTGCGTAAGGGCAGCGGATTGCGTAAGAGTCATGGAATTTTATTCGAAGATGATCATGGACTTAGCACTACCTGAAGTCTGGTTACAGAGCACCTTCGAAACTGCCCTTGACGCGGCGGAATGCGCGCAACCCGGTGTAGAAAATGATTGCCGACAGCACGCCGACATATACAAGCCCCGCGATATGCGGCGAAGCATGGTGAATCAACGGTTGCCTGTAACCTTCAACAATGATGTAAAGCGGATTGAATTCGGATACCCGCTTCACAATGTTCGGCATCATATCGATCAGGTAAAACACTGGCGTGGCAAACATCAGCACCATCAACAAATTCGGCAGGACGAAGCTCACGTCGCGGATGAAAACGGTGATTGCCGACAACCAAAGCGCCAGCGCGGCGACAAAGAAAAACTGCAAGCAGATGACCAGCGGCACCCAGACGATATGCCAGGTCGGCGCATTGCCGTCCACGATCAACAGGAGGGTCAGGAACACCAAGCTGACGCCCAGCGGAACGAATCCCATGGCGGCTGAGGCGAACGGCAGGATTTCCGTCTTGAACGCCAGGTTCTTGACCAGGCCGGAGGCAGCCACCACGGCAGTCGATCCCGCGATGATCGACTCTGAGATCGCCAGCCACGGTCCGTAGCCGCTGATCAGCCACGTGACGTAGGCCAACGTGGTATCCGCGCCCGGCAATCTCGACTTATAGACAAAGCCGAAGACGAAAGTGAAGATCCCCAGCATGATCAGGGGGTTGGCGATCGCCCAGATGCTGCCCAGGCGCGAACCCAGATAGCGATCGCGCAAGTTCAGGATGAAGAAGTTATAAGTTAGGGATAGATCCCGTTTATCGAAACCGAGCATATCGTTATTGAGCCTGACTTTTCACGGGAATTGCCCGAACGCGGGACGGATACAGTAAAAGCGGCCGGCCCCCTGCCGGCGGCTTTTGCGTAAAAACCTCAAAGATCACGCTGCGGTTCGCCTGTTCGGCGCCCTCGTGCCAGAGGGTTTCCGACAAGCGATACACGCCTTGCCCCAGGACGAGCGGCCGCATCGCCATACTCAACCGCAACACATCCCCGACGCAGTGTCCGGCCGCGGACACCTCGTTGCGCGCCACCAGCAACCCGTCCAGCCGGGTCACCTCGAACGTCACGCGGGTTGTGTCGTTGCATTCGGCAGCCCGGATTTTAGTACGGATGACCAAATCTTCCCCGGCCTCCAACAGCATCCGCCCGACCTCGCTATCACCCTGTAGCAACAGCAAGCTTTCGACCGACCATCCGGGACGACTGAACTC
>RCUK01001283.1_pt1 | contig 16578 bp, 11 predicted proteins | sample 2166381 | NCBI WGS metagenome assembly RCUK01 (sample SAMN09932809, study PRJNA488358) | compost metagenome | isolation source: compost soil in an enriched community | place: Germany: Experimental Botanical Garden | reverse complement strand
CTCATGAATCAAACCGGCTATTTGCCCGATTTCTAATTCACCTTCGACTAAATCTCCTTCAAACATGCCGCGTTTTGCTCTTGCTCTTCCCAACAACTGAACCAATTCCTCTTTGGTCGGACATTTTTCATATAACTCTTGGACATCCTGATAAAATTTATTTTTAATCAACCGCACAGGAGCCAGTTCCTTTAAGGTAAGTTGGGTATCCCCTTCTTTTATATTGATGATGGTTTTTTTAAAATTTTCATGCGCCGAAGATTCAACCGATGCCGCAAAACGGCTTCCAACCTGTACACCATCTGCACCCAATACCATTGCAGCCAGCATACCACGACCGGTCGCAATTCCTCCCGCGCCTATCAAAGGAATTTCGATTTGTTCTTTGACCATTGGAATTAAAGTCAGGGTGGTGGTCTCCTCTCTTCCATTGTGTCCTCCCGCTTCAAAACCTTCGGCAACAACGGCATCAACACCGGCTTGCTGTGCTTTTAAAGCAAAAACAGAACTGCTCACCACATGCACAACCGTAATTCCGTTTTCCTTCAAAAAAGGAGTCCATGTTTTGGGATTTCCCGCTGATGTAAAAACAATTTTAACTCCTTCATCAACAATAATTTTCATGATTTCCTCAATGTTCGGATACAACATCGGAACATTAACACCAAAAGGTTTGGTTGTTGCTTTTTTACATTTTTGAATATGCTCTCTCAAAACTTCAGGATACATGGAACCCGCACCAATGAGCCCTAAACCTCCTGCATTACTGACTGCACTTGCCAATTTATAACCGCTGTTCCAAATCATCCCACCTTGAATGATAGGATATTTAATTTTAAAGAGTTGGGTAATTTTATTCATTTGAATTCGAATAATTAGTGTTTTATAATTTTTCCGCTTTTTGAAAAGGCCTGTGATTCCAATTTATAGAGATACATTCCCTGACTTAATGCTTTCAACGAAATCCCAGACGACTGACTTGAGACTGCTTTTTCCAAAACTTTTTGACCGAGAATAGTAAAAATAGTAAGCGTTCCTCTCTTAAAATTTTCCGGAAAAGAAATTGATAAGGAATCCTGAGTTGGATTGGGATAAATTTGAAAATCATTCTGAGAAAACTGTTCCTGAGATAATCCATTCGTTACGGCCAACGCAAAATCAGGAATTCCGTAACCAAATTGATTATCTGGAATTGCAAACCTGTCCGATGATTCCAAAATTAGTTGTTTAATTTCTTGATTCGTTTTGGAGGGAAAAGCTTGCCACAAACAGGCAATCATTCCTGCCATTATCGGACTGGAAAATGAAGTTCCGCTTGAGGTGCCAATAGCACCTACTTCGTTGGATAAAAAAACCGTCTGCCCCTGAGCCATGACATCTGGTTTGATTCTGTTATCAAATGAAGGGCCGATAGAACTGAAAGTAGCCAATGTTTCCGTTGCAGTTACCGCGCCAATGGCAACTACCCCGGCCGCATCCGCAGGAGCGCCAATATGAGGATCAACAGTATTTCCTGAATTTCCTGCTGATGCCACAACAATCATCCCCCGGCTAAATGCTATATCAGCTCCGCGGGAAATAAAAGCTGTTGTGCCATTCATGTCGCTATACGTATAATTGTAATTTGGATTATCAAAATCAAAATAACCTAAGGATGTATTGATAATATCAACCCCTAAACTATCCGCTCTCTCTGCAGCTTCTACCCATAATGATTCTTCGATGGGATTTTCAGAAGTATCATCTTCGGTAATAAATAAATAATAAGAAGCATCCGGAGCCGTTCCCACAAGTTGATTTTCTGTGTAGCCGCCCATACAGGAGAGCACGGAAGTTCCATGGGAATCCAACACATAAAAATCAGGGCTTCTTGATACAAAATCATAACCTCCCAAAATCTGATTATTATCTCTCAATCTTTGAAAAGGTTGTGCTGTATCAACACCTGGAAAACCAGCATCCATAATGGCTATAATTTTTCCTGCTCCTGTATAATTTTGCTGATGTAATTGATGACCGTTAAGCATCTGTATTTGATTACCGGATGTACCGTACGTATAATCTATTTTAGTATCCAGCTTTTTATCTACTTTAGTTATTTTAGAGGAACTGGTTTTTTTCGCGACGAGATTAAGACTTTTATCTGCAAAATCAATTCTGTCAATAAAGGAAAAAGCTTTTAGTGAAGTAATAGCTGTCTGCGTACCTCGAATATGAATCGCATTCAACCATTTGGACTTGGCCATAACCGTAATTCCACTTGTGTTTTTTATTTGACTAATATAGGTTGATTCAATTGGAATATCTTTAAAATCCAACACTATATTCTGACTGGTTCTTCTGTCTAAAGCTCTCTGGGAAAGCATTTCTAATGGAGAATCAAAATAAAATGCAGCGTTTGGTTTTGCGTTAAAATAGACCCAGGCGTCTTCCTGTGAAAATGCAGAAAATGAAATAAAAAAAAGAAATACTAATTGCAGGGATTTTTTCATATTCTTAAAGGAAGTAGTGTTTCAAAGATAATAAACTATTTAAAACTATAATCTATTATACACATTACAAATAAAAAAATATGGAATAAAAATATTCTTCTCCTAATCCTTTTTTACATTACTTACATTTAAAAAAATAGAGTCAATCGAAAAATTGCGAGAAAATAGCTTTCTCCCCGAAAACCCAACTTTACATCAAGAAATTACACCCGAACCAACTAATTCATCTCCTGCATACCAAGCAACAAATTGACCTTCGGTAATCGCTGACTGTGGTTCCTCAAAGGAAACATACATTCCGTTTTCAAATTGGTGGAGTGTTGCTTTTTGCAAAGGTTGTCTGTAACGGATTCTTGCCATTACTTCTCTGGTTTCACCATTGGCCAAAGCCAAATCTTCACGAACCCAATGCAGTTCAGATTCTTCGATAAACAATGCTTTTTTAAACAATCCCGGATGTTGGCTGGTTAATCCTGTATAAATGGTATTGGTTACCACATCAGTGGCAATTATAAATAATGGATCGGTTGTTCCTCCAACATTCAATCCTTTGCGTTGTCCAATAGTAAAATAATGAGCTCCCTGGTGTTTCCCCACTACTTTACCCATTGTTGGCGTATAGTTAAGTTTTTGAGCTTCCAATTTCAATTCGTCTTCAAGTGATAAACCTACAGGTTTTTCAATACTGTAAATCGGATCATTTTTATCAACCTGAACAATTTTACCTTCTTTGGGTTGCAATTTTTGTTGCAAGAATTCCGGTAAACGAACTTTTCCGATGAAACATAATCCTTGCGAATCTTTCTTTTCAGCAGTAATCAAATCCATTTGGGCAGCAATTTCACGAACTTCCGGTTTGGTCAATTCACCAATTGGAAATAAGGATTTGGCTAATTGTTCTTGAGACAATTGGCAAAGGAAATAAGATTGATCTTTATTCGTATCGGCACCCGCTTTTAACTGATAAACTACTTGTCCATTCACTTCGATTTCACTTTTTTGACAATAGTGACCTGTAGCGACATAATCAGCTCCAAGACTCAATGCAATTTTCATGAAAACATCAAATTTTATTTCGCGATTACAAAGTACATCAGGGTTTGGAGTTCGCCCTTTTTCATATTCGTTGAACATATAGTCCACGATTTTCTCTTTGTACTGTTCGCTTAAATCAACGGTTTGAAAAGGAATCCCAAGTTTCTCTGCTACCAATAAAGCATCATTACTGTCTTCTAGCCAAGGACATTCATTTGAAATAGTAACGGAATCATCATGCCAATTTTTCATAAAAAGACCGATAACTTCATACCCTTGTTGTTGCAACAAATAAGCAGCAACACTTGAATCTACACCTCCAGAAAGTCCTACAACAACACGTTTCATTTTCAAACCATTATAATTTTACAAGGGTGCAAAGGTACAAAAAAGATTTACAATACTTTTTGCGTAACCCAAGACTTACTTATTCTTGTTTTTTGTAGCATTTTCAGGAAAACTCATATTCATTTCCTTAACTAGTTCCCCTTTTTCAAAAAACTGCCAAATACCCGATTTCTTTCCGTTTAGAAACTGGCCGCTTGATACAATCTTACCTTCCGAATCTCTAAAAACAGCCTTACCGTTATATTCATTGTTTTTAAAGTTTGATTCTTCGAGTACAATTCCTTTTTCAGTGTATTTCTTGTAAATCCCCTCTTTTACATTATTCTTATAGCTCATTTCTTCTGCTATTTTTCCATCAGGAAAGTAAACGGTTCGTACACCCTGCAATTTCCCTTTGCTGTAATTTTCAATGGTCATGATTTTATTTGAAGCATGATGATAATACTTCCATTGTCCTTCAAATAATTTATTGACAACTTTGCCTTCACTGACTTTATTTTTGTCCTGACTATAAAAAATCGTGTAAGCAGAATTATCTGTAGCATTAAATTCTCTCGTAGCGATTACGGTTCCTGCTTTTGTATCATCATAGAACTTAAAAACACCAACTTCTTTTCCATGGGAGAAAGTGCCTTCGTATCTCGGTCTTTTTGATTCTTCATACAATCCTTTCCAAAGGCCATGCTTTTTTCCCTTTTCATCCAATTTATTTATATCGGTCTGGGATAATAAGGTCTGACTAAAAAGAATCATCATCAAAATTTTAAAAAAACAAAATTTATTTTTTTCCATTACTACTTCAAGTTTATTTATATGTATGTAACTGTTAAAGGTTGATTTTATTTTTACAAATTTACATTAAATATAAAACAACCTTATCCTAATACCAGTACTATTGTTCACTCTAAAATTTAATTTGCATACTTCAGAACTACTAAACTAAGGATTCGAAGATTCTAGGTCATTGAATTAAAACCTCAAAATTACCCTTACTACTTTTGTTTATCAATACAACCAAAGGCATAAACAACAAAAAAACACAAACATTATAAAATGTTCAACCTGAATTAACTTTTCGATTCAATAAAAATTACTTAAAAACAACATACAAACCATAATTAACTGATAAAAAACATTTTACATACATATTTCTTATTTTTCCACAACATTAAACAATTATAAAAGAAATGATAAATTTTTATTTTGTTTATCATTTTTATTAAATAATTAAACAAAATAAGAAATTGATTTATTAATTTCGTCTAAACAATTAAACAAAAAAATCATGAAAAATGTAATGAAAATTAAAAATCTAGCGCTGATTGTATTATTTTCAGTCCTAGCAATATCATGTGATGATGATAATGACACTGCTCCAGTTGACAATTCAATAACTGGAATCGCATCGAATACTCCTGATTTAAGTATCTTAGTACAAGCATTAGAAAAGACAGAATTAACAACTACATTACAAGCCAGTGGATCTTATACCGTTTTTGCCCCAACCAATGCTGCTTTTACAGCATTTCTTACAACAACACCCTACGCGACAATAAATGATGTACCAAAAGCTGCTTTAACTGAAATTTTATTAAATCATGTTATTTCAACTACTTTGAAATCGACTGATTTAACCACAGGTTATATTAAAACATTAGCCAAGGGTCCTGCTTCCTCGACCAACACATTAAGTATGTATGTTAATACGGCTTCCAATATGGTGGTTCTTAATGGTGGCGCTATGGTAAGCACTGCAGATATTATGGCTTCCAATGGCGTAATACATATCGTAGACGAAGTAATCGGTTTACCGACTATTGTAACACATGCAACAGCAAATCCAAATTTCACTTCCTTAGTGGGGGCTTTAACCGGAGCTGGCCAGCCTGATTTCGTAAGCATTCTTTCAGGAACAGGACCATTTACCGTTTTTGCTCCAACAAATGACGCTTTTACTGCTTTAAATACCGAATTGGCTCCAGGTGGAATTGCAAGCGTTTCAGCAGCCAACTTAACTAAAGTATTGCAATATCATGTAGTGGGTGCCGCAAATGTTTTGGCAGCAACTTTAACTGAAGGACAAATAGTAACTCCAATTTTAGCCCCAGCTCAAACTTTCACGATACAATTAAGCGGAGGGGCAAAAATTAAAGATGCTAATAACAGAATTTCTACTATTGTAGCGACTGATGTCCAATGTTCCAACGGAGTTATCCACGCAATAGACAAAGTCATACTACCTATCTTATAATAATTTTCCAAAAAAAAGCTCTCAGAAAATGAGAGCTTTTTTTGTTATTATTTTTTCTTTTGTTGTGCTTTTTGAGCTTCTGCCTGCTCCATAACTTCTTGAAGTTTTCTTTGGAACTTACCTTGCTTTTTAGGCTCCTTTAATTTATTCTCCTGAATTTGAGCGTGGATTTTATCGCTATCAATAAAATATCTTTTGATAACAATCATAATTCCAATCGTGATTAAATTTGAAATAAAGTTATACAAACTCAATCCAGCGCCATAACTATTGAAGAAGAACAACATCATTAATGGAGAAACATAAATCATGATTTTCATCATCTTAGCCATATCCGGCATACCTTCCTGTTGTGGAGTTGCCATTTGCTGATCTCCGGAAGTCATTTTCATATAGAAGAAAATAGCTATTGCTGCCAATATTGGAAACAAACTAATATGATCTCCGTATAATGGAATATGAAACGGTAATTTTACAACTGAATCAAATGAAGACAAATCGTCTGCCCAAAGGAAACTCTTTTGTCTTAACTCAAAAGCTGACGGGAAAAATTGAAATGATGCCATCAAAAAAGGCATTTGAATCAAGGCCGGAATACAACCTGCCATAGGATTGACCCCTGCTTTATTGTACAACTTCATGGTCTCCTGTTGTTTCTTCATTGGGTCTTTTTTGAATTTTTCACCCAATTCCGCAATCTCAGGACGCAATACTTTCATCTTAGCTTGTGACAAGAAAGATTTAAATGTAATTGGCGACATGGCCAATTTTATCAAAATTGTAAAAATAATAATGGCAATACCGTAGGCTATATAAGAACCAAGGAAACCAAATAAAGGAATAAAAATGAATCTATTTATCCAGCCAATAATTCCCCATCCTAAAGTGATTATTTGTTCCAGATTTTTATCATACGATTTTAAAGTCTCGTAATCAGATGGCCCAAAATACCAACTCATTTTATAATCCACTTCTCCATTTGAAAAAGCTAAAGGAATATTTGCTTTAAATTGTTTGGTAAAAGTGCTGTCTACTTTTTCGTCAAGCACCAAATTATCAGACTGTAATTTAGCTGTTTCAAAAGGAGTGTTTGTTAAAAGAATAGAGGTGAAAAAGTGTTGCTTAAAGGCAACATAAGTAGCTTTTTCAAGAGTCTCCTCTTCTTTTTGACCTAGACCTGCATAATCCGTTTTACCGTCTTTGTGTTCAAAATAAATTTCGGTATACTTATTTTCATAAGAAATACTTTTTTCATTTCTGTACGATTTCAAATTCCATTCTAAATCCAATGGTTTTGAAGTGTTCAATACTTTATTCAATCCTTGGGAACGAATATCAAAACCAACCATATAATCGTTTGGTTTCAAAATATATTTGTATTCCAGAAATTCATTAGCTCCCGCTTTCAATTTCATAGAAAGAATTTGATCCTCTCCTGATTTTGTAAGTGTTGGTTCAAAAAACAGGTCTTTCGTATTTAAAGTACGATTATCATTAGTCAGTAACTGTACATTTAAATCAGCATTATTGTCTTTAATCAATTCAACCAATTCTCCTGAACCTTTCTTGAATTTTTCAAACTTTTTCAAAGTAGCTTCAACAATATATCCTCCTTTATTGGCAATTTTCAACTTTACCAAATCATTCTCAATAGTTGTAAAATCAGCTTTTGCAGAAGGAAGCGTCGCTGAATAAGCAAAATTTCCTAAAGTTTTTTGCAATTGGGCCAATTGAGTAGAATCTCCTGTTGTTGCCACCGCTACAGTAGCTTTTGCCACCGCTTTATCAGCTAATTCTTTTGCTTTTGCTTGTTGAAGCGCCAACTCTTTTTTAGCTTTCTCAGCAGCAATCACTTTTGGATCAGGCTGATTTTGATACATGATCCAAATCAAAATACCAAAAATCAATACAAAACCTATAATCGAATTAAGGTCAAATTTTTTTTCTTCCATTATTTTATTTAAAAAAGTTTAATGTTTGAGTACAAATTTTTTTGAATACCGTGGCTGACCACTGATTCTGAAAACTGAACACTATTTTTTCTTTGCCTGAACAGCTGCAGCTACAAAATTCACAAAAATTGGGTGTGGATTTGCAACGGTACTTTTATATTCAGGGTGGTATTGCACTCCAATAAAAAACGGATGGTCTTCTATTTCTATAATCTCTACCAAACCAGTATCCGGATTAACACCTGAAGCAATTAAACCAGCATTCTGTAATTGTGCAACATAATTACTATTGTACTCATAACGGTGACGGTGACGCTCAGAAATAGTTTCTTTTCCGTAGATTTTATAAGCCAATGAATCATGTTTTAAATCACACTTCCAAGCTCCAAGACGCATCGTTCCTCCCTTATCGGTAATTGTTTTTTGCTCTTCCATCAAATTCACTACCGGATGAGCAGTTTTATCATTCATTTCAGTAGAATTGGCATCAGCAAGACCAAGAATAGATCTTGAATATTCAATAACTGCCATTTGCATACCCAAGCAAATTCCAAAAAATGGAACTTTATTTTCCCTTGCGTAACGAACCGCAGCGATCTTTCCTTCAATTCCTCTTTCACCAAAACCTGGTGCTACAAGAATTCCGTCTAAACCGGCTAACTTTTCGTCAATATTTGTTTCGTCAATATATTCTGAATGGATAGAAATCACATTTACTTTAGTTTCATTAGCAGCACCTGAGTGAATGAAAGCTTCCAAAATAGATTTGTAACAATCCTGCATTTCCACATACTTCCCAATCAAACCGATATTCACCGTATGTTTAGGATTTTTTAATCTGCGTAAAAAAGTATTCCATGTCTTTAAATCCGGAGCTGCTTTTTTAGGCAAATCTAACTTTTTCAAAGCAACCACATCAAGTCCTTCTTCCAACATTAAATTAGGAACTTCATATATAGTCGAAGCATCAATAGATTGAATAACTGCCTCTCTTTTTACATTACAAAACAAAGCCAATTTATTACGGATTTCATCTGAAATTTCATGCTCTGTTCTACAAACTAAAATATCGGCTTTGATACCGCTTTCCATCAAGGTTTTTACCGAGTGTTGTGTTGGTTTTGTTTTCAATTCCCCTGCAGCAGCCAAATAAGGCACTAAAGTAAGATGAATCACAATTCCATTATTCTCTCCCAGTTCCCAAACCAATTGGCGAACAGATTCGATATAAGGTAAAGATTCGATATCCCCTACTGTTCCACCGATTTCGGTAATCACAATATCATAATCACCTGATTTACCAAGCAATTGCATTCTATCTTTAATTTCATTGGTGATATGAGGAACAACTTGAACCGTTTTTCCTAAAAACTCTCCTCTTCTTTCTTTTTCTATAACCGACAAATATATTCGACCGGTGGTCACGTTATTAGCCTGAGATGTCGGAACATTAAGAAAACGCTCATAATGTCCTAAATCTAAATCGGTTTCAGCTCCATCATCGGTTACATAACATTCTCCATGCTCATATGGATTTAATGTTCCCGGGTCAACATTGATATAGGGATCGAATTTCTGAATAGTGGTTCTATACCCTCTTGCCTGTAATAATTTCGCCAAAGATGCTGCTATAATTCCTTTTCCTAAAGAAGAAGTCACACCGCCTGTAACAAAAATATATTTCGTTTGATTCATTCTGTTGTTGTTTGTAATGTAGTTGTGTAAAAAACGTGGCAAAAGTACAAATTTAATTGGATTATTAGTTCAATCCATTGCTTGATTATTAGAAAAAAAAAGCTTTTCTAATAACCAAACAATTTAACCTTTTCTGTACCTAATAATCTATTATGGTTTAGGATACCGTTTTTTTATATTTCGAATTAATTCTTCGAGTCCGTTTAGTTTTAACTCATAAATCAATTGTAGTTGCTGTCCTAATTCCCCTTTCGGAAACCCTTTATTACTGTACCACACGATGTAATATTCGGGAATATCAATAAGATACCAGCCTTCATATTTACCAAAAGGCATTTTAGTATGGGCTAGTTTAACGAGTTGTTTTTGGTTTTGTTCCAAAGTAAGTTTAAAGTTTAAGGTTTAAAGTTCCATCTGTAAACTAAAAACTGTTATCTGAATCAATTGTACTTATTTCCAGTTGAAAGTAATGCGCTTCTCTATTTCAGTACTCAAACTCAAAAAAACTGGACAAGTCATAGCGGTTCGCTCCAGAATAACTCTATTTTTTTCATCAGCTACACCTTGCATTTCAAAAACAACTTCTATTGCTCCAATACGTCTTGGTTCTGCATTCATAATTTTAGTTACTCCTGCTGTAGAACCTTTAAAATCAACATTCACATCACGTGCTTTTATCCCCATAACAGTCATCATACATGTCGCTAAAGCATTGGCAACAGTATCCGTTGGAGAAAAAGCCTCTCCTTTTCCGTTATTATCCAAAGGGGCATCTGATACAATTTCAGTTCCTGATTGCAAATGAATGGACGATGTTCTCAAATCGCCTAAATAAATTACTTTTGATGTCATTACTTCGCTTCTTTTATGGTTAAATCAGTATCATAGTAAAGAACATAAACTCCTTTATTGGTATATCCTCCATCTTCTTTTTTATAATACTCAAATTTATTATCTACTTGCTCTGTCGCCACTGAATCAACCGTTTCCTGATAACTTTTGTCTTGTGACAATCGCATCATGGTATCAAAAGTTACGTCAAATCCTCTGGTCGCAAAAGCACTTGGAAAAACTTTATTTTTCTTTCTGTATTCTTTTTCAAAAATCTTGGCCTCAGGAGACTCATTCTCACGTGTTATGGAAGGATAGGTTAACTTTAATTTTGTCAACCCCTGAAAATCAATCTCATCAGTATCCAAAGTTTCGTTAGACTCCAAAATAACCAACTGCACAGTATACATTGGCATAGAAGCCAACATGGCAGCCATTGTCGATTGTATCATCCAGGTATTCCCTGTTTCCATTACCACATAGTTCGTTTTATTCTTTACAAATAAGCTTTTCAGGCTTTCTACAGATAAACCACCGTTTTCCGCCAATGCGGCAAAAACAACATCTTTTTGATTTTCCTGAATATATTTTCTTATCGATTCTTTTCTCTTATCAATAACAGCAATAATATTCCCGTCTTTTGATCTCATAAAATCAAACATAGCACTTCTTATTGTTTCCGCCGTTGGAATCGTTTGATACAAATTAGGAAACGAAATTCCCACATCTTTTGACAAAGGAGAAATTACAGGCACTTGATCAGCAGTCAATAATTGGGCTGTTTTTTCAACATTAGCCTGGTAAAACGGACCAACTACAGCATCAACATTTTCAAGCTTGTTTTCCTGAATTAGAGAAGCAATATTTGAAGCATTTTTCGTTTCCTGCGAATCAAAGACACTTACATCTACTGTGAGCCCCAATTGCTTGGCTGAATCTATAGCCATCAAAGCACCCGAATAAAAGTCCAGCGTCATATTCAAAAACTTGTCTTTTTTCAAACGGGTAGCTGTCGAATTAACCGTATCATCTTGAATTTTTGACATATTAAAAGGTAAAAGTAAAACCAACTTTTTCCTTCCATTAGTATTACTTTTTTTAGCTAAAGAGGCATACGCTTTTTTACCTTCCGCTGAAACTGAAACTACAGAAGGTACTTTCAAAATCATTCCTTCTTCCACACCATTAGCTAAAGCTGGATTCGCTTTTATCAATTCCTCTTGACTTAAGCCAAACATTTTTGACAAACTGAATAAGGTTTCTTTTGGCTTCACCACATATTCAACAAGATCCGTTGAAGCAGTTACTTTTGTTGAATTGTCTATCGCAATTTCTTTTTTAGGTTCAGCTATTACAGCGTTCTTTTCTGCTTTTGGAGCATTGCCTTTAATTACCAATTTGTATCCTACAGGTAAATTCAAAACAACATCCGGATTCTTTCTCTCTAATTCTTCAACAGTAATTCCGTATTGTTTAGCAATCGAATACTTAGTTTCCTTTGGTTGTACCTCGTGATAAACTGCTTTTTCCTGACTTGAAGTAACGCTCTTCACAGCATTATTTGATGGAATAACCAATGTTTGCCCTATTTGCAATCCGTCTTTTTCAAGAAATGGATTTGCTTTTTTCAATGCCTCATCCGAAACTCCGTATTTCTTCTCAATACTATAAAGTGTCTCTTTAGAAACAACTTCATGCGTTCCTCCTTTCCCTGTGGTTTTAACCACTGAACTCGAAGGTTGTTTTCCAGAATTATTAGGAATCAACAAAACACTATTGGGCTTCAACCCACTTTGGGCATCAGGATTCAATTGGTAAATATCGTAAGGTGTAACCTTGTATTTTCTAGCAATCTCATTTATAGTTTCACCTTTGGAAACATCGTGTTTTATTATTTTATTTTGGGAATAACCCGAAAAAGAAATGCAAAAAACAGTAACAAAGAGTGGTAAAAAATATTTCATGTGTAGGTATAATAAATTTAATTTTTATTGGAGCGTAAAATTAATATTCGTGCTTAAAAAGAACCGTTAATTCTTTGCCAAATAAACTATTCTTTTTTGATTTTAACAACAAACATTTTTTCATAAAGCGGTTTGTTTCTTTTTTGTTTGTATTCATAAAGCACTCCTTCTTCTGTTTCAGAAAAATTTGAATACACATAATAGGAAAGAATATTCACATTATAGAAAAAACTTGCATTAAGCTCTCCGGAATCAATCAATTTCATAATCAATCTGTCTCTTTCTTCCGCCTCTCTATAATCGCCTAAAACAAGGTAATATCCTTCATTTACTTCTTTAAGATTATCCAATACTTCAATTCTTGCTTTATTTTCAGAACTGATTGAATCCTTGTTCAATTCCTCTTTCATTTCTTGTACAGTAGGCTGTTTACCATCTTGAGGAACTTGTTTTTCTTGAGATTCAATTGCTTTAGCCTGATACTTTTTTAATTTAACTAACGCTAATTTGTCATCATAATCCCTGGCCTCTCTGCTATAAAAAGTTGCTTTACTGATTTGGCGTTTTAACTCAATCTTCTTTTCGCTATCCAAGGAATCAATTTTAGCCAAAAGCTTATTATTCATTTCATCCCTTGTTTTTTGCTCCGCACTCATCTTTTCGAAAACAAGTATCGAAGATTTATCATTTATGGATTCGACAGGATTTACTTTTCCGTTTTCTCTAACTTTTTTCTTGTATTCTAAATTCTCCTCTACTGCAATTCGCTCCGCTTTATTCATCAAAGTAGCATATACCTTTCTATTCTCCGCTAAATCTTTTTTAAGCTCATGAGACAATTGGTTTGTTTTTGCAATATTCGCATAAGATTGTTTTTCAAGCCTTTTGGAATCATCCAGATCATTTATTTCAACATTTTTCAATTCGTCTAATTCTTCACTCATGGTGTATACCAACGAATCCAATTTAGAAATTAGAATATCCTGAATATTTTTATTTGCTTCCAAAACCAATTTAAGTCTCTCAACAGATCCTTCTTTTGAATCGTCAATCTCTTTTAGATTAACCTTTAAATCATTCACTTTAAGAACCTTTTGATTAATCTCTTTCTGCGCCGCTAATTTATCTTCTAAATTTTCGTATTCAACAGCTTTAGCTTTTGATTTTTCAATGACAACCTGCTTCTCTGCCAATGCAATCATCAGCTCTTCGTTCTCATTTGCAGCTTTAATTTCCTTAACATTAATAGCCAATTTATTCCCTTCAACCAATCCGTTTACAATTTCAGGATTTTGGGATTCCAATTGTTCTATCGTGATTCCGTATTTTTTAGATATAGAATATTTAGTTTCTTTAGGCAAAACAACATGAAAAATAGTTTCACCAGTAATTATTCTCGCCTTACCATCTAAGGTTTTCTTTTTGTTTGGAATAACTAAATTTTGATCGATCCGCAATCCGCCTTTAACAAGCTCCAAATTAGTCTGTTCCAAATCGTGTACAGAAACATTATACATTCTTGCAATACTGAACAAAGACTCTTTTGCCTTAACTTGATGAGTAATTTTTGAAGGGTTTATTATCGCCGTTTTTTGATCTGATTCTGCCTTGCTATTTTTTTGGCTGGACTCTTGAGGAATAATTAATTCCTGACCTATTTTTAATCCATCACTTAGAGTTGACGCATTCGTTTTTTGCAATTCTTCCACTTTAACATGATACTTTGTTGCTAATCCATATATGGTCTCTTTGGGTCCGACCACATGTATCATTTTACCTTTTTGTTGGGAAGCTATATCAGGAACAGTAAGAATTTGATTTTCCTTAATTCCATTTTGGGATTCTGAATTAAGTCTGTAAATATCAGTGGGGGTTGTTTTGTATTTTTGAGCAATTTGAGTTATTGTTTCCCCTTTTGCTACGGTATGCTTTAACAAAATTTCTTGTCCAAGGACTAAATTAGTAAATAATAAAATAGTAAATAAAACTCTTAAAAATTCTCTCATATATATATTTTTAAACAATTAAGTCATTACAAATGTAATGACTTAACGTTAAAAACGGTATTATTCCCATTCTATTGTGGCAGGTGGTTTTGAACTTATATCATATACTACCCTATTCACTCCTTTTACTTTATTTATGATATCGTTAGATATTTTCATCAAGAAATCATACGGTAAATGAACCCAGTCAGCGGTCATACCGTCAGTTGATTCTACGGCACGAAGCGCGATTACTTTTTCATAAGTACGCTCATCCCCCATAACACCAACACTATTTACAGGAAGCAAAATTGCTCCAGCCTGCCAAACTTTGTCATACAATCCCCAAGATTTCAATCCTTCGATAAAAACAGAATCAACCTCTTGCAAGATTCTAACTTTTTCTGGAGTAATATCCCCTAAAATTCTGATTGATAATCCAGGTCCCGGAAAAGGGTGTCTTCCTAACAATTCAGGATCTATTCCTAATGAAGCACCAACTCTTCGTACTTCATCTTTAAAAAGCATACGAAGTGGCTCAACAATTTTTAATTTCATATAATCAGGCAATCCACCCACATTATGATGTGATTTGATAGTTGCTGACGGTCCTTTTACAGAAACTGATTCGATAACATCCGGATAAATCGTTCCTTGAGCCAACCATTTTACGTCTTCAATAAGGTGCGACTCATCGTCAAAAACCTCAATAAAAACACGTCCAATAATTTTACGCTTTGCTTCAGGATCACTTACACCTGCAAGTTCTGACAGAAAACGATCTCCGGCATCAACTCCTTTAACATTCAGTCCCATTCCTTTGTATTGGTTCAATACATTTTGGAACTCATTTTTTCGAAGCAAACCATTATTTACAAAAATACAATATAGGTTTTTTCCAATAGCCTGATTCAATAAAACAGCTGCTACAGTAGAATCTACACCTCCAGAAAGTCCAAGAACTACTTTGTCATCTTGTAATTTTTCTTTCAGTTCCGCTACCATTTCAGTAACGAAAGCATTAGGAGTAAAGTTTTGAGGAACTTCAGCAATTTTTACTAAAAAGTTCTCAAGCATTTTTGATCCGTCAGTAGAGTGAAAAACTTCAGGATGGTATTGGATTGCGTATGTTGTTTCACCTTCAATTTTGTAAGCTGCATATTCCACATCATGTGTGCTTGCTAATTTTACACCATTTGTTGGTAATTGTTTAATACTATCACTATGGCTCATCCAAACTTGGCTATTTTCAGAAACACCTTCAAAAAAAGTTTCGTTTTCTTTAATATAGGACAAATTAGCTCTACCATATTCTCTGGTGTTTGAAGCAGCTACTTCACCACCACTAAAATGTGATAAGTATTGAGCACCGTAACAAACGGCTAACATTGGCAATTTCCCTCTGATTTGTGATAAATCAGGATGTGGTGCATCTTCTGAACGAACAGAAAATGGACTACCACCAAGGATTACCGCTTTATAACTTGATAAATCACTCGGAACGTGATTGTATGGGAAAATTTCGCAGAATATATTTAATTCGCGAACTCTACGCGCAATAAGCTGAGTATATTGCGATCCGAAATCTAAAATAAGTACGTTGTGTTGCATGCGCAAAAATACTTTTTATATTCGAATTTGAAAAATTGAATTTTGAAAAAAATTAATTTTATTTATTAAGAAACTAAAATCCTACTTTTCTCGTATTTAATCCTAAAAAATGCATCAAAAAAAGAAAACAAATAAAACCTCAATTATGCTATTTTTGCTGAAATTTAATTTAAACCCCAAAAATTAAACAATGAAAACAAAAAAAATTACCATTATCGCTTTTTTAGCTCTATTTACTATTTCATGTAATGAGATTGACAAGTTATTAACCTTTTCCATTTCAAACGAAGCTACCTTTAAAATAAACAGTGGTTTTCCGATTAACTCTCCTACAGAAATACCTACTCCTGATGTCACAACCAATTCCAGTGCAGAATTTGACAACAACAACACCAGTACTGATTTGGTAAAAGA
>RCUK01001281.1_pt1 | contig 16607 bp, 11 predicted proteins | sample 2166381 | NCBI WGS metagenome assembly RCUK01 (sample SAMN09932809, study PRJNA488358) | compost metagenome | isolation source: compost soil in an enriched community | place: Germany: Experimental Botanical Garden | reverse complement strand
AGAGTTTCCGAAGCTCTTGATACAGGTTCGATTCCTGTCGGGCGCACCACAGAATAAAGTCTTGGAAGTGGTTTGGGTCCGCATCGGGCCCCAAACGCCCACTTCAACTCCGGTTCAGATCGCCCCATGGGCTCTGCCGGGCGATGCCGCGCAACAAGCCGCCGCATCTTTTCCTTCCCTTCTGGTTGGCCGCGCCATCGATCCACTTCGAGCAGACCTCGAAGAACATCGGGGCATTGTTGTCGCGCATCGCGGTTCCGCATGCCTGGCTCTTCCGCAGCGCCGATCGCCAGGCCCAGTGGCGCCTGGAAACTCCGTCCGCAGCAAACGAGCCGCCATATCGTGGAAACCGGTAGTCGGGACTCAGCTTTGCTCAGCTTCAACCGAGCGCAAAAGCGTATAACTCACCACGCTGCAAATCGATGCAGGCATGCCCAACTCCGAGCCAATGTTGACGCGGTTGGCGATCACGCGGACGGATACGGTGGGCTACCTCTACAGGGGCTTTTCCCCTGTGCTGCCTGGTTTCCTGCGGATGCTGGTTCCAACAGAAACCCAGAGTCCAATGAACCATATTCATCGCATTGTCTTTAACCGCAGCCAGGGCATTTGGCAGGTCGTCAGCGAGAACGCCCGTGGGCAAGGCAAGGGCGGCCGTCGATTGAAGCCTGCCGCCAGCGGACGCAGCCCGACTGTCTTACTGAAGACCGCCACGCTGGTCATGGCTCTGGCGGGCATCTGCAATGTGCAGCTCGCCTGGGCGCAAACCGTCACGGGCGGCGGCGACGTATCACCCTTTGTTCCGCCAGCGCCACTGCCAGCGTGGTCGGTTGGTGGTGACCTCGTTGTTGGAAATACAGGCACTGGCAGCCTGGACATCCTGGGCGGAGGCAAGGTTGACAACACGAGCGCCTATCTCGGCTTTGGAGCGAGCGGCAATGGGACGGTCACGGTGTCCGGCCCGGATTCGACCTGGACGAATGCCAACGTGCTGTATGTCGGCTACAGCGGCGCCGGTACCTTGCACATCAAGGACGAGGCGTCTGTCAGCAGCAAGAACACTTGGGTCGGCATTGATGAGAATTCCGTTGGCGTAATCAACGTATCCGGTGCCAAGTCCACGTTCAATACCGACATCATGATGGTTGGATCTTCTGGTTCGGGTACGCTGAACATCACGGGAGGCGCAACAGTCAACAGCAAGAACAGTTGGGTGGGCTCGAGTACGACTTCCCATGGCGCAGTCGACATATCTGGCGATAAATCCACGTGGAATGCCGACCAGCTCACGATCGGATCCAATGGTCCGGGCACGTTGAGCATTACAGCCGGCGCATCGGTCAAAAATCGCATCGGTCTTCTTGGCGAGGCTGTGAATGGCGATGGCAAGATTACGGTTTCCGGGAAGGACTCCGTCTGGGAAAACACCGCAGAACTTCTTGTGGGCCTCCAAGGGGCGGGCAACCTGGCCATTCAAGACGGCGCTACCGTCTCCACGACCTTCAGTCATGTGGGTATCGGGTCCTTAGCCCATGGAACGGTCAATGTGTCCGGCAGGAATTCGACCTGGAACCTTGCGGCCGGCCTCAAGGTTGGAATGTCAGGTGCCGGTACGCTGTCCATCGCGGATGCCGGCAAGGTCGTCGTCGGCATCGCGGCAGGCGTCACTACCTTGGCCGATGTGGCCGGTTCAACTGGCAGCATCAACATCGGCGGGGCCTCCGCCCTTCCGGGGGACGCCACGGGGGCCGGCACACTCGACTCGGCGAGTATCCGGTTTGGCGCCGGCACGGGCTCGCTGAATTTCAACCATACCGATATCAACTACGTATTCGCCACGCCCCTGCGCAGCGTCGGTGCAGGCACGCATCGCCTCAATCACTACGCAGGAACCACCAGGCTTACCGGCAACAGTACGGCCTACTCCGGCGTGACGTCGGTGGCGGGTGGCCAACTCATAGTCGAGAATAAGCTCGGCGGCAGTGCCGCCGTGAGCGCAGGCCGCTTTCAGGTGGACGGTACCTTCGGCGGCCCTGTCGCCGTGGAAAAAACCGGCACCCTGGCAGGGGCCGGTACGGTCGCCGGCAATACGAGCTTCCTGGGCGGCGGCGTGCTGGAGGGTACGCAAGGCCAGACCTTGAAGATAGGCGGCAGCCTCGTGCTGGACGGCGCGAGCCAGATCAATGCCGCCCTGGGTGCTGCGCCGAGCAGCGCGCTCTTCGATGTGACGGGAAACCTCACGCTCGCCGGCACGCTTAACGTGAGCGATCAAGGCGGCTTTGGCGCGGGCATATATCGGTTGTTCGACTATCGCGGCGTTTTGACCAACAAGGGCGTGCTGATCGGTTCTGTGCCTGCGGGCTCAACGGCCGGCAACCTGACCGTTCAGGCCTCGGTCGGCGGCCGGATCAACCTGGCCTCGGCTGCGGGGCCGGAACTACGCTTCTGGGATGGCGGCGACGCGGCGCGTCATTTCAATGGCGTGATCGACGGCGGCGCAGGCCTGTGGCGAGCCGATGGCAGCAACTGGGCCGGTGTCGATGGCGCGTTCAATGGCCCGTTCCAGCCCCAGCCCACCTTTGCGGTGTTTCAGGGCAGGGCTGGAACCGTGACGGTTGACGCTACAGCGGGCGCAATTGGCGCGACCGGCATGCAGTTCGCGACCGACGGCTACAGGATCGACGGTGACGCGATAGCCCTGCAAGGCGCAGGCGGCGAGAGCATCATCCGGGTTGGCGACGGCACGGCGAGCGGCGCCGCCATGACAGGCACGATTGCCGCCACGCTCGCGGGCGCGAGCACCTTGGTGAAATCGGACCACGGCACGCTGGTTCTGACGGGCGACAACTCGTACAACGGCGGAACGGAGATACGGGCAGGCGTGCTGTCGGTCTCCCGCGACGCCAACCTGGGCGCGGCCGCCGCCGGTCTCAACCTCAATGGCGGCACGCTCGCCACCACGGCCAGCTTCACGACCGGCCGGACGATCACCCTCACGCAGGCAGGGGTCGTCGATGTTGCCGGGAACACGCAATTGGGCCTGAGCGGTGCCATCGCGGGTAGCGCCGGCCTGGTCAAGACGGGCTTGGGGCAATTGCAGATCACCGGCGACGGCAGCGCGTTCACCGGCCATACGCAGGTGCAAGCCGGCATGTTGACGGTGGGCGCAGGGGGCGCGGGCCGACTGGGCGGGACGCTGACGGTCGCCGATGGCGCCACGCTGCAAGGCACCGGCACCGTGGGCAGCACCACGCTGCATAGCGGCTCCACCATCGCTCCGGGTAATTCCATAGGCACCTTGACGGTGGCGGGCGACCTCGGCTTATTGCCAGGCTCGGTCTACCATGTCGAGGCCGACCCGGCTTCCGCCGCCAGCGACCGCATCGCGGTTGCGGGTACGGCAACGCTGGCGGGCTCGGTCGTCCACATCAGCGCCGAGAGCGGCTTTGCCAGCACGCGTCAGTACACCATCCTGAGCGCCAGCACATTGCAGGGGCAATTTGGCGCGGTCAGCTCCAACTTTGCCTATCTCGATCCCAAGCTCAGCTACGGCGCGCACGATGTCACGCTGGAGTTCGCGCGGAAATCGGGACTGGCGACCTTTGCCGACGCGGCGCATACCGGCAATCAGCGCGCAACGGCCGAGGGCCTGGACAGTCTGGCCGCAGGCAATCCGCTGCACGAGTTCATCCTGACGCTGCCGGCAGGCGCGCCGCCTGCCGTGTTCGACAGCCTGTCGGGCGAGGTCCATGCCAGCGTGTCGTCCGTGTTGACCGGGTCCGGCGCCACGACGCGTACGCTGCCGCTGGCACATCTGCGCGCCAATCTGGCCGCAGGCTTGCGGCCGGGCGCAGCCACCGCGCAAGCAGGGGGTGTGCCATCGGCGCAGGCCTTGCCCGGCTCCAACGCACAGCCCGCCTGGGCCGAGTTGGTGGGCAGTTGGCAGACGCTGGACGGTAACGGCAACGCGGCCAAAACCACACAGCGTACCGGCGGCCTGTTCGTGGGCGCCGATCATGCGGTGGGCGGCGGCTGGCGAATGGGCGGCGCGCTGGGCTATACCGACGGCAATATCAAAGTCGATGACCGAGCCTCCAAAGCCGATGTATCCAGCTATAGCGCAGCCTTGTATGGCGGCAAGTCATTCGACGTCGGTGCAGGCAAGCTGAACGTGCTGGCAGGCACCTCGTACACCTGGCACGACATCGGCAGCGAGCGCTACGCCAACGTGGCAGGCGCTTCGCAAAAGCTCACGACGGACTATGGCGCCAACACGACGCAGCTCTTCACGGAACTGGGCTACGCGATGGCGCTATCGGATCTCGCCAGCATTGAACCCTTTGCCGGACTGGCCTGGAGCGACATGCGCACACGCGGGTTCTCGGAATCCGGCGGTTCGGCGGCGCTCAGTGGCCAGCACGGCAGCGACAAGCAGACCAGCTCCACGCTGGGCGTGCGTGGGCAAACCGACTTCTCGCTGGGGCGGAGCGCGGGAAAACTCCGCGCCACATTGGGTTGGCGTCATGCGTTCGGCGAGGTCACGCCGCAATCGACGATGGCGTTTGATGGCGGCCAGACCTTCACGGTGGCCGGAGCGCCCATTGCACGCAACGCGGTCTTGGCCGAGCTGGGCGCGGATCTGGCGATCTCGCGCAACGCGACCGTGGGTTTGAACTACAGCGGCCAATATGGCGGCGGCAATCGCGAGCATGCCGGCTCGGTCAATGTGCGGTGGCGCTATTGAGATTACGGTGCCGACGCGACGCGTCCGAGAGACGGAGCGCTCTCGGACGGCCAGGCAGCGAGCGCAGGGAAGCGAGCGTTTTCCACGACAACGCAGGCGCCGCGAGCGCGGCGCCTGCGCACCTTCCGGCGCAGGCCTAGAAACGCATGGCCAGCTTGAGCAGACCGGACTGCTGCCGGTTGCCGCCACCGAACTGCGCATCGTAGGCGATGCCGGCCGTCGTGTTGCGCGCGATGGTCATTTCGGCGCCCAGCCCGAGCACTGCGGCGTTGCGCGCGATCGGAACGCCCGTCACCGAGAATGTGCTGCCGCCGTCGAAAGCCAGTTTCTGCGTAGGCTTCACATCGCCCATTGCGTGACGCCAGCCCAGCGACGCGGTCAGACGGCCCGGTGCCTGGTCGGAACCGAACTGCCACGCGCCGCGCAGTCCCAGCGTGGTGCTGGTCACATCGTCGGAACTGCCCGTTCCGTGCAGGGCTGCCGTACCGCCCGATTCCGAGAAGTCGCGAGTGCGCACCTGATTCCACGCCAGGCCGGCGTAGGGTTCAATGGTGTAGGTATCGCCCAGCGGCAGGTTGTAGCCGAGTTCGGTGAACACTTGCGTCGAAGAGGCGTGATAGGACGACTCGAGCCGCTGGTTCAGGCTCCCGGCCGCCACGTCGCGCTTTGTGTCGATATCGTGCCAGGTATAGGCCGCGCCGGCCATGAAGCGGAAATGACCGGGTCCGGCCTGGAAGTTTCGTCCGCCGAACAACGTCGCGGTATAGCTGTCGACATTGCTGCGCGACGACGCATCGGCGATCGAATTGTGGCTGCCCGTGTAGCCGAGCGCGCCGCCCAGTCGCCAGCCGCCGCCCACTGCGCCGTCGGTGCCGATGAAGAGCCCGCCGGCCGATTGGCTTACGCTGGACGCGTTGCCGTCACCGCCGAACGTGCTCCAGTTGCCGAATGCCTGCGCCCAGACCGGATGCGCGCCGTTTTGCGGCAGGGCGTCGGCCGACGGCGAGCCCAATTGAGCCGTCGGTCGCCCGGCGAGCACCGGCGCGTCGAGGTTGCCGCGCAAGTGGGCCAGCGGCAGCGTACGCACGGTATCCCCCTGTCCCTGCAACACACTGCCGGTGCTTGCGTACGCTTCGCCTGAAAGCATCTTCAGGGCCGAGCGCGCTTCGTCCGGCGTCATGGTGAGGACCGCCGTCGTCACCTGGCTGGCGCCAGTGCCCTTGCCGGATCCGTTGCCGCTTTCGATCACCGGCGATCCGTTTCCGGCCGGTGTCGATCCGGTTCCGGCCGACGACGATCCATTTCCGGTCGACGACGATCCATTTCCGGTCGCGGGCGGGTCTTCCTTGTCCAAGGCATCCCCCACGCTGCTGCCGTTCTCCGAGTCGCCGATGCTGCCAATCGGCACGTCGTTGCGTGTAAGCGTCATGAACGCGTTTTTCGGGTCGTAGCTGAGCGTGGGCGTCAAGAATGCATAGGCGCTGGAGGCGCCAGTGAACCTGCCTTGTATGCCGCCGTCCGCCGTCAGGATGTTGTAGGTCGTGCGCGGCGCATAGTTGCCGTCGGGGCCCACGTGCGCCACGGTGCCATCCAGGGTGGCCACGCCGGTGACGTGAATGCGGTCGCTTGTGGCGCTGGCGGGATCGGCATGCACGCGATAGATGGTGTTTTGGCCGAAGGCGAGGTCACCGTTGATGGTGAGGGTGCCGATGGGCGAGCCATCATTGCCTGGAGAGACAACCGCGGTGGGATACAGGGTGGTGCTGCCCAGTTGGCCGACGCCGGCCAGCACGACTTCGCGGCCGATATCGACGGGGCCGTTGAGCTTGCCGTCGATTTCCAGCGCGCCGTCGGCGATCAGGATGGGGCCGGTCAGGCCGCTGCTGTCGGCGGTCAGGATCACGGATCCCGGGCCGGTCTTGACGAAGCCCTGCGTGCCTTGCAGGGGATTGTCGATGGTGTCGACGAATTGGCCGGAGGCATAGGTGCCGTCGCCGACGACGATGACCGGAGGATTGCCGCCGCTGCCGACCAGGGTGATGGGAGCGCCTTGCAGGCGATACCGGTCGGTGGCGAACTGGATGCCCGACACACGTACGGGGCCCGCGCCGCCGTCGACGTTCACCGTGCCGGCCGCGCCGGTGAAAATGGCGTATCCGCCATCGGGCAGGGCGCCCGTGGCATTGCTTGGGCTATTCCAGTTTGTACCGGCCGCGCTCCAGGTGCCATTGCCGCCGCCCGCCTGGGTCGCGGACGCCGCGCCATTGCCGTTCCACAGGTTGGTCGTGCTCGGACCCAGGATGAGGTTGATCTGCTTGTCGCCGGTCAGCGACTGGATGGTCGCCGCAGGCACGGAGTCGCCGGTGACCGTGCCCAACGACAGGCCGTTGCCGCTCAAGGTGCCGCCGTACGACAGGATCCGGTAGTAGCCGGCGTTGACGCCCAAGGTGTTCACCGAGACATTCAGCGTCGTGTTATTGAGGGCGACATTGCCGCCCACGGTGATGTTGTCGCCGGTGCCGGGTTGCGTAATGGGCAGTCCCGCATAGCCGGTCTCGAAGTCGAACACGGCGTTGTTCATCGAGAGATTGCCATTGACGACGAGGTTGCCGTTGGAGACACCGGTCGGCGTACCGACGGAATATCCGGGGGCAACGCGCGAGTTGCCGGTCACGCTGAGATCGCCATTGATCGAGCCGAAACCCGCGACGGTGCCGTTCGACGTCGCATTGACGTTCCCACCGATCGCGACACCTGCTCCGCCACCGTTGCCGCCGATTACCAGCGTGCCGCCGCTGACATCAACCCCGCCGGGAAAATTGGCCGAACCATCAAACACCTGCGTATTGCCTGACGTAACGGTCAGGTCCGCGGCCGAGACGCCACCGTAGTAGGTCGTGCTCAGCGCGAGCGTCGCGGTCAGCCACTTCTTCGTGCCATATATCAAAACGTGGATCCTCTACATCGTTATTAATTGTTTGGTACCAGGATCATTACTGGATTGCTGTAAAAGTATTACTACGTAACGATGCAATCTGCGGGGAAGTAATGAGCCCTCGAAAAAAAGGTCGCAATGTATACCAGTTTTTTTCTAATACCAAGAATTAATAGACGGATACCATCCATATTATCTATATGGAAAAAATGGATACCACCCATGTTATTAAAATGACTCCGATGGATACCATCCAAAATGGTAAATATGGCACTGATTGATACAAATAATATTATTTTGGCAGGTAGCCGCATATCGACGCGGATCAGGATGTTCCCTGCGCAATTCTCTCTATTGCGATCGTGAAACAAATCGGCATGAACGCCCGTCGGGTCTGCAGCGTATCGCAGAGGGGTAGTGCAGTTTTGAACGGTCGCGGATCAGGTCCAAGCCATAATCCATCTCATGGAAGGAGCTAGGGCTTATTAATTGGGTTTTCAGCGATTTTCGAACCGAGCCGGCGGGATTATCTGTTTTCCTGGACCGACGCCGCGCAGCCGCTGCCGTGGATTGAAACGACGTCATCGTTGGCGTATACCGAATTGCGCGTACGCGCGCTCCGCTTTCCCGCAGATAGGATGGCATCCGCATACAAGCAGTCCCTATGCGGGTATGTCGCAATCGCGCCAATCTTGCAATAGCTGGCGCAGGCAAGATCGGCCGTGTGTGATAAAACGGCCTTAAGCAATTTCCCTATGGAGGGCGCGCCATGGATAGCCGTCAACAGGTTTCAGCAACCGGAATACTCGACTCCTCTCGCTTCCACACCCTCTGCTGATGCGCAAGGCACTGATCGCCGCATTGATGTGGCTCGGCTTGCTGGCGGGCTGCAATGGCGAACCGGTCTATCGGAACGTCAGCTTCGTCGCCTATAACTACACGCCCTGGAACATCCGGACCCTCAGCGTCAAGGACGGGCAAGGCGGCGTGGCCTCGACGATGCAGGTCAGCCCCGGCGGCGGCGAAGGCTCGGTCGGCTGCTGCTACACCCTCAAGGGCACGGAGTTCAAGGTCGATTGGCGAGGCGTGGATGGCGAGCTGCTGCGCAAGCACCTGCATGACGGCAAGGCCGATGCCCTGTATTTCGACCGGCAGGGTGTCATCAGCTTTCCGGCAGCGGAGGTCCCGCCCGGTGACGGCCCGCTGTACCTTGAGCTGCACATCTACCCCGACGAGCACATGGAGATGGCGCTGAGCCGCAAGCTGCTGGGCCAGACCCGGATTCCCATTGTGGATACCGTGGATTGGCTGTGGCGCGAGCATCGCGCGTCGCTGGGCGGCTACCGCAGCGATGCCGAGCTGCTGCGGGCCGTCGCCAGGGCACTGGAGCCCGCGTGGACGAAATATCGCATCCAGGACAAGCAGGATCTGCGCCAATACATGCTGCTGTACTTCACCGTGGCGCCGGATTTCGATTCCGATGCGCAGGTGAAGTCGATGCTGGAGAAGCCGGGACGCGCGCCTGGAGACTTCGCGAAAGCAGTCGCCGCGTTGCCGCCGGGGCATTTTGGATCTGCGCATGAACAGCGCTGAAGGAATCCAGGCGTCGGTCTATACCCGCTGGCATCAGTTGGCGGTGCCATTGGCCTTTGCGCTGGCCTCGGGGAGTTTCATGCTCGTGGTGTTCAACCGTGGCCCGATGGGCCTGGCTGGCGCGCTGGCACTGATCGGCCTGCTGGCGCCGCCGATAGTCGCCTTCAAGGGCTTTCCGACCCGCAACGTGATCAGGGTCACGCCGGAAGGTCTGGAGTTTTCGCGCCGTGCGCCGGTGGCTTTTGCGGACCTGACCCGCTGGGGCACGGACGATTTTCTCAAGCTGGTCCGGCCTGGCCATCCGACCTTGCTCGTGAGCCCGCTGGATCTGCCGAGCCGCGAGCGCCTGCTGAAGGAGTTCCAGGGCGCGCTCCAGGCCTGGCAGAAGCGGCAGCCGGCCGGCACGGAAGCGCCGCGGCGGACTCATTTCTACGGCTCCGTGGGCGCGCGCGCCATCGGAGGGGTGATCGTCGCCCTGGGCGTGGGGGTGGCCATCATGGCGATGAACCTGCGCGAGCCCTCGATCTCGCTCGCCGCCGTGGGCGGCCTGGGCGCGTTGTTCGGGTTGGCGATGTTGCTGGGCAAGCGGGTCTGAGCCCGCGGGTAGCCGGCGCGGCGTCCGCCCGGTTTTAAACGGGCAGGCGCCGTGCCGGGTTCAATCGTCCAGCGATGGCACGGTTCCGATCTGCGCCAGGATGCGGGGCGATTCCATGTCGCCGGTTTCCTTGTCTATCAGCACTTCATAGGCGGCGACGCCCGCGAACTTGGAGGCCATGGAATTCGCGATTCGGATGGCTCCGAATTCGCTGCTGGCCGGACGGATTTCCCCGGGGGCGACGCCATTGGCGGCGGCGCGATAGGGAACGACGATGTACTGGACGAGATGAGCAGCTTCTGACACAGGATTCTCCCCTGGACGACAGTTTTTCGGGCGAGCGAAATGTATCACGTCGCACTGTGTTTTTGTACAGTATTTTTCATGGATTCGCCAACAAATTTGTCAACCTCGCGCCCTCTGAAGGAAAACCCCTAGCTGCGCGTCGTTGCTCCATCACCCCTTCGCCTCTTAATATTTTCGAAAATCCTCAGAGTTTTATAAAACCAGGGGCAAGGGATGGAAGCGAACCGCTACGACGCCTACCGTGAGAACACCGCAGGCCGCGCCAATGTGGCCGACTCCCCGGAACGGGTGGCTTACTACCAGGAACTTGCGCGGCTGGAGACGGGCGCATTGTGGACGGTGGCAAACAAGATCGAGCCCTGGGCGCCGCGTTCGGCGTCCGTGCCCGTCGTCTGGCGCTACCGGGACCTGCGCGGCCATGTCCTGCGTTCCGCCGAACTGGTCTCGCCCGAAGAGGCGGGCCGGCGCGTGATCTACCTGAACAATCCCGGTCGCCGCGACGTGGCCGCAGCAGTGGGCTGGCTGTACTCCGGCCTGCAGGTCATGAAACCGGGCGAACTGGCCTCCGCGCATGCGCACTCCCATTCCGCGCTGCGCTTCATCATGGAAGGCCAGGGCGCGTACACCGTGGTCGACGGCCACAAGATGACACTGGGCGCGAACGACTTCGTGCTGACGCCCAACGGCACCTGGCACGAGCACGGCGTGGCGCAGGACGGCACCACCTGCATCTGGCAGGACGGCCTGGACATCCCGCTGGTCAATGCACTGGAGGCGGGCTTCTATGCCGTGCATCCCGACCTGAACCAGACGGTGACCCATCCCGTGGACGACACCAGCGGCGCCTGGGGCGGCGTGGCGCTGCGGCCGCAGGTGTCCGGCTGGACCAAGCCTTATTCGCCGCTGTTCAAGTACGAATGGGAACCCACCTACGAGGCGCTGCGGCGCTACGCGCGCACCACCGACGGCAGCCCCTACGACGGCATCCTGCTTGAATACGTCAATCCGGCGACCGGCGGCCCGGTCATGCCCACCATCGGCGCCAGCATGCAGATGCTGCGTCCCGGAGAGCACACCAAGGCGCACCGCCACACTGGCAGTTTCATCTATCAGGTGGCCAAGGGCAGCGGTTTTTCCGTCATCGACGGCAAGCGCTACGACTGGACCGAACGCGACATCTTCTGCGTGCCCTCCTGGGCCATCCATGAACACGCCAACCTGTCTTCCAGCGACGACGCCTGCCTGTTCTGTTTCAACGACCTGCCCGTCATGCGGTCGCTGTCGCTCTACCGCGAGGAAGCGGTCCAGGACAACGGCGGCCGCCAGCTGCTGATCTAGTTTTCATGCGCGGCGCCGCCCCGTGGAGGCGCCTGATTCAACCCTTTTCCCTTTGGAGTATCTATGCGTCTGGTGACTTTTCGCGCTCATCCCACCGCTGCCGCCCGGTTGGGCGCGCTGGTCGACGGCTATGCGGTGGACCTCTTCCTGCTGGGGCAGGAAGGCGGTGTGGACCTGCCCGACGACATGCTGGACTTCATCGACCTGGGGCCGGTCGCGGTGGAGCAGGCGACGCGCCTGATCGATACGTTCCGCGGCGCCTGGCCGGTCGGCACGGCGGTGCCGCAAGAAAACGTGAAGCTCCTGGCGCCCATTCCGCGTCCCCGCAAGAACATCTTCGGCATCGGCCTGAACTATGTCGAGCACGTGGCGGAATCCAGCCGTACGCTGGACACCTCGGCCGACTTGCCCAAGCAGCCGGTGATCTTTTCCAAGCCGCCGACCGCCGTGATCGGGCCGGGCGACGCGATCGAGCACAACGCGAAGATCACGCAGCAGCTGGACTGGGAAGTGGAACTGGCCGTCATCATGGGCCGGCGCGCTACGCGCGTGGCGGAAGCGGACGCGCTGTCCTATGTGTTCGGCTACAGCGTGATGCTGGACATGAGCGCCCGCGATTGCCGCCGCGCGGGCCAGTGGATCTATTCCAAGGGCCAGGACACGTACGCGCCTTTCGGTCCTTGCATCGTGACGGCGGACGAGATCCCCGATCCGCAGGTGCTGGACCTGTGGCTGACGGTCAACGGCGAGAAGAAGCAGGGCTCGAACACGCGCCACATGCTGTTCAAGGTGCCCTTCCTGATCTCCGACATCAGCGCCGCCATTACGCTGGAGCCGGGCGACATCATCGCCACCGGCACGCCGGAGGGTGTGGGCGCGGGCCGCAAGCCGCAGGAATGGCTGTGGCCGGGCGACGTGGTGGTGGCGTGCGTCGAGGGCATAGGCACGCTGCGACATCCCGTGGTGGCGGTATAGGGGGCGGCGCTTGAAACCAAGAATCAAGGCCCTGCGCGAGGATCCGGGCGCGGACGGCGGCGCCGAGGTCGAAGACATCACGCTGTCGGAGCAGATCTACAGGCAGCTGCGGCGCGACATCATGCGCGGCGCGTTCGCGCCTGGGCAATCGCTGCGCCTGGAGCTCCTCAAGCAGCGCTATGGCGGCAGCTTTTCGCCCATCCGGGAAGCCCTGAACCGGCTGCGCAGCGAACGCATGGTGCTGACCACCACGTCGCGCGGCTTCCGGATCGCGCCGCTGTCCATCGAGGAAATGCGGGATGCTTGCGAAACCCGCATCCTGATCGACTGCGACGCGCTGAGGCGTTCGCTGGCCAACGCCGACGATGCCTGGGAGGCACGCCTGGTCGGAGCATTCCATGCCTTGGCGCTGGCAGCCCGGCGCGCGGACGAGGCACCGGTCCTGGACCAGGAGCGGGAGGAAGCGCTGGAGGCGCGGCACCAGGACTTTCACCATGCGCTGATCGGCGCCTGCCGTTCGCCCTGGCTGCTGGACCTTTCCGCGCAGCTGTACGCGCAGACGGAACGCTACCGCCGGCCCGCGCGGGCCGACGCCATGGCCTACGGCCCGGAGCGCAACGTCGATGACGAGCACCGCCAACTGCTGCAGGCGGCGATCTCGCGCGACGCGGACCGCGCGGTCGCGATGCTGGCCGCGCATTACCGCAGGACGGCGCAGGTCATCGAACATATCCTGACCCGGCCTGCCGGGCAGGCGGCGGCCTGAGCCGCACGGCGCTTGCTCCATGCCGTAAGCTTGTCATCCATGGCGGACCTGAAACTCCTCGAAGACCTGATGGCGCTGGCGCAGACCGGCAGCTTCGTGCGCGCGGCCGAACTGCGCCATGTGACGCATCCCGCATTCGGCCGGCGCATCCGCGCGCTGGAAGCGTGGGCTGGCGCGCCGCTGGTGGAGCGCCAGCGCCTGCCCGTGACGCTGACGGTCGAAGGCGAGGCCCTGTTGAAGACTGCCGCGCAGGTGGTGGAGCAGATGGGGCTGGTGCGCCATCGCATCCGCAGTTCGGGCGCGGGCGGCGAGGCCGTCCTGCGCATTGCCACGGGCCGGAGCCTGGCGCGGACCCTGGTGGCGGACTGGATCGCCAGGCTGCGCCATCGCGCGCCCAAGGTGCTGACCGAGGGCACGCAGGTCGAACTGTCCACCGGCATGATGCAGGACATGGCGGCCAGGCTGGAGCAGGGCAAGGTCGATTTGCTGTGCTGCTACGAGCATCCGGGGCTGTCGGTGCAGCTCAGTCCGGGGCGCTACCGCTACATGACGCTGGGTACCGACAAGCTGGTGCCGGTCAGCCAGGCGGATTCGCGGGGGCGTGCGCGCCATGCGCTGGAAGAGGGCGGCCCCCCCGCGCCTCTGATTACGTATGCGGGCGGGCTTGCGATGGAACGCATCGTGGGCGACCGCCTTGAGAACACGCCGTATGCGTTTACGCCTTTCCTGCGCAGCGATTCGCTGGATGCCGCGCATGGCGCCGTCGCCAAGGGGCTGGGCGTGGCCTGGCTGCCCTGGTCGATGGTTGCCGCGGATTGCCGCCGGGGCGCGCTGGCCGCGCTGGGCGGGCGCAGCGACGAGATCACCTTCGAGGTGCGCCTGTACCGGTCGCGGGCCAGGCTGGCCGATCTGGCCGAAGCCGCCTGGGAAGCCACCGCCAGCCGGAAGGCATAGGCGCGCGGGGCAAGCTGGGGACGTTGAACGTAATCAGCACTGGAATGTGCCGACTTGGCACGTAATGCCCCTACTCCGCGCCGGAGAATAGCTCCCGAAACCTCAAATGAGACGGCGCCGCCGTCCGCCACAGCACCCCAGGGAGAAAGTAATGAAGTCCGTATTGCATCCGCTGCGCCGCGCGCTTGTCGCGCTCTGTGCAACCTCCGCGCTGGTCGCGGCCCCATCCGCCTTCGCCGATTATCCCGAGCGCGCCATTTCGCTGGTGGTGGGCTACCCGGCCGGCGGCAGCGTGGACCTGACCGCGCGCCTGTTCGGCGAAGAGCTGGCAAAGCGCATGGGCCAGAGCGTCGTGGTGGAGAACGTAGGCGGCGCCGGCGGCACGATCGGCGCGCAGCGCGTGGCGCGCGCAGCGCCGGACGGCTATACGCTGTTGCTGGGCTCGACCAACGAAATGGTGATCGCCAGCATGATCAACAGCGCGGTGAAGTACGACAGCGTGAAGGATTTTTCGGCGCTGGGCGTGATCGCCTCGCAGCCCATGCTGCTGGCCGCCAGCAAGAACTCGGGCGTGAAGACCGCCGCCGAGTACCTGCAGAAGCTGCGCGACTCCGCGCCGGGCAGTTTCAACTACGGCTCGTCGGGCGTGGGCACGACCCTGCACCTGGCTGGCGAGATGATCAACCAGTCCACCGGCACGCGGGCCGAGCACGTTCCCTACCGCGGCGTGGCGCCGCTGGTGACCGACCTGATGAGCGGCCAGCTGGACTACGGCATGCTGGTGCTGTCCTCGGGGCTGCCGCAAGTGCGCGGCGACAAGATCGTGGCCCTGGGCGTGACGGAAAAGACCCGTTCGCCGGTGGCGCCGGACCTGCCCGCGCTGGCCGAGACCCCGGGCTTCGAGTCCGTGGACATCAGCGTCTGGTTCGCGCTGTATGGCCCCGCCGGTCTGCCGGAGCCGGTGGCCGCCAAGTTGCGCACCGCGCTTGCCGACACGCTGAAGTCGGAGCAGTTCCGCGCCAAGATGCAGGAAGCCGGCGGCGTGCTGTCCAAGCCGGGCCTGGACCCGGTGGCCTATCAGGCCGAAGAGACCAAGAAGTACGGCGCGCTGGTCAAGGCCGCCAAGATCGAAGCGCAGTAAATCGGCGCGCGACAAATCACGACAACGAACGACCAGGCATATAGCGGACAACATCATGGAATTCAAGCTCCCCGTTCCCGACCTGAGCGCCGAGCGCGCCGGCAATACCGATACGCCGGGCGTATGGCATTTTGATTCGGGCGTTCCGGGACGGGCGCTCATGGTGTCCGCGCTGGTGCACGGCAATGAGCTGTGCGGGGCATGGGCCCTGAAGGATCTGCTGGCCGCGGGCGTGCGCCCGCGCCGCGGCAGCCTGACGCTGGCATTCTGCAACCTGGATGCGTTCGACCGCTTCGACCATGCCAACCACGACGCCTCGCGCTTCGTGCAGGAAGACATGAACCGGGTGTGGAGTGCGGAGCGCCTGGACAATCCGACCACGCCGGACCGCCGGCGAGGCGCTGCGTTGCGGCCCTGGGTGCGGCAGGCGGACTGGTTGCTGGACCTGCATTCGATGCACGAGCCGGGCGCGCCCCTGCTGCTGACGGGCGTCCTGCCGCGCAACATTGCGCTGGCGCGCCGCCTGAAGGCGCCGCAGCATGTCATCGTGGACGCGGGCCACAAGGACGGCGTGCGCATGCGCGATTTCGAACACTTCGGCGATCCGTCCCGGGACGACGCCTGCGCCCTGCTGATCGAATGCGGATTTCACGGCGACCTGTCCTCGCGCGATGTGGCGCGCGACATGACGGCGCGCATGCTGGTGGAATCTGGCGTGGTGGATGCGCAGGACCTGCCGGCAGGCTGGCTGCTGCCCGACCCCGCCGCGCAGCGCGTGCTGGAAGTGACGAACGCGGTGGTGGCGCCGTCCATGGACGTGCGCTTCGCCGGCGCGTGGACCGGCCTGGAAACGTTCGAGGAAGCGGGTTCGACGATAGGCTGGGCGGACGGGCAGCCTATCGTGACGCCTTACGGCAACTGCACGCTGATCATGCCGTCGCTGCGGCAATTGAAGCCCGGCGTGACGGTGGTGAGGCTGGCACGAGACTACGCGGGCTGACGGCGGCGCCGGGCGGCCGGCGCTGTCGTGCTATTTCTGCGGTGTGTAGCGCAGCTCGTCGAGCTGATAGCCCTGCGCGGTGGCGGCGGCCAGGGCCTTGTCCAGGTCTTCCTTCGTCATTTGCGGCGAGCGCGACAGGATCCACAAATACTTGCGGTCGGGCGTGCCAACCACGGACCAGCGGTACTCCGGGTCCAGTCCGATGACCCAGTAATCGCCCTTGAACGGCTTGGCGAACGAGACTTCCAGCTTGGCGTTGT
>RCUK01001280.1_pt1 | contig 16618 bp, 13 predicted proteins | sample 2166381 | NCBI WGS metagenome assembly RCUK01 (sample SAMN09932809, study PRJNA488358) | compost metagenome | isolation source: compost soil in an enriched community | place: Germany: Experimental Botanical Garden | reverse complement strand
CCAGCGAGCAGGACAACGAAGACCTGTTCTGGGCCATCCGGGGCGGGGGCGGGAATTTTGGCGTGGTCACCATGTTCGAATTCCAGCTGCATCCCGTCGGACCGCAGGTATTCGGGGGACTGGTGGTGCTGCCGCTGGAACAGGGCAGGGAGGCTCTTGTGAAGTATCGCGAGGCGCTGCGGACCATGCCCGAAGAGCTGACGGTATGGGCCGTGCTCAGGCTGGCGCCGCCGCTGCCGTTCCTGCCGGAATCCGTGCACGGCAAGCCCGTCGTTGCATTCGCCGCCTGCTATACCGGCGCCGTGGAGAAGGGACCGGATGCCGTCGCGGCGGTGCGGGCGCTGGGTAAGCCATATGGCGAGCATCTGGGCCCGATGCCTTATGCGGCCTGGCAGAAGGCCTTTGATCCCTTGCTGACGCCAGGGGCGCGCAATTACTGGAAATCGCACAATCTTGAATCGCTGCAGGATGGCTTGATCGATGCCGTGGTTGCGGCGGTCGAAAGCCTGCCGTCGCCGCAGTGCGAGATATTCTTCGGCCATATCGGCGGCGCCCCGATGCGCACCCCGGTTCCCACGACGGCTTATCCGCACCGCTCGGCGCAGTTCGCCATGAATGTGCATGGGCGCTGGGACGATCCCAAGGACGACGATCGCTGCATCGCATGGGCGCGGGATATCTTCCGGGCTACGGAGCCCTATTCGCAAGGAGGGGTTTATGTGAATTTCCTGACTCAGGACGAGACTGGTCGGGTGGGCGCGGCCTACGGGCCGAACTTTGACCGGCTGGTCCAGGTGAAGACCCGGTACGACCCGCAGAACCTGTTCCGGCACAACCAGAACATCAGGCCGGCTGCGCCCTGAGGGGACCGGGAGATCACTCGCATCGCGTCTCAGGCAAGCTTGACCATGCGGAGCAGGTTCGTGGTGCCAGCCTCGCCAAAGGGCAGGCCGGCGGTAATTGAGATGGTATCGCCAGCTGTGGCCAGCCCTTCGGCGCGCGCGATGGCGCAGGCAGTGTTTGTCATCTCGTCGACGTTCTCGACGCCCTGGGTCAGCACGCAATGCGTGCCCCAGACCAGGCCCAATCGGCGTGCCGTCGTGCGCTTCGGGGTCAGCGCAAGGATGCTGGAGCGCAGCCGTTCACGCGCCGCGCTCAGGCAGGTGGCGCCAGAGTCCGTGTAGGTCACGGCGCATGGGATGTTCAAGGCTCGGGCGACCTCGCGCAGAGACAGGGCAAGGGCGTCCGCGATGCTGGGGGTGGCGCTCGTCATCGGCTGAACGGCATCCTGTGCCGACAGATGAGTAGTGTCTGACTCAACCTCGGCGATGATATGAGCCATGATGGACACGGCTTCCAGCGGGTGCGCCCCCATCGCTGTTTCGCCCGACAGCATGACGGCGTCCGCGCCTTCATAGATGGCGGTGGCGACGTCCGAGGCCTCGGCCCGCGTGGGGATGGGCGAGGAGATCATGGACTCCAGCATTTGGGTCGCCACGATGACTGGCCGACCTCGCTGGCGGCATTCGCGGATGATGGCGCGCTGCGCGACAGGCACCTTCTGAGGAGGCAGTTCCACGCCAAGATCGCCACGGGCCACCATGACGGCGTCGGCGGCCTTGACGATCTCTCCGATGCTCTCCAGCGCCTTGGGCTTCTCGATCTTGGCGATCAGCCAGGCACGGCCGCCGACGCGGGCGCGCAGGTCCTCGATATCGCTTGCGCGTTGCACGAACGACAGCGCAATCCAGTCCACGCCCAGCGACAGGCCGAACTCGAGATCGGCGATGTCCTTGGTGGTCAGCGGGCTGAGCGGCAGGATGGTGTCGGGCACGTTGACGCCCTTGCGCGCGCTCAACATGCCCCCGGTCACGACGCGCGTGTCTATATGGGACGGCGTGCTGGCGATCACCTCCAGTCTCACGCGGCCATCGTCAAGCAGCAGTGATGCACCGGGACTCATATTGGCCTGGTAGATCTCCGGATGCGGCAGTTGCACACGGTGATTCGTTCCCGGGGTCGGGTCCTGATCCAGGCGGAACGACTGCCCTGCCGCCAGCATCACCGATCCGGCCTGAAACTGCCCGATCCGCAGCTTGGGACCCTGCAAATCAAGCAGCACGGTGGTCGGCCGGTTGTAGGCCGCTTCCAGGGAACGGATCACATCAAAGCGTTGACGATGATCTTCATGGGAACCATGACTGAAGTTCAGGCGGAACACGTCCACTCCTGCTTCGAACAGCGCCTTGATCATTTCTGGCGAAGAAGAGGAGGGGCCCAGCGTGGCGACGATCTTGGCTTTGCGGTTGCGCTTCATGTGTGTCTTAACGATTGACCGAACGTGCCGGTATGGTGAGGATAAGCACGGCGCCAATCAGGGCGATGCCTGCAAGAATATACAGGGCCATGCCCGCCGAGCCCGTCGAGGTCCGTACCCACCCCACGAGATAAGGACTGACAAACCCCGCCAGATTGCCAAAGGAATTGATCATTGCAAGCCCTCCTGCCGCCGCCATGCCGCCCAGGAATGCGGAAGGCAGGGGCCAGAACATGGGCAAAGCCGTGAAGAAGCCCATCGTGGCCAGGGTCAATGAGACCAAGGCAAGCATGCTGGTCGGCGGGAAGTAGGCGGCGCCCATCACGCCGATGCCCGCCATCAACACCGGAACGATCAGGTGCCAGCGGCGCTCGCGTTTGCGATCCGCGGAATAGCCGATGACCAGCATGGTGATGGCGGCTGCAATGTAGGGCACGGCGCTGACCAGGCCCACGGCCGTGCTGGACTCGATGCCACTGGCCTTGATAAGGGTGGGCAGCCAGAAGCTGATGGCGTACACACCCATCTGGATGCAGAAGTAGATCATGCAAAGCGTCCAGACGCGGCGGTCTTTCAGCGCCAGCACAAAGCTGTTCTGTTCCTGGGCGTTGGCCTCGGCATTCAAGGTCTCGGTCAGGGCCCGCTTTTCTTCGCCAGTAAGCCACGTGGCGTCGTTCACGCGATCTGTCAGGACAAACAGGACGGATATGCCGATGAAGACGGTAGGCAGGCCCTCGAGCAGGAACAGCCACTGCCAGCCGTCCATGCCCATGCTGCCGTCGAAATGATCCAGGATCCAGCCGGACAAAGGTCCGCCGATGATGCCCGACACAGGAATGGCAGCCATGAACAGCGCGGTGATCCGGCCGCGCCTGGCGGCGGGGAACCAGTAGGTCAGGTACAGGATGATTCCAGGGAAGAAGCCCGCCTCCGCCACGCCGAGCAGAAACCGCAGCACATAGAACGCGGCCGGCGTTTGAACAAACATCATGGCGGCCGAGATCAGGCCCCAGGAAATCATGATGCGGGCGATCCACCTCCTGGCGCCCACGCGGTGCAGGATCATGTTGCTCGGCACCTCGAACAGGAAATAGCCGATGAAGAAGATCCCCGCGCCCAAGCCGTATATCGCCTCGCTGAACGAAAGCGCGTTGGACATCTGCAGCTTGGCAAAGCCGACATTGACCCGGTCGAGGTAGGCAAAAAAGTAGCAGACGAATAAAAACGGGATCAACCGCCAGACGACCTTTTTCAAGGCGCGCTCGACAATCTGCTCGCGCTCGCTGCCACTATCGATGGGCGGGCGTCCCGCCAGGGTGTGTCCAACGCTCATTGCATGTCTCCGATATTGTTTTAGTGGTCCGGGCCTTAGCGGCCCGCAAGGGCGGCCGCGCCGATGAAGTCGCCGGGGCGGTCATCGCCGGTCTCAAGGCGGATGCCCTCGTTCCATTTCGCCATGCGCTCCGAGCGGGCAAATGAACCGACCTTCAATTGGCCCGCGTTCCAGCCCGTTGCCAGATGGACGATCGCGACGTCTTCGGTCTCCCCCGACCGGGCGGAGACGATGGTGCGAAATCCGGCGTGCCGGGCGGCATCCAGCGCCGCGCGCGTTTCGGTGACCGTGCCGGCCTGGTTCGGCTTGATCAGGACGGTGTTGCAGGCCCCCTTGGCGGCGGCTTGCGTGACGCGCTCGGCGTTCGTCACCAGATAGTCGTCGCCAACCACCTGGACTTTGTTGCCTGCCGCCTTGGTAAACGCGATCAGCCCGCGTTCGTCATCCTCGGCCAGAGGGTCTTCGATCGAGACGATGGGATATTTTTCGATCCAACCCAGGAGCTTTTCGCACAGCCCATCCGAGTCCAGCGATTGGCCTTCCAGCGCGAGTTGATACTGCCCGTTGCGGCCAAATTCCGAGGCTGCGATATCGAGCGCAATGGCCACATCCCGGCCGGGTTCGAAGCCGGCTTTCTCAATCGCGGCGACCAAGGTGTCCAACGCGTCCTCGTTGCGGGCGAAGTTTGGCCACCATCCGCCTTCGTCGGCGATTCCTGCCTGCCCGCCGCGCGCCACCATCAATTCCCCGGCGGCCCGATACACTTCGGCGGTCATCTCCATTGCCTGCTCGAAGCGTTGGGCGCCGGTTGCGATGATCATGAAATCCTGCACATCGACGCGCCGGCCCGCATGCGCGCCTCCCCCGAATATCTGGACTTGAGGCAAGGGCAGATGGGTCGCCTGCGAACCGGCGAGATACCGCCATAGCGGCTGGCTCGCGTCCGCGGCGGCAGCATGCAGTACCGCCAGCGAAGTGGCGATCAGTGCATTTCCGCCCAAGCGCGATTTCGTGGCGGTCCCGTCCAGCGCAATCAGGGCGGCATCGATTCCCGCCTGGTCGCTGACCTCGCGTCCGATCAGGATCGGGGCGATTTCCCGGTTTACGCCGGCGACAGCCTGCATCACATCGAGCCCGCCCAGGCGCGTACCGCCATCGCGCAACTCGACGGCTTCACGCGAGCCGCGCGACGCGCCCGCGGGGGCGATGCCGCGGCCGGCGCGGCCTGACGCGGTGGTGATCTCGACTTCAACAGTAGGGCGCCCGCGCGAGTCCCAAATGCGGCGGGCCTTTACGTTGCTAATGACGGTCATATGGAGAATTCCTTGGTCCAGTAATCGCGGATCTGGCTGAGCTGATCCGCGGGCGATTGAAGTAGGGAGATGGCCGCCGTGCGAATGCGGCCGCGGGCGTTGTCATTCAGATATTCCGCCGGCGATTTGCCGTCGATGCGGGCTAGCGTCAAGGCAGGCAGCAAATGGGCGACGCGCTGCTCAAGCGCGCGCGGCGATTCGAAATCCACATGGGGGAAATAGGCGTCCACGAGAGCCTGGTAGGCCTGCATCAGCGCGGCGAGGTGCTGTGGCATCCAGGCGGCTTTCAAGAGCAGATGATTCAGGCAGAACGCGACATCGAATGCGGGTTCGCCGTACCAGGCGCATTCCGCGTCCAGCAATACCGGGCCAGCCGCGCCCACCATGATGTTCTTGGGGCTGACGTCGCCATGCACCAGGACCTTCCGGTTGCTTTGCGTCAGCTTGACGAGATCGAGCAGACGCGTGGCCAATACCGGGTGCACTCGCGCGGTCTCGACCAGATAGGGCTCCAGACGAATCGCATAGAAATTCTCGTCCGTGGCGAAGCGAGTCCGAAGCGCCTCGTCGTCGGCCGTGGCCTGGTGTATGCGGCCCAGCACATCGCCGACTTGCCGGGCCACCTCGGCATCGACCTGGCCGGCGAGCAGGGCGGTTTTCCAGTTCTTGTAGTCGCCCGCCAGATACTCCATGACGAAGCTCTTTGACGCGGCATCCTGCCCCAGGACGCGCGGGACATTTCCCGGCACCACGGTGGCCGCCGTGTTCAACCAGTCAATCTCCGCGAACACGCGGTCCACTGGCACCAGCCATTCCTTGGCCACTTTGAGTTGGGGCAAGGCTTGCTTGAGGCAATACGTTCCAGAGGCCAGCTCAATCCTGTAAATGCCGGAGGACACGCCTCCCGTCAGCGGGGTGATCACCGGTGTTTCCCCGGTCTTTGCCAAAGCCAGTTTCACGAGCAATTGCTGTAGCTCCGCAGGTGTCTGCGTCAGGTCCACGAATTCCATGGTTAGTCTCTTTCTCGGTAAGTAGCGGCTCGTCCTAAGGCGTCGCCGGCAGATTATGCACACGTGTGCGTAAACGTGCGAGCGATTTTGCTTCAGGGTTTTCACTTAGATTTTTCGGCGAGCCGGGCCTGTCGACTCGCGCGTGACGAGCTGCGGTTCAAAGATGGCGGCGGCTTCGGTAAAGTGCGGCTCTCGAAGTGCGCTGAACATAAGCCGGGTGGCGTGCGCACTCATGTCATGAACGGGCAGCGCCATGCCGGTGATGGCGGGATTGCTGACTTCAAACCATTCGGTGTCGCCATAGCCCATAAGCGACAAATGCCCGGGCACGGCAACCTGCGCTTCGCGCAATCCTTTCAAAGCCCCCAATAACTGGCGGGGGCTGGCGACAATCAGAGCGGTAATGTCCGGGCACTCGGTCAACAGTCCAAGGACTGCCTGGCGGCCGAACTCAGGCAAGGTGGAGCCCAGCCGGATCCAGGCAGGATCTTGCGCCACGCTGGCGGCTTGCATGGCATTCAGATAGCCGTTCAGACGCGCGCCGCCGGTACTGAGTTCGGCGGCGGCCCCGATATAGGCGATGTGGCGATGGCCCAGCGCCAGCAGGTGCCGCGTGGCGGCATTCAAGGCTTGTTCATCCGCGACGCGCACGGACAAGGGGCCGAGATCCGCGTCGAAACGAAGCAGCTGAACATGCGGCAACCGGGCCAGCATCTGCCTCGTGGCCGCGGTGCTGCGGCCACAAGGCGCAACCATTACTCCCAGGGCACGGCTGGCAAGCAAGGCGCGCACGTGTTCTTCTTCACGCTGAGGATCGTCCTCGGAGACCCCCAGCACGACCTGATATCCCTGCTGGGCGCATTCGTTGGCCAGCGCTCGGGCCACCGCGCTGAAAAACTCGTTTTGGACGTCCGGCACGATCAGGCCAAGAATCCGGCTTGCTCCGTTTCGCATCAGGCGAGCGCCGGAATTGGGGATGTACCCCAGGCGTTCCGCCTCTTCACGGACCCGGGCCTTGGTCGCGACGCTGATGCTGCGGTGATCGTTCAGCGCGCGCGATACCGTCGTGTGCGCCAGACCTAAAGACTCCGCGATGTGCTTGATCGTGACCATGGGAACGCCGCCCGAGTGAAAACCGTGGTAGTTGAAGGGTTCACATACTGCCATACGAGAGCAGTTTATGAACGGTGCGCGTGAATTCCGTCGCGCAAGCGCCCGTGCCGTGGCGTCCGCCGCCATGTCGTTCCCGCGGAGCTCCGGCAAAAATGCTATCACCGCCCATAATAATTGCGACCTTGCCGCAGAATCGCCCCCGCCTCGCCCCTCCTACACTTGCCGCATGCTGGCGCTCGACCAGCCATGGACCGAGAATTCGCAAGGATAGGGGAGATAACCATGATGCACCGTTACGTGCGCCGCGTTTGCGCGGCGCTGTTTTGCGCCACAGCACTGATGTCAGGAGCCCACGCCGCCCAGACGCTCAAAGGGCCCATCAGGATCGTGGTCGGCTATCCGCCTGGCGGCGCGGCGGATGCCGTGGCCCGCGTCTATGCCGACAAACTGCGCGAGGCCCTGCAGCTTTCCGTGGTGGTGGAAAATCGCCCCGGCGCCGGCGGGCAGATCGCGGCGCAGACCTTCCTGTCGGCGCCCAAGGACGGAACCATGCTGCTGGTGGCCAACAGCCACATGATGTCGACCCTGCCGCTGACCATACCGTCGGTGAAATACGATCCGGTGAATGATTTCGCGCCCATAGGCAAGATGGCCGGGTTCGAACATGTGCTGGCCGTGGGCCATGGCGTCGCCGCCAAGACCCTGGACGAGTACATCGGCATGACCAGAAAGGACGCGAACGCCGGCATGTTCGGTATTCCCGCGCCTGGCAGCGCGCCGCAATTCATCGGGTATACCTTGGCGCAGAAGAACAATGTTCCGCTGGTGCCGGTTCCCTACAAGGGCGGCGGTCCCCTGGTCGCGGATCTGCTGGGCGGGCACGTGACCGCCGGCATCGACGCGTTGGGCGGCATGGTTGAACACCACCGTTCGGGCCGGCTGAAGATTCTCGCCGTCACCGGTCCGCGCCGCATGGATGCCCTGCCCGAGGTGCCGACGTTCACGGAGCTGGGCTACCCCTCCCTGGATACTTCGGGCTGGGTCGGCCTGTTTGCGCCGCGCGGCACGGACAGCGCCATCATTGCTCAGGTGAATCAGGCGCTCACGGATATTTCATCCAAGCCGGAAATCCAGGCTGCGCTGTTGCCCATCGGATTTGTGCCGGCCAGCAGCACGCCGGCTGGCTTGCAGGAGGCTGTCGCGCAGGACCTGGCAATCTGGGGGCCCATCATCAAGGCCTCTGGCTATCAGGCGCAATAGGAAGCGGCTCGCATGTTCGACACTCTGGAAACCGAGCACTACTTTGCGCCGGACTATGGCGCGGCGCGCGAGAAGTTCCTGGCCGCGTGCCGCCTGTGCGATCTGCCAGTCGAGTCCTGGCAGCATCCTCTGAACGGTCCCGGCGGCGCGCCGCTATTTACGGACGTGGCCCGGATCGGTCCCAGGTCCGCGCGCCATGTGCTGGTCCTGACTTCGGGCGTGCATGGGCCGGAACTGATGGCGGGGTCGGGGTGCCAGATCGGATGGCTGTTGCGTACCGGCGGCAGGGCCCTGCCGCCGGACACCGCGGCTGTGCTGGTACATGCGATCAACCCCTGGGGCGCGGCGCATTTGCGTCGCTATACCGATGGCAACGTGGATCTCTGCCGCAACTACGTGGATTTCAGCCATGCTCAGGGTTGCGCGCAAGGGTATGAAGCGCTGCATGCGGCCGTCGTCGCGGACCCGCGGGATGCGCCGGCGGTAAGCGCCGCCGACGCCACGCTTGCGCGCTTTCAGCGGGAGCACGGTACGCCCGCGCTTTACGCGGCGCTGATGGCGGGCCAGTATCGCTATCCGGACGGGATGGGCTATGGCGGCGCGGGCCCGGATTGGTCGCGCGTCACGATGGAGCGCATTTTGCGCGAGCACGCAGCCACGGCGGAGAGGGTCAGTCTGGTGGACTACCACACGGGCCTGGGCGCCTACTCGTACGGCTGCGTGGTGGCGTTGCAAAGCGGCGCCGCATTGGAGCGGGTGCGCAGCGTCTTTGGCGAGTGGGTGCTGGCGCCTTTGTCGACGACGCGAGTCGAAGACAGGGTGCCGGTCACCGGACACACCACGCCGGGCTATGAACAGATCCTGCCGCAAGCGCGGGTGATGGCCCTGGTGCTGGAATATGGCACCTACGCGCAGGAGCGGATGCTGGAACTGCTTTTGGCGGACCACCGGGAGACCTTTGGCGGTGCGCGGTCCGGGCATTCCGGATCCGCGGCCCGCCAGGGTCTGCTGCGGTTCTTCTACCCGGATGATCCGCGATGGAAGCGAGCCGTGTTCGAGCGCTCGCAGCAGGTCATCGCGCAGGCCATGGCTGACCTGTCGCGGGATTGAGGCCAGCCGGCCGGAACCGGGGTCCCGGCCTCAGGCCCCGCGTTCAGGCAAGCGCCTGCTCGCCTCGCGCAAGCAGCGTGCCGAAGGTGGCGCTGTCGATGTTGGCGCCGCAGACGATGATCCCGACCCGCTTGCCTTGCAGGCGTTCCCGCAGCGGGCCCAGCACTGCGGCCAGGGCGGTGGCGGCCGCAGGTTCAACGGCGAGCTTGCCGTCCCGGAACTGCACGGCCATGGCGCGGCAGATCTCATCGTCGCTGACCGTGACCAGATCGTCGAGGTACCGGCGGCACAAGCCATAGGCCACCGGCAGCGTCATCGGCGGAGCCAGGCTGTCGGCGATGGTGCTGGGCGGCGGGTTCATGCGCACGGGCTCGCCCTTGGCGAAGCTCAGGCTCATTACATTCGCGCCTTCCGGCTCCACGCCGTAGACCTGGCATCGGGGCAGTACCGTCTTGATGGCAGCCGACACGCCGCTGGCCAATCCTCCGCCGCCAATCGCCACGACGACGGCGTCCAGCTCCGGGGCCTGCGCCGCCAGTTCCAGACCGAGCGTGGCGGTGCCCAACGAGGTGTAGATGCCTTCAAACGGGTGGATCATGGCGCGGCCTTCGTCGGCCATGATGCGTTCCATCTCGGCAAACGCGGCGGCGCCGTCCTGGGCCAGCACAATTTCCGCGCCATAGCTGCGCGCCACGGCCAGCCGTTGAGGGTTCGCGCTGGCCTGCACCACCACCTTGGCGCTGACGCCGACCGCCTTGGCGGCAAACGCCGCGGCGATGGCATGGTTGCCCGCGCTCACGGCGGTAATTCCCCGGGCGCGTTGCTCCGGCGTCAATTGCATCGCTACGTTTAGCGCGCCGCGCGCCTTGAATGTTCCGGTTTTCTGGAAGAGCTCCAGCTTCATCAGCACCTGCGTCGACGAGTCCAGCAGGCGGTCCAGATTCGGACCGCTCAGAGGGGCCACAGGTGTCGTGTAAATGTGCGGGGCCAAGGTGGCGGCGGTGCCGCGCATGGCGTCCAAGGTCAGGGTCTGGCTCATGGGTTTCGATCTTTGGGCGAGGATAAGGGAAGGAGCTGGATTCGCAAGGCCCCGGCTCAGGGAAGCAAGGCGACCGCTTCGATTTCAACCAGCGCGCCGGGCACCATCAAGTCCGCGCGCACCGTGGAGCGGCTGGGCGGCGTGCGTGTGCCCAATGCGTCGGCATAGGCGGCATTGAACGCTGTGAAGTCGTCGCTGCGGGTGAGCCAGACGGTGGTCTTGACCACGTCGTCCAGGGACAGGCCCACGGGCGCCAGCGCGGCTTCGATATTGCGCATGCACTGGCGGGTCTGTTCGGCCACGCCGCCCTGCACCAGCGTGTAGCCGCTGCTGAATGCCATCTGTCCGGACACATAGGCCAAGGAGCCCGCCACCCGGACAGGCGAAAAATGGGGTGTCGGGCCGGGTTGGGCTGGCGGGACGGCGGCAAGGCGGGCAGATGTCATGGGCTGATGGCGGTGCCCGCCGGGCAGGCAGGCACCGCTGGAAGTCGTTGGAAACCTTCATGATGGGCATGCCGGCGGCGTCGCGCTTTTGCGCAGGCATTGCATTGCTTATGCGTGATGCGACCGGGCGGCTGCGTCAGCGACCCGGGCGCATCGCGCTGGGCAGCATGCCGTAGTGGCGCTTGAAGGCGGTCGTGAAGTTGCCCGGATGCTGATACCCCATTTCAAACGCGACCTGCGTGACCGACAGTCCCTCGTTCACCAGCAGGTCGCGCGCACGTTCCATGCGCGCATTCTCCATGTAGCCGCTGATGGTCGTGCCATGCACCGCCTTGAAAATACGCATCAATTTTGCCTGGTGCGTGCCAACCTCCCGGGCCAGCTGGCCCAGGCTGGGCGGCTCGCCAAGCAGTGCGTCGAGCATGTCGCGCGCCTGCATGGCCATGCGCCGGTCGCGAGGGCGCAGGGCCGCGCCAGCGGCAGGAGGGGCATCGGCGCAGATCTGCTGGAAAAAGCGGCCCAGGATCTCAAGCGCCCGGGCTTCAATCAGCATGATCTCCGACGATCCGCAGAAAAAGTCGTCAAGGATGGAGCTGCCAGCGCGGCGCATTTCCCACTGCAGCGGCAGGTCAAGGCTGTAGAAGCTGTCCTCGCGGCCGTCCAGGAAACGCGCGATCGGCGCGGGCGTGGGCAACAACTGGTCCAGGCCGAACTCTTCGTTCAGGAATTCCGCCGTGCAGGCCACGGTGACGGAGCGTTCCGCGATGTCGGCGTCGAACCGCTCGATTTTCGGTTCGCCACGAGGGTGAATCAGCGCGGAACAGGTGGCAATGCCCACGGACTGGCCGCATTGATTGCCGATGCCCACCTTGCTGGCGCCAGCCAGCCGGGTATGAACCTTGATGACGCCGCCGCCGGTAATCGTCTCGGTGGACGGGGCGGCATGCTTCATGTTCGAGGCGCTGACCGACATGCCCGAACCCACGTGGAGATAGGCGCGCTCGCCGGTCACCCCCGCCAGGGGCGATTGCGCGCGCATGATGCGGCGCTTGCCAAACACGCGGTCCTGGACGATGTCGTAACCGGCGGGCGGGGCACCGGCGACGCCTGGCTGCGTGTCGGCGCGGACTATGGCATGCATGCGTATCTCTCCTGGTTGAGGGAAGTTAGCATAAGCCGCCCCGGCTTACCGCTGGCGGCTGTCGTCCAACACGGATTCGTTCAGCCCGCAAGCGCCTGGCGTTCAAGCTCATGACTGATCCTTGCCTTCAGCGCCAGCAGGTGTGTCGCGTGCTGCTGCTCCACCGACGAAGGCGCGTCGTCGGTGATCAGGCTGAAGTTCAGCGCCAGCGCCTGGCTGCCCAGGCCGCACAGTGGCGTGGACATGGCGACTACGCCGGGTTGCCAGGACGCCAGGCAATAGCCGCCGGCTGCGACCTTGGCGATTGCCTGTTCGATGTCGGCCCCGATCGGCTTCCAGGAGGCGCTGCGGTAGCCGCGCCTTATACCGCTCAGCAAGCCTTCGCGTGTGGACGGGTCCAGGGTCGCAAGATAGGCGCGGCCTAGCGAGGTCAGTTCGATCGGGACGCGCTGTCCGGCGACGATGGTGCGCAGCGAAGCCTTGCGGTTGTAGCGGATCGATTCCAGGTAGACCATTTCGGCGCGGTCCGCGCTGGCCAGGCCGACGTTCACGCGGAGTTTGTTGGATACGTCGCGCATAAGGGGCGTTGCCGCCTTGAGTATCGGCGACGCCGCGCGCATCGCGTGGCCCAGGCTGAGCACCGGCGCGGCAAGCCGGTAGGCGCGGGCAACCCGGTCGTGGTCCAGGAAGCCGCAGGTGACCAGGGTCTGGGTCAGCCGGCTGACCGTTGCTGCGGACAAGCCGGTGCGTTCGGCCAGTTCGCCATTACCCAGGAGATCGGTGCCGGGCTTGAAGGCCCGCAGGATTTCCAGGCCGCGCGCAAGCGAGCGGTTCTGGCTAATGCCGGCGAAGCGCCGGGCTGCATCGGGCGGGGATCCTGGCTGCGGGGAAGGGGTCATTCAATTCCACTCTATGGAAATAGGCCGGTGTTTTCGTCCACTTTACCGCCTACCGTGTAGTCATTGCCAGCCAGGAAAACTCCCATGCGGGGATGGCAGGCCAACCGAACATCACGGAGCACGGAGATGGCCGAATACGAATTCATCAAACTGCAGTCGCATGAGGGCGTTGCCACGCTGACGCTGAACCGCCCCGACAAGCGCAACGCGATCAGCGATCCGATGCGCAGCGAACTGATCCACGCGCTGGAAGCGGTTGCCCAGGACCGGGCCATCAAGGCGCTGGTGCTGACGGGGGAAGGGAAAGGATTCTGCGCGGGCGGAGACATTTCAGGGATGCAGCGGCGGATGGACGCGCCGCCGGGCGAGGTCGGATTCAACGGCTGGTCCAGGCAGCAGCGCGTGCATCACGCGGTGGGCCTGTTGCATCGCATGCCCAAGCCCACGATTGCGGCGGTGAACGGCGCTGCGGCGGGCCTGGGCGCCGATACGGCCTTGAGTTGCGATTTCATCGTCGCGTCCGAGAGCGCGACGTTCACCTGGAGCTACATTGCCCGCGGGCTGATCCCGGATGGCGGGGGCATGTACTTCCTGCCGCGCCGCGTGGGGCTGGCGCGCGCCAAGGAATTGATCTATTCCGGCCGCAAGGTGCTGGCGGACGAAGCGTTCAAGCTGGGCATCGCCGACCGGCTCGCGCCCGCGGGCGCGGAGCTGGCCGCGGCGCAGGCCTGGGCCGCCGAGCTGGGGAAAGGCTCGGCAACGGCGCTTGCCCTGAGCAAGTCGGTACTGGACCAGAGCTTCGAACTGACCGCGGACCAGGTCTTTGCCATGGGCAGCCAGGCCCAGGGAATCTGCTACACCAGCGCCGAGCACCGTGACTCCGTGGCCGCGTTCCTGGCCACGATGGCCCAGGCCAGGTCGGCCCGGACCCAGGGAGAGCCCAAATGAGCGGCCTGCTGAAACTGCTGCGGCCGCGCAGCGTGGCGGTGGTGGGCGCATCCGCCGATCCCGCCAAGACCTCCGGCCGCCCCGTGGGATATCTGCGCAGGCACGGGTTTCAGGGCCGGATCTATCCCGTCAACCCCAAGGCGTCCGAGATCGACGGACTGCGTTGCTATCCCGATGTGCGGTCATTGCCGGAAGCGCCGGACGTAGCCATCGTGTTGCTGAGCGCCGAACGAACCCAGCAGGCCATCCGCGATCTGGCGGACATCGGCACCGGCGCCGCGATTGTGCTGGCCAGCGGTTATTCGGAGACCGGCGAGGAAGGCGCTCGCCGCCAGCGCGAGTTGCGCGAGGCGGCTGGCAATATGCGCATCCTGGGACCGAACACGATCGGACTGGTCAACCTGACGGATCACATCACGCTGTCGGCCAGCGGGGCGTTGGAAATCGAGCAGTTGCACAGCGGCGCGGTCGGGCTGGTATCGCAGAGCGGGGGAATCCTGGGCGCGCTGCTGTCGCGGGCCGCGGCGCGCGGCATCGGCTTGTCCAAGCTGATTTCCACCAGCAATGAGGTCGATCTGGACCTGGCCGACTTCGTGGATGCGCTGGTCGATGACCCCGCGACCCGCGTCATTGCGCTATATGTCGAGAGCATTCGCAACCCCGCTACATTCCGCGCCGCCGCGCGCAAGGCGGCCAGGGCCGGCAAGCCCGTGGTGGCGTTCAAGATCGGGCGGTCGGAATCGGGCGCCCAGGCCGCGGCTTCCCACACCGGCGCGCTGGCCGGCGCGGACGGCATGTACGACGCGCTGTTCGAGGATACCGGCGTCATCCGCGCCCAGGCGTTTTCCGATCTGCTGGATGTCTCCGCCGCGCTTGCCCATGAGCGCAAGCTACGCGGGCGCCGCGTCGCGGTCCTGACTTCGACGGGCGGAGCCGGCACGCTGGTGGCGGATTGCCTGGGCGTCGCCGGTTTCGAACTGCCGCTGCCGGACGCAGCCACCGGAGAGGCCCTGCGCGCGTTGCAGACGGGCGGCCATGCGGCGCTGGACCGCAATCCCATCGATGTGACCCTGGCGGGCTTGCAGCCCGAACTGCTGCGCGGCGCGATTCGCATCGTGCTGGAAAGCGACAGCTACGACGCGCTCGTCGTGATCGTCGGTTCGTCCGGCGTGGCGCAGCCCGAGCTGATGGCGGGAGCGCTGAAGGACACGCTGGCGGCGAGCAACAAACCCGTGATGGCCTACATCAGCCCACATGCACCCCGGGCTGCGGAAGTCCTCAGCCGCTACGGCATACCGGCGTTCCACGCGCCCGAGAGCGTCAGCGCCGCCTTGGCGGCGATGTGGCAGGTGCACGCGCGCAGCCTGCTTCCCCAGCGCGGCCGACAGCAGACCGCGAAGCCCGTTCCGGTGACTTGCGCGGAAAGCGGCTCGCTGGACGAAGCCCGGGCCAAGGCGCTTTTTGCCCGATTCGGCATCCCCGGCGTCAGGGAGATCGTGGTCCGCTCCGAGGATGAGGCCGCAAAGGCCGCCGCGACGCTGGGGCCACGCGTGGTGCTGAAGCTCTTGTCCAGCGAAATCACGCACAAAAGCGATGTGGGCGGCGTGGCCGTCAATGTCGCGCCGCAGGACGTGCCGGAGCGCCTGCGGCGGATGGCCGCCGATGTCCAGCGCCACACCGGACGTCGGCCCGATGCGTTCCTGGTCCAGGAAATGGTGTCCGGCGCGGCCGAGGTGATCGTGGGGCTGCATCGGGATCCGCTGGGCGCCGCGATCCTGCTCGGCATGGGCGGCGTCGTCGCCGAGCTGGTCCGGGACACGACGCTGCTGCTGTTGCCGGAGGATGGAACGGCCCTGGCGGCCGATCAGGTCCTGGCGGCGCTACAGCGCTTGAAGACCTGGCCCTTGCTGGATGGCTATCGCGGACGCGAACGGTCCGATGTGCCGGCGCTGGTCGAGGCGATTCTTGCGTTTGCAGGCATGGCGGCCGCGCTGCAGGACCAGCTGATCGAAGCGGAGATCAACCCCTTGTTCGTCAAGCCTGCGGGGCAGGGCGTATGCGCGGCCGATGGCGTGGCGGTCTTGCGGGGGCATTCGAATTAATTCTGGCGAGCAGATAAACAGGAGACAAAGCATGAAATACAGAAACACACTCGCGCGTGGCTGCACGGCTGTTGCCGTGGCCATGCTGGCATTTGGCGCATTGACGGCGCCGCAGGCCCGCGCGGCCTTTCCGGACCGGCCCCTGCGCATCGTCGTGCCCTTCACGCCGGGCGGCGGCACCGACATCATTGCGCGCCAGCTGGCCAAGGGCTTGACGGATGAGTTGGGCCAGACGGTCGTCGTGGAAAACCGACCCGGCGGCAGCACCATCATCGGAACGGAGAACGTGGCCAAGAGCCCGCCGGACGGCTATACCTTGCTGATGTCCACCTTTGCGCACGCGGTGAACCCGGCCATCCATAAAAAGCTCCCCTACGACACGGATCGCGCGTTTGCGCCGGTGGCGATGATAGGCAAGTCGCCCAACGTACTGGTCGTGTCGTCGAAGTCGAAGTTCAATAGCGTGCAGGACATTCTGGCTTACGCGCGCGCCAACCCGGGCAAGCTGACATTCGGGTCTTATGGGAACGGCACGTCCGCCCATCTGGCGGGAGAGCTGTTCAAGAGCCTGGGCGAGGTGGATATCC
>RCUK01001279.1_pt1 | contig 16634 bp, 15 predicted proteins | sample 2166381 | NCBI WGS metagenome assembly RCUK01 (sample SAMN09932809, study PRJNA488358) | compost metagenome | isolation source: compost soil in an enriched community | place: Germany: Experimental Botanical Garden | reverse complement strand
CAATTAAAGTGACCTCATTAGCTTTCAAAACTTTTTTGATTTCACTTTGAGTAAAAGTAGCTTTACATTTAGCTCTTGAAAATAAACGACCTGCACCGTGCGAAGCCGAGTTTAAACTTGCTGCATTTCCTTTCCCTTTCACAATATAACCGGGAGCCGTCATCGAACCCGGAATAATTCCCAATTGCCCTTCTGCGGCAGGAGTTGCTCCTTTTCTGTGCACGACACACTCCTGACCATTAACCATTTCTTTCCACGCAAAGTTGTGGTGATTTTCTATTGTAACCACTACTCTTTTTCCAATCGCTTTAGCAATTCTTCTATGAATATCATCATGACAGGCTTTTGCATATTCTCCTGCCAAATTCATTGCCAGCCAATATTCCTGGCCGTCATGTGTATTCAAATCTAACCAAGCCAGATGTTGCACATTTTTGGGTAAAGGACATTGTTTTGTTGCCAAATAGGTATAATGTTTGGCAATATTTGCCCCCAAACCACGTGAGCCGCTATGCGACAGAACGGCAAAATATTCTCCTACTCCTAACTTCCAATCATTTTCAGGATTATCAATTTTTGCAATTCCAAATTCTACAAAATGGTTTCCACCACCGGAACTTCCTAATTGCTTATAAGCTTTTGGTAAAAGATTCTTTAACAACGGAATATCCTGAAATTCACTTTTGTAAAAAACTTCATGATCTACTCTTGAAGCATGAACTTCATTCATTCCGAATTTGGTATTCTCTTTCAGAATTGCTTCTAATTGGTGCTCTTTTCCCTTGAAATAAGAAGCCGGTAAATCAAAAATTGAAAGACTCATTCGGCACCCAATGTCTACTCCCACTCCATACGGAATCACTGCATTATCTGTTGCCAAAACTCCGCCAATTGGTAATCCATAACCTGAATGTGCATCTGGCATTAAAGCTCCAGCCACTGAAATTGGCAGTTTTAATGAATCATACAACTGAAATTTAGCTTGTTGATCAATTTCATTTTCGCCAAAAATGGTGAAAGGTGCTCGTGTATTTTTCAGCTGATGCATTCTTACATGAACCGGATTTATCAAGCCTTCAGCCACTTTTCCCCAGGTTCCGTGTCCCTCATATTTTTCAGGATCAAGCAAAACCTCTTTAGCCTCTGTTAGAATAGATTCTTTTTTTTCTCTTTTTCTATATCTGTTTATTTGCCCTAAGGCGATGTTTATTGAATTATTTTTCGGAAAGCCTAATTTAATCAGGTCTTTTCCGGATAATTTATTTCCCATAAATTTTTATTAAATCTTGTTTTTTTTGCAAACGAATGTTTTCAAAATTGAATTTGAACAAACATAAGCGTGCGGAATCTTTTACCTTTTCAGGTAAATATTAAAACTCTCTTTCGGGAAAATTTGAAGTGTCTAGAATAAAAAAAGCCCGAAACTAAATGTCTTCGGGCTTTTTTATATATCTAAAAATGAATTTCTAGGATTGAAATAAGCCACGAAGAAGCGCTCCACCAAATCCGTTTGGTGTGAAGCTTTGTGAGATGTTGATGTAAGTACAAACATTTCTCTTCGTTTTATAGGGTTATTTTTTTTTCGTCTGCAAATATTCATAATTGTTTTTTGAATTTCCTAATTTATTTTAAAGAAAATTCATGTGAAATATTTTTCACAACAAAATTCGGTATCAAAAATAAACCTATCTAACTGATAACAAGAACCATACAACTTCAATGGGAAAGTTTAAAATTCTACCTTTTTAAACTTTAAAAAAAATAAAGGCATAAAAAAAGCCCTGATTTCTCAGAGCTTTACTATTTTTATTCGTTTGGCGAATTTTGTTATTCTGTTACTTTGCTTTTAACAACTAACCTGAAACCTTCTCCATGAATGTTTAAGATTTCAACATCTTCATCAGCTTTTAGATATTTTCTAAGTTTAGCGATATAAACGTCCATACTTCTTGAAGTAAAGTAGTTGTCATCTCTCCAGATCTTTGTTAATGCTAATTCTCTTGGCATTAAATCATTTTCATGAAGAATTAACATTTTAAGCAATTCATTCTCTTTTGGAGATAGTTTAATTGGCTCGTCGTTTTCGAAAGTCAAAAATCTAAGTTTAGAATTTAAGTGGAATTTACCAATATTAAACTCAAATTGCACTTGTTCTGCTTTTGTATCAGCTGATTTTCTTTGAATGATTGCTTTAATTTTCATTAAAAGAACTTCTGAATCAAAAGGTTTATTTAAATAGTCGTCTGCACCAGCTTTATAACCTTTTAACACATCTTCTTTCATAGATTTTGCTGTTAAAAAGATAATTGGCACTTCACTGTTCTTCTCTCTAATTTCTTTGGCTAAAGTGTAACCATCTTTATAAGGCATCATTACGTCAAGAATACATAAATCATATACATCCTTCTTGAATTTCTCGAAACCTTCCATACCGTTTTTAGCTAAAGTAACTTCAAAGTCATTTAACATTAGATAATCTTTAAGAACCGCCCCAAAATTTAGGTCATCTTCTACTAAAAGTATTCTTTTGTTAGTATTTTCCATATTTTAATTTATTAATGGTATTTTTATTATAAAGGTGCTACCTTTTCCTTTTTCGCTTTCAACATATACTTGACCATTGTGATCTTCAACTATTCTTTTTACATAAGCAAGACCTAAACCATGTCCTTTTACGTTATGCAAATCTCCAGTATGCTCTCTGTAAAATTTCTCAAAAACTCTTTTTTGAGCAACTTTACTCATTCCTAATCCATTGTCCTTCACTTTTATCAGAATCATATCCTTTATGTTTTCTGTAAAAATTTCAATTTCAGGAACATCCGGAGAATACTTTATGGCATTCTCTAATATATTTACCAATACGTTTGTAAAATGCACTTCATTTACCAAACACGTTGTTCTTGAAGCATTTAGATGTTTTACAACTGTACCATGTTTATCTTCTAAAATTAAATTTACATGTTCAATTGCATCATCAATAATATCATGAATCGCAGTTGGTTCTTTTGTAATGTCCAGCTCTCTTTTTTCCAATTTAGAAATACGAAGAACGTTTTCAACCTGAGCATGCATCCTTTTATTTTCATCTCTGATCATTTGAAGATATCTAAAAACCTTTTCTTTATCTTCAATAATCTTCGGATTTTTAATAGCATCCAACGCCAAATTTATTGTTGCAATTGGAGTTTTAAACTCATGCGTCATATTGTTAATAAAATCCGTTTTAATTTCAGAAATATGTTTTTGACGCAACAATTGGTTTAATGCACTGGTATACGCAATTATTATAATCAGTGTAAAAACGATTGATAATATTGTAATACTTAATAATTCTGATAATAAAAATTTCTTTTTATAAGGAAACGTAATATATAATTCATATTTACTATTACCTTCATTATCAGTATATATCGGAATATGATAACTTGCATCTTTATCAAAATGAAAACCATCCGATTTTACTTTTGTTGGCAAACCACTATTAAGAACACCGAATTCAAATTTGGTTTTAACACCATATTCTTCCAATTCTTTCTTTAATAATTTATAAAGTTTATCCTTTGTAATTCTTCCTTCAATTGGCGTTAAAGAAGCAATATCTTTATATTGGATTTGTTGTTGTACTTTATTTAAAATATCTAAACTACCTGATTTTTCAATTTTCAAATCTGGAATAATACTTTGGCCTAAAGCATTATTATCAATACCATTGTTGTTATTATATACCTCAGTTACGCGTTTCGAACTAAAATTCTTAAACCTTTCACTACTGAATTTTTTATTAAACAATGAACCACTTATATCATAATCTTCAGAGGTAAGTGTATTAGAATATACAATTGTTTTATTTGTTTTGGTATTTCTCTGTACATAAAGAACTTCCAGTAAATCTTCTTTTTTAGGAATTTTACCAGTACTATCTTTTATACGATTATATTTGTCATAAAAACTGTATTCTTCTTGCTGCTCAAGTTTATCAGCAACATTACCAATTACCTGAGTAACGTGATATTTAAATTGTTCATCATTATTTTTGAAAGAAGAGTTGAACCAAAATACCTGAACCAGAATAATCCCTATTAAGGACAAGCTCATAAGCAAAACAAGTATTCTAAAAAATAATTTATTCATCGAAACAAAATTAATATTTTAACAATATACTAAATAATACATTAACCAAATATTAACATTTAAGACTGATTTTGTTTAATATCTAAAATTTTAAGAATTTTAACAACTTCTTCTTTAGCAATTTTAAGATTTACGTTATTAATAACAAAATTGCTCTTAGAAATTCGATCTTCATCCTTCCATTGCATTTGCATTCTGCTTAAAACTTGCGATCGGGTGGTATTATCTCGCTTTAAGCCCCTATTAATTCTAATTTCTTCAGGTGCAGTAACTGTTATTATGAAATCACATTCTTTATATCGCCCACTTTCAAACAAAATAGCAGCCTCATAAATTACATATTCATAATTTTTGTGCTGCAATAACCATACCTCAAAATCTTTTTTTACAGCTGGGTGTACAATAGCATTTAATTTTGCTAATTTTTCCTTATCATTAAAGACAATCTCAGCAAGTTTAGCTCTGTTTAAAACATCATTTTCAAAAACAATTTCTCCAAATACATTTTTCACTTCTTTTATAACAGGATCTAATTGCATTACAGCTCTTGAACCATTATCAGCTATATAAACAGGAACTCCCATTTCTGCAAAATAATTAGCAATAGTTGTTTTTCCACTGCCAATGCCCCCTGTCAAACCGATAACTTTTGTCATATTATATTTTAAAAAACATACGAGGGAAAGCGGCTTGGGGTTTTTTCTTAAGAAGAATAATTTTTACAAATGATTCTAAAAATCCCGTTCCATACCCATAAAACTGTTTCCACACCGCAATTACTGACAAGTATCCAATTTTAATGCTTTTATTCTGTATACTTGCTGTAAGAAATATTATAACGAAATATACGAAATATAATTGTAATAAAATATCAATATTGAAAATTAACAGTAAAAAAGCTAATAATAAACCGAGTATAAAGAAAGTAGGAAAGAAAAAAGTTAACTTATTATGTTCAGGATACCAGCTATTTAATATCGGTCTTGCAATTCCAAACTTATGTACCTGAACAGAGAATTTTCCCCAATCAATTCTTCGTTTATGATAAACATAGGCTCCTGAAAACAACCTTGTTTCAAAACCTAAATTCCATAAACGAATTGATAAATCCGGATCTTCACCAGGGTGAATATTACCAAATCCATTTGATGCTTCAAAAGCTTTTTTAGAAATTCCCATATTGAAACTTCTTGGCTGAAATTTATTGATTTTTTCAGATCCGCCTCGAATTCCACCGGTAGTCAAAAATGAAGTCATTGCAAAATTAATCGCTTTCTGAATATTAGAAAAACTATCTAAAGCTTTATCCGGGCCACCAAAACAATCCACATATTCTTCGTTTAAAGCTTTGCGGACTTCTGATAAATAATTGGGCGGAATAATACAATCTGAATCAAAAATGATAAAATAATCACCTCTTGCTTTTTGCATTCCAAAGTTTCTTGAATCTCCCGGCCCTGAATTTTCCTTAAAATAATAAGAGATATTCAATTTTCCCTGATAGGTCATCACCACATCTTTACATGGAATCGACGAACCATCTTCAACAAGAACAATTTCAAAAGGTTCATTATAATCAGATTTTGAGAGGCTTTCTAAAAGCTCATCAACTTCATCTGGACGATTATACACGGGTATAATTAAAGAAAAAATCATAATGGGATGTGCGGTATTAAGTGGCAATTTTTTTAATTTCAAAATTTTAACAAAGATATGTTATATTCATAAAAAAACCACCAACTTTAGGTTGATGGTTTTTATTTATAGTAGTAAGTTATTATTTGATACTTTCAATATTTACAACTTCATTTGCTTCAGCTTTATAATCAACTCCGGCAAATTCAAATCCAAATAAATTTAAGAAATCATTTCTATAGCCTGCCAAGTCTCCAATAGCCGGCAACGTTTCTGTTGTAGCTTCTTCCCAAAGCTTAGCCACTTTAGCCTGAACATCATCACGCATTTCCCAATCATCAATTCTAATTCTTCCTTTGTCATCTACAGGAACCGATGATCCTGTGTATAATCTGTCCTGGAATAAACGTTGAATTTGCTCAATACAACCTTCGTGAATTCCTTCTTCTTTCATAATTTTATATAAAAGAGAAATATATAACGGGATTACAGGAATTGCAGAACTAGCCTGAGTAACCAAAGCTTTGTTTACAGAAACATACGCTTGTCCGCCGATAGATTTCAAACTATCAGTGATAGAGAAAGCAGTAGCCTCTAAATGGTCTTTAGCACGTCCGATTGTACCTTTACGGTAAACCGCTTCCGTTAATGATGGTCCGATATAAGAATAAGCAACTGTTACAGCACCTGGAGCTAACAAATTTTCATCTTTTAAAGCATCCATCCACATAGCCCAGTCTTCACCGCCCATTACGGCAACAGTGTTTTCAATATCTTCCTCATTTGCAGGAGCGATAGAAACCTCAGTAACATTTCCTGTATGAAAATCTACAGTTTTATTAGTAAAAGTTTGTCCGATTGGTTTTAAAGTCGAGCGATGTAGCACTCCTGTATTAGGGTTTGTTCGTACTGGTGAAGCCAAACTGTAAATAACTAAATCTACCTGACCTAAATCAGCTTTAATTAAATCCAGTGTTTGTCTTTTTATTTCATTTGAAAAAGCATCTCCATTGATACTTTTTGCATATAAACCTGCTTTGTGAGCTTCAGCTTCAAAAGCTGCAGAATTATACCATCCCGGAGAAGCTGTTTTTCCTTCAACTGGCGGTTTTTCAAAAAACACTCCAATTGTAGCTGCATCAGATCCAAAAGCACTTGTAATTCTTGAAGCCAATCCGAAACCGGTTGAAGCACCAATCACTAATACCTTTTTCGCACCTGCAATTGCTCCTTTTGATTTTATATATTCAATTTGATTTTTAACATTTTGCTCGGCTCCTTTTGGGTGGGCTGTCAAGCAAATAAATCCTCTCATTCTAGGTTCTATAATCATATTTTTTTTATTTCAATTTCAACTTAACATTCTAAACACTTAAACATGTTTTATTTGATGATTTTTGCAATATTTTCTCTTACAGTAAGAATATCAACATCTTTATCTTTACACTCAATTTTATTTCCGTTATATTCTTCAATAAGAAAATTTAGATCTTCACAATCTCTTATGAAATTAAACTCTTTTTTCTCAACATCAAAGACAACACCTTTTAGCCTATTCAAATTTGCTCCGATTGTTCCACCTACAGCTCCTCCACTCCCGTATGCAAATGCTTTTGACCATCCGTTAGCAAATGGTCCTTCCAAATAAAAAAATTTTCCATCACTTAGAACTTTATGATATGAAACTGGATTATCGCCCTCTTGATTTCTATCTCCTTTTACAGCAAACCTTTGAAGATCTCTTTGCTGAATATAAAGACTGCCATCATAAGAAATAGCAAAATACTCTGACACTTTCTCATTATTTCTTTTCCAGGAAAAATAAACGTGATCAGCACTTACACTTTTTTCTATCAATTTATAACGAAAAACAGTCCTTCTTTCTATCGCATCGCCCATATTAATACCATTCTTTTGTAGAAGATCTTCATATGTTTTGTAAACTCCTTGTGGAAAATCTCTTACAAAATAAAGATCTTCACTTTTATCAACTGATTTAGAATCCGAAAGAGTATCTTGAAGTACCGCCTGCGCTTTTATTTGTCCAATAAAAAAAATAAAAACACACAAAAATGATATTCCATTTTTCATATATAATAAATTTTACTCTTTAGAAGTTATACGAGCAAATATAATTCAAATATTTAATTCAACAAGGCTTTGGCATGATTTAAAGCCGAATCAGAGACAACTGCACCGGATAACATCTGAGCAATTTCGATAACTCTTTCGTCCTGAGACAGAAGCTTTAATTCTGATTGTGTATCGTCACCAACTGTTGACTTAAACACTTTGAAGTGCGAATCTCCTTTTGCTGCTATTTGCGGTAGGTGTGTAATAGCAAAGATTTGCATATTCTTACTCATTTCTTTCATGATCTCTCCCATTCTGATTGCAATTTCTCCTGAAACTCCAGTATCAATTTCATCAAAAATTAAAGTTGGTAATTTTGAATATTGTGCCAAAATTGCTTTTACAGCCAGCATAATACGTGACATCTCCCCTCCAGAAGCTACTTTTTTCAACAATCCAAAATCAGTTCCTTTATTAGCAGAGAATAAAAACTGTAATTCGTCTTTTCCATTTTGAAAATAGTTTTCTGATGGTAAAAGTTCAATATTGAAGCGAACATTTGGCATCCCTAACGTTTCTAAAATCGAAATTAGTTTATTCGATAAAACTGGAATTGCATTTGCTCTATTCTGATGGATTGTAGCTGAAAAACTATCTAATTCCTGTACTTTTTGCGCTATTGAATTTGTCAATAAAGTGATTTCTTCTTCGATATTACCCAATTCTATAACAGCGTTTTCTAAATTGGCCTGAATTTGCAATAATTCATCTACAGAAATTACCTGATGTTTCTTTTGCAAATTATAAATCAATTGCAATTTTTGATTTGTAAGTTCAAGTCTTTCCGGATCATTTAATAATTTCTCCGAAGCATTTTGCAACTCTCTTGAAACATCATCAAATTCAATTGCCACGCTTGTTATTCTTTCAAATAAACTTTGATATTCTGTCGAAAATGGGGCGATTTTTTGAAGAGATGCTTTTATTTCATTCAGATTATGAAAAACTCCAAATTGCTCCTCATTTGCAATAACCAGAGATTTATCTATTGATTCTTTTATAACTTCAACGTTATTCAGCTTTTCAAATTCAGCTTCCAGTTCTTCCTGTTCGCCAGATTTTAACTTAGCAGCAATCAATTCATTCAATAGAAAAGTATTGTATTCCTGCTCTTTCCCTGAATCACTTTGTTTTTTCAACAAAGCGTTTAATTTTGATTTATCCGACTTATAAGCTTTAAGCAACTTTTGATATTCTAAAATAGTTTCAGCATTATTGGCTATTGCGTCAATTATTTTAAACTGAACCGTTTCGTCTGATAATTCCTGAGTTTGCTGTTGCGAATGAATATCAATCAAAAACAAACTTAAATCTTGCAATTCCTGAAGATTTACCGGGCTATCATTGATAAAAGCACGAGATTTTCCTGAAGGTAAAATTTCACGTCTTATAATAGTGTCATCTTCATAATCAAGATCATTTGCTTCAAAAAACTCTTTTAAGTTGTATTTAGAGATTTCAAACTGTGCCTCTATAATACATTTCTCTTCTTTATTTTTTAAGGAAGTTAAATCGGCTCTTTTTCCTAAAACTAATCCTAAAGCACCCAGAATAATCGATTTCCCTGCGCCTGTCTCACCTGTAATTATAGAAAAGCCTTTTGAAAAATCAATTGATAATTTTTCAATCAGAGCGTAGTTTTTAATCGACAGTGAAGTAATCATAAGATAAAATATAAATAATAGAAATTAATGAAATAGTAAATCGAAAATCAATTAATATTTAATTTGCGACCATTTGGTAGAATTAAGAGGCGACACTTTATTCAAAACATCGGACAGATCACTCACCGTAATACTTGGGCCACCTGAAAAAACAGAAACAATTTCATCCGATTTTGCATCAAAAAATACCCGGGTCAAAAAAGCATTCGGTTTAACCGAATTAAATTTTCCAATAAGAAGTATTGAAGATTTAATTCTTTCTTTAGCACCTTTTAAATCATCACTCATCTTATCCAAACCACTATGATATAAAAAAGTAACCTGACGTAAATCACTATACATTGGCGAAATCATATCTGTTATTAAATAATAACGATTCTGAATTCCGTCAGCCTGGCTCCAACCTTTATAACCGCCCTGTTGTGCGACATTTGCAATATTTTGAGCAGTTTCCAGATATTGATTTCCTGCTCCCATTTGGAACGAATCTGCATCCATACCCAAAATTAAATAGCTATAAAAAGAAATCACAGACACCAGATTTGAGTCAAAAGTGGTAGGGTTGAACAACAACGGTTCGTATTCTGTATAGCGAAAACTAAAATCTTTGTCGTTAAAATTGAATATAGGAGAAGAGTATGTTGAATTAAAAATCAATCTGGATGATTGTATCTGAATTGTTCCGGAAAACTGATCAGAATTATTTGATGACAAAGTGATATACATCGAACAATTGATACGTTCGTTTTGTTTTAATACTGATCCTGTCCAATCTGTTTTGTTTACAAATTCAGATAAGGAAGTTTGAAGTGTTTTAAATACTTGCTGATTAGGATTTGGCAGCCTTTCAGTATTAATAGTTACAGTGCAATTTAGCTGTTGTGCTTGTGTAAAGCCAAAAATTAAAAATACTAAAAGAGTAACTATTTTTTTCATAGAAAGATACTATTTGCCTTAGCGTAAATATAAAAATACTGATACTTATTCTTTACCTTAAAATCACTTATAATTTTGCAAAATGCGAAATCACTTTGTTTAAAATATCAACTGCTACTGATTCTTTTGATTTTAATTCCATTGGCTCAATTTTAAAATTTTTATCAATAAAAGTAACTTTATTGGTTTCTTTTTTAAAACCTGCGCCTTCATCCTGTAAAGAATTAAGAACAATCAAATCTAAGTTTTTTTTCTGAATTTTCAGCTTAGCATTTTCAATTTCATTTTGAGTTTCTAAAGCAAATCCAATTAAAAACTGCTCTTTTTTAATCGCTCCCAATGATGCTAAAATATCTTTTGTTTTTTCAAGCTCAATTGAAAACTCATCTGCCGCTTTTTTAATTTTCTGCAAAGCAACGACTTTCGGTTTGTAGTCAGCAACTGCAGCTGCTGCAATAGCAACATCAACCTGATTATAATGCAAATGACATGCATCATACATTTCCTGGGCAGAAACCACATTTACAACTTCAACTAAACTATTTTTTGCCTTAAAATGCGTTGGGCCCGCAACTAAAATTACTTGCGCACCTAATTTCGCAGCTTCATTAGCAATATCAAAACCCATTTTCCCTGAGGAATGGTTTCCAATAAAACGTACAGGATCTATCGCTTCGTATGTTGGTCCGGCGGTAATTAGTATTTTTTTTCCTTTTAAAGGCAATTTACTTTCTAAATCAGCCTCTAAAAAAGAAATAATATTTTCTGGCTCCGCCATTCTTCCTTCTCCGGACAAACCACTGGCAAGTTCACCATTTTCAGCAGGAATCATAGTATTACCAAATTGTTTTAAAGCAGCAAAACTAGATAAAGTGGAAGGATGTTTGTACATATCCAGATCCATTGCCGGAGCAAAATAGACAGGACATTTAGCCGATAAATAAGTTGCAATAAGTAGATTATCACAGTTTCCTGTAGCCATCTTAGATAATGTATTGGCAGTTGCCGGAGCAATTAACATTAAATCAGCCCAAAGTCCTAATTCAACGTGATTGTTCCAAACCGCATCTTCATCATCCTGATTAAAGAAAGTAGAGTGTACAGGATTTTTTGATAACGTAGATAACGTAAGTGGAGTTACAAAATCCTTAGAAGCAGGTGTCATTATCACTTGGACATGTGCACCTGCTTTTATAAAGAGTCGTACTAATGAGGCTGTTTTATAGGCTGCAATTCCACCAGAAACTCCCAGTAAAATTTTCTTCCCGTTTAAAACTGACATTATACTATATTATTTGTTTGAACCTCTGTGGTAAGTTTTTCCGTCTAACCATTCCTGAACAGCTAAAGCGTGTGGTTTTGGTAATTTTTCGTAAAATTTAGAAACTTCAATTTGTTCTTTATTTTCAAAAACTTCTTCAAGACTGTCATTATAAGTAGCAAACTCTTCTAATTTCTCAGTTAATTCTTTTTTGATTTCAGAATTAATTTGGTTTGCTCTTTTAGCCATAATGGTAATTGCTTCATACACATTTCCTGTTGGCTCTTCAATAACCGTTTTATTGTATGTTATTGTATTTACAGGAGCATTCGTCTTTTTTAAATCCATGACTTTATTTATTTAGTAAATTTTTGTAAATCTGTTTCAACTCTGGCGTACATTTCGTCAGCTTGTTTTTTATATTTTGTGTCGCTTTTGTACTTCAATAAGTTATTATAAGCAACTTTAGCGATATTTAAACGCTCTTCCATTTTTGCAGGAATACTGTTTATTGCCAATTGATATGCCGAATCGTATTTGTAGAACAACGCATCTTCTTTTAAAGGTGTTCCAGGGAAATCAGCAATAAAATTATCAAAAGCCACTAATGCAGATTTATAATCTGAAATAGTATTATATCCTTTAGCATTCTCGTATGCTTTTTTCTCTAATTTACCATTCAGTACTTTGACAGTCTCATTAGCCTGTGCGATGTATTCTGAATTTGGATAGTTATCAATAAATGCTTGCAATTTCTCCAAAGCTTTTACCGTATCAGCCTGATCTAAACTGTAAACCGGCGCTAATTTTGAATAACTGTAAGCTCCTAAAAATGCTGCTTCCTGTACTTTTTCACTACGTGGATAGCCTGAAACAAAACTTTCAAACTGATAACCAGCTAAATAATACTGTTGTGTTTTGTAATAAGATTGTGAAAACATATAAAAAAGCTTTTCAGCCTGAGGTTTACCTCTATATGCTGGTGCCAATTGTTCAAAAAGACGAATTGCTTTTGAATATTTTCCTGCATCATACATCTTTGTTGCCATTTCAAATTTTGCCGCAACATCTTCATTTTTCAATACCTTTTGGTAATCACTACAAGAACAAAAAAGGACAACAACAATTAATAGAGATACTATTTTTTTCATTTTCTTACTTTTATTATGATTTCTTAGACAATTATGCCAAAGCAAAATCACACCGAAGTTCCGGTGGCAAATTTAGTTATTAATTTAGCTACTACAAAATATTTTTTGGTATAATAAAATACCGATAATTTTACTCTAATTTAATGCTGTTTTTAACAAATTTATTCAATCTTTCTGCCAATGAATCATCAACAGCTACTAAAGGCAAACGCACTGTATTATCAGCAATACCAAGGGCTTGAAACACTTGTTTGATTCCGGCTGGATTTCCCTGCTCAAAAATCATATCAATACAATCTGATAAAAAATACTGTGTTTTAAAAGCTTCATTTACTTTTCTGTTCAGGCCTAAACGAATCATTTCTGAAAATTCTTTAGGAAATCCCTGCCCGATAACTGATATTACACCTGCTCCACCAGCCAGAACAATTGGCAAAGCAATCATATCATCACCAGAAATAACAAGAAAATCTTTTGGTGCATTTTTTAGCAATTGTAAAGCCTGTGCCATATCGCCTGCTGCTTCTTTTATGGCTACAACATTACTGAAATCATTTGCCAGTCGAACTACCGTTGCTGGCAACATATTACTGGATGTTCTTCCCGGAACGTTGTATAAAATTACCGGAATTGGAGATGCTTCTGCAATCGCTTTAAAATGTTGATAAATTCCTTCCTGAGTTGGCTTATTATAATAAGGTGAAACAGAAAGAATCGCTTCAAAAGCAGAAAAATCACCCGTCTTTAATTCCTCAACAATCTGCATTGTATTATTACCACCAACACCAAGAACCAAAGGCAATCTTCCCTTGTTGGTATCAATTACTGTTTTTATAACTAATTCTTTTTCGGCTTGTGTTAAAGTAGCATTTTCTGCCGTTGTTCCCATAACTACAAGATATTCAACTCCTCCATCAATCGAAAAATTAACGATGCGTTGTAAAGCTTCGATATCAACTGAAAAGTCTTTTTTAAATGGAGTTACGAGCGCAACACCAGTTCCTATTAATGATTGCATATTCTAGTTTATAATTTATTTTATACTTTTTAAATACTTAAACAATTCGGAAACGAATAGTTTATAATTTCTCATTTCGGTATCAATCATCCATCGATTTAATCTTTTATCGACCGAAGAAAACCCTACCTTAAACTTCGCTTTTGATTTTGCAGTTATCAGCATCAAAATTGGCTTTTCGATTTCATAATAACTAATCAAAAGATCAAATCCTGTTTCAATAAATTCAGTCAAAAATTCTTTTGTTGGCTCTGCTTTCCAGTTGATATGTTTTTTACCAAAAGTAAGCCTTGAGTACTCTTTTTTCTTCTCAAATTTATCTCTGTACGCAACAATTTTTATGTTTTCAGGAGCAATTCCCTGAAGAACGAGCTCTTTCGCTAACTCCTTTGAATGACGAAATTCACTTTCATCTATCAATAAACCAATTGTTTGCACATTGCTTGTAAAGACTTCGTTTTTGACAATATGCAGGTTATTTTTTAATGATTTTTTTACAAAAAATTCCTTTATATAATTTAAAAACATAGTACTTTTACCAATTACAAAATTAATTATTTAAGTCGCATTTAAGATGGTAAAACTAAAAAAGTATAACGGATTTTTAAAACTTTTTGTTATATTCTTAACACTTTTTTTTATATTCTCCTGCAGTCAGAAAAATTATAATCTGACGAAGATAGAGGGAAAACAACTTCCGATAACAGAAAAAGGCAGCGAAACTCCCGAAATTGAAAATTTCATCAAACCTTATCGCGATCATATTAATAGAGATTTAGATAGTATTTTGGCTTATTCTCCTGAAACTCTTGATAAAAGCACTGGAAAATGGCAAACAACAATTGGAAATTTAATGGCCGATGTTTGTTTACAAAGAGGAAATTTAGTTTTTAAAGCGCGTGAGAAAAAAGATATCGATTTGTGCTTATTAAACCATGGTGGAATTCGTGCAATTTTACCCAAAGGAAATGTAACAACAAGAACGGCGTACGAAATTATGCCTTTTGAAAACAGTTTGATTGTTGTTGCATTAAGCGGCAATCAAATTCTTGAAATTGCAAGCTATATTATTAAAGAGAAAAAACCACAACCATTATCTGGTATGACCTTTACGATATCAAAAGACAATACCGCCAAAAACATCCTGATTCAGGGAAAACCTATTGATGTTAATAAAACGTATTACGTGGTTACTAATGATTATTTAGCTAACGGAGGCGACAATATGAACTTTTTTCTAAAAGCAACTCAAAAGTTTGATCTGAATTATAAAATCAGAAACGTATTGATTGATTATTTCAAAGAAGTTGATACTATCCCTGTTAAAACCGATGTTCGAATTACAGTCGAATAAATCATTACTACACAAAAATTAAATTACTGCGTTTAGGCAAAAAATATATACAATGAAAAGAAGAGAATTTATCGAAAAAACAGCTGCAAGTACTGCCCTACTAAGTTTAGGTTTGTCATTAAGTAGTTTTGAAACTAACGATATTAAGCACTTAACTATTTTGCATACGAATGATGTTCACAGCCATATAGATCCTTTTCCGGCTGATGATCCGCGTAATGCAAATAAAGGTGGTGTTTCTCGAAGAGCAACTTTGATTGAAGCTATTCGTAAAGAAAATCCAAATGTACTCTTGTTAGATGCAGGTGACATTTTTCAAGGGACTCCTTATTTTAATTATTATGGAGGCGAGCTTGAATTTAAACTGATGAGTATGATGAAATATGATGCATCAACTATAGGAAACCATGATTTCGATAACGGCCTTGATGGCTTGTATGCACAAATGCCTCATGCAACTTTTGAATTTATCAATTCTAATTATGATTTTAAAAATACCGTAATGAATGGTCTTGTAAAACCGTACAAAATCTTCAATAAAAACGGAATTAAAGTTGGAGTTTTTGGATTAGGAATTGAACTTGACGGTTTAGTCGATAAAAAAATGTACAAAGAAACCGTTTACAATGATCCTGTAGAAATTGCACAGGACATGACACAATTACTGAAAAAAGAAGAAAAATGCGACTTGGTTATTTGTCTTTCTCACTTAGGTTATAGTTACAGAGATGACCAATCTAAAATTTGTGATTTGAAATTAGCCGAATTGACGCAGGATATAGATTTGATTATTGGTGGACACACGCATACATTTTTGGATAAACCAACAATTGTCAAGAATAAAGCTGGTGAAAATGTGTTAGTAAATCAGGTAGGTTGCTATGGAATTAATTTAGGTCGAATTGATTTTTATTTCAATAAAGACAAAGCACATACAAACCAAGGGAAATCAATTATTGTATAATACTTTTTTCTGTGCTTTTGATCTTTCAAGAAAATATTCAACCATAAAATAGTAACCTAATATTTGCGTTACATCGCGAATTAAAACAAGGACAACAGAGTACGAAAAATATTCATTGAAAATATAAAATATATCTGAAAATATATAGCAGACTGCCATTAAGGACGCTATTAAAGCAATGTGCGTACCTTTTGTAATATATCGTACAAAGCAGAAATAACTTAAAACACTAAGAACAATACCGTAAAAAGTATAAAGTGTATTGAATTTTTTCATATTGTCTGACTGCAGACTTAGAACAGAAACCAATAAATAAACAATAAATATTACCACTATTGATGTTGGTAAGATGTCTTTCTTGCTTAGTATAACTTTTTCTCGCTT
>RCUK01001278.1_pt1 | contig 16634 bp, 15 predicted proteins | sample 2166381 | NCBI WGS metagenome assembly RCUK01 (sample SAMN09932809, study PRJNA488358) | compost metagenome | isolation source: compost soil in an enriched community | place: Germany: Experimental Botanical Garden | reverse complement strand
TAAGGAGTAAAAAGCCCTTTCCGGAATGCCTCTTTTTAAACCCGGATTCCATTTTTTTGCATTCTTAATCACGTTAAGAACGCTTTCGTCTATTCCATAGCCAACACCTTTTAGTATTTTAGGATCAACAAGCGTTCCATCCTTATCTACTATAAAGGTCATGTATATTTTTCCTGTTACATCTCGGGCGTCAGCCGGAATAATAATTGATTTTGCCACATAGCTATAAAAAGAATTTATACCTTTTTTAGGAGTAGGACGCTGTTCGATAGTGGTATATGGATGTTCAATATTTAATGAATCTATACTTACTCCTGAAACGAGTTTTCCGTTTTGATGATTTTCTGTAAAGCTATATTTTGATTTTAGAGATTTTCCTTTCCAAATTCCATCTCGCAAACCATCCTTTACTCTTCCGGCTTCTTCAATAAACTTATCCTTGTATTCCATATCCCCATTACCGGAAATTATTTTTTGTTCCTTTTTATCGTTCCAGTAATTATTGAGTTTATAATTGGTTTCGTTGTTTTTATCGGTATAATACTCAAATTCAGACTGTATATTTCCGTTTTCATACCAGTTGAATTCTTTACCTGTTTTTTTATTATCTAAATAATTAACAGTTGATTTTTTGTTGCCATTTTCATAATAGTAAACAAACTGGCCTTGACGTTTAAGTATATCTTTATCAGATGAAGTTCCTATCGTTTTTAAAGCTTTAGATTTGTAATATTCTTTAATGATGTAGGATTTTTTTTCTGAATAATATTCTTCGACAATTCTAATATACTTATAGTTGTCCTCAGTGCTTTCAACCCAGCTAGAATCTAGATAAATTATTTTGCCTGCCGGAATTGCAGTTTGAGAAAATAGTTTTGTAGAAATTGCGAAAAAAAAGAATACACGTAAAATTAGTTTCATAAAATGATTAAAAGTAAAGTTTACGCGAATGTATTATTTTTAGTACAATTTAGCAACCTCTTGATTTACAAACTCCAAAAATCTTTCGTCAGCTTCAGTAAACGGATCAATAACATGGCTGTCAATATCGATCTGGCCAATATTTACTCCATTTACAAATAAAGGAACCACAATTTCAGACTTTACTGTAAAGCTGCAAGCAATATAATTGTCCTGAGCAGCAACGTCCGGAACAACAAAATTAGCATTGCTTTCTGCAACTTGTCCACAGATACCTTTGCCAAAAGGAATTACAGTATGATCTGTTTCTGCCCCTACATAAGGACCAAGATGTAAGGTTTTATTTTCGTGATTCGCAAAATAAAATCCAACCCAGTTGTAATATTCTACATTTTCGTTTAATAGCTGGCATATTGCCAATAATTTTTCGTCTCTAACGTTATTATTATCAGCAACAATAGCGCTTATTTTTGGTTGTAATTCCTGAAATATCATGATATAAAAATTTTATACAAAAGTATTTAAAGCTAATATCAAAAAATACATAAATTTGAAAAAAAATTCTCTTGAAAAAATATTTAGTACAATTTAAGCCTTTCTTGATTTTTATAGGCACTTTCTTTTCGGCTTATATTGTGCTGACCTTACTTTATAAATTTTATTTAAACAGTTTTGCGGCCAATGATGTTGATGGAATAACGGCTATTGTTAGTCATAATGTAGAACAGTTAATGCAGTTATTTAATTGTGATGTCATTATTCACAAAAGTGTATTACATCCTTATTTTGAAGTGTGGTATAAAGGAAAATTTACAATCAGAATTATCGAAGGTTGCAATGCAATAAGTGTTATTATTCTATTTGTCTCTTTTGTAATTGCTTTTTCCGGAAAATTCAAAACGACTTTATTGTTTATAATAGGAGGAAGTGTTTTAATTTATATTTTAAATGTGATTCGCATTGCAATTTTAACTGTTCTGCTATTTTGGTTTCCTGAAAATGAACATATTTTGCATGGAGTTTTATTTCCTTTAATTATTTACGGATTGGTTTTTATCTTATGGGTATTTTGGGTTAATAAATTTTCAAAATATGCTAAGTAAATTATGGGAGCATAAGGTTAAAATTCTAATCACAATATTTATTGTAATGTGTTTTGGATTGATAAGAACTTTTGAAAGTCAATTGTTTTATGATCCATTTCTGGATTATTTCGAGTCAGATTTCAAAAATTCACCATTTCCTCAGGTTAGTGTTTTTAAGCTTTTTTGCGGACTTTTATTTCGATATTTTTTAAATACTATTTTATCGTTAATACTTATTTATGTGCTATTTCGCGATAAAGAGATTTTAAAGTTCAGTACTCTTCTTTATGTTTTTTTTTTAGCATTACTCTTAGTGCTGTTTTTTGTAATTCTGGATTATTTTCCTGACGGAAATTGGTTGCTTTTTTATGTGCGACGATTTATTATTCAGCCGATATTCGTTTTGCTTTTCATTCCTGCATTTTATTATCAGCAAGTAAATTTCAAAAAATAACATTTCATTTAATCTTTTCTGCGGTTTTTTAAATAGTTTTGCAGTATGAATTTAAAAAAGTGCACAGGATTATTTTTAGCGTTCCTATTGTTGGTTTCCAACATTGGGTTTGCTTTTGATGTGCATTATTGCGGAGGAGAAATTGCCTCTGTTTCATTAAATACTTCAGTTTCGGCATCTCCGGAAAAGAGCTGTTGCGGATCTTCCGAAAAAAAATCATCTTGTTGTAAAGATAAAGTAGTGCATTTCGAAAAGAAATCGGATAATGCTACTTTCAAAATATTCTTTTTTCAAATTGCTTTTCCGGCCGTAGTTCAAGAGTATAAATCAATTGCGTTTTTATCTGTTCCGAATTTCAAAAGCAATCGAATCATTTCGTATTATTCTGATGCGAATGCGCCCCCCTTATTCAAGTTATATAATCAATATATTTTCTACTCCTGATTTTAATGTTTTAGAATCAAGTCTTTTTATGGCTTGAAGTATGCTGTTTTTTAGTTTTTCTGTTTTGAAGATAAACTTTGAAAAACAGTTTTCTAATTATTATTAAAATCATTTTTTATGCAAAAAAATATCATGCTGTTTAGTATGATTTTGCTTTCTGTATCTGTTTTTTCACAAGAAGATTTACAGGAAGTAAAAATAACTAAAAAGCAAAAAGGAATAAAAAAATCCTATACACTTACTGCCAATACAACGGTAATTACAAGTAAAGAATTATTAAAAGCGGCTTGTTGTAACCTGGCCGAAAGTTTCGAAACAAACCCATCGATAGATGTTAATTTTTCGGATGCCTTAACAGGGACCAAACAAATAAAAATGTTAGGTTTAACAAGTCCGTATTTGATGATTACGGAAGAAAACATTCCGTCAGTTCGTGGAGCTTCTCAGGCTTATGGATTATCTTTTACACCTGGAACCTGGATCGAAAGTGTTCAGATTACCAAAGGAGCTGGTAGTGTTATTAACGGTTATGAAAGTATTTCAGGGCAAATAAATACTGAGCTTTTAAAGCCACTGAGCGATATTCCGTTTTTCCTGAATGCTTACGGGTCTACTGATGCCCGTTTTGAATTGAATACACACTTCAATAAAAAAATATCTGATAAATGGGCAACAAGTTTATTCGTTCACGGAAACACTCGTGTAGCCAAAAACGATATGAATAATGATGGATTTCTTGATAATCCGTTAGGAAAACAAATCAATGTTTTAAACCGATATCAATATTATAATCCCGAAAGCGGTCTGGTGAGTTTTATCAATTTCAGATATATGAATGATAAAAAACAAACCGGCGAAGTTGATTTTGATAAAGACAGAGATCGCGGAACAACGAATCACTGGGGTTCTGAAATCAATACCAAACGTTTTGATGTGTCGACTAAAATTGGTTATGTTTTTAAAGATATGCCTTACCAGAGTATTGGTTTTCAAAATGCTTTTAACAGCCATAATCAGAACTCTTATTTTGGATTAAATCTTTATGATATTAAGCAGAATAGTTTTTATTCGAATTTAATTTTCAATTCGATTATAAATAATACGAAGCACAAATTTACCACGGGCTTAAATTTTACCTATGATCAATATCAGGAATTTGTGAATGTAACAGATTATAGCCGAATTGATAACTCAGTCGGAGCATTCTTTGAATACACTTATGATAATACAGATAATTTCAGTTTAATATTAGGTGGAAGAGTGGACAATCATAATCGATTAGGTTTTTTTGTAACACCTCGTTTGCACATGCGCTATAATCCCTGGGAAAATGGTGTAATTCGTTTTTCCGCTGGAAGAGGAAAGCGTTCAGCTAATATTTTTGCCGAAAATCAACAGCTTTTTGCAAGTTCCAGAGCTTTTTCGATATTAGATAATAATGGAAAAATTTATGGTTTGAATCCTGAAATTGCCTGGAATTACGGAGTAAGTTTTTCGCAGAAATTTAGACTTTTCAATAAAAATGCCGAAGCTGGTTTTGATTTTTACAGAACCGATTTCCAAAATCAGGCTGTTGTCGATTTGATGCAAAGTCCACAGGATGTTTTGTTTTATAATTTAAAAGGAAGTTCATTTGCGAATAGCTTCCAATTGGAATTTAATTATGAATTAATTCATAATTTGAATTTGAGAACAGCTTATAAATATTATGATATTCAAACAGATTATTTAAGGGGGACTTTTCAGCGCCCGTTGCAGGCCAAACATCGTTTTTTAGGGAATTTAGAATATGAAACTCCAATGAATGACGATAAACAATGGAAGTTCGATTATACTTTTAATTGGTCAGGAGAACAACAATTACCTTATACTGCATCGAATCCGGAAGAAGACCAGTTTCCTGAATTTTCGCCTTCATATGCTGTTATGAATGTTCAGATTACAAGAGTTTTTTCGCCAGTTTTCGAAGTATACATTGGTGGAGAAAACATTGGGAATTATAAACAGCAAAAAGCAATTCTGGGTGCCGAAGATCCATTTGGACCGAACTTTGACGCTTCTGTAGCTTACGCACCAATTTTTGGACAAATGTATTATGCAGGATTACGTTTTAAAATAAAATAAGAAATACAATATCAATTTTAAAAATCAATTACAATAACACTAAATAATTAATACAATGAAGAATTTAATTTTAATTGCAATGATCGCTTTTTTAGGTTTTTCGGCTCAGGCTCAAACTAAAAAAAATAAGAATTTAAAATATACTACTGAAGTTAATGGAAACTGCGAGCAATGTAAAAAGCGTATAGAAAAAGCGGCATTTAGCGTACCAGGAGTTAAGACTGCCAGTTGGGACATTAGTTCGCATCAGTTGACGGTTATTTTGAATGAAGAAAAAAGTTCACCGGAGGATTTGAACAAAGCCATTGCGAAAGTAGGGCATGATACAAAAGAGGTAAAAGCAACACAAACAGATTACGATAATTTACATACGTGTTGTAAGTACGAAAGAGACTAATATTTTTTAGAAAGCCAAGTATTGGCTTGGCTTTCTTTATCGTTAATTTATCTTTAAAATGCCGTAATTTATTGTGGTTAAACTAAATTATTCTTACTTTCACAAACTTATAAATGTAACCAAACTCATTTTATGAATAATTTTGATTGGACTCAATTAGTCAACCCTGAATTTTATATAACTTTAAGTATCGGCGGTTTTCAAATTGGTTTATACATAGTGCTGTTTATCGTTTTTGCGGAAACAGGACTTTTTGCAGGTTTTTTTCTTCCCGGAGACAGTTTACTTTTTTTGGCAGGTATTTACAGTCGTGACTTAGTTCAAAATGTATTTTATATTCCTAGTGATTTTTTAAATGTTTTTTTACTTTCAACTCTAGTAGCCATCATGGGTGTTTTAGGAAACATGACAGGGTATTGGTTCGGTGCTAAAAGCGGTTATTATTTATTTAAGAAAGAAGACAGTTTTTGGTTTAAAAAGAAGTACTTATTACAATCAAAAGATTTCTTTGAAAAATATGGTGGAAAGGCAATAATTTACGCTCGTTTTTTACCAATTTTTAGAACTTTTGCCCCAATTATAGCCGGTATTGTTTCTATGGATAAAAAGAAATTTATGTTCTATAATATTTTAAGCTCTTTTTTATGGTCTTTTATATTGATTTTTTCAGGACATTATTTATACGGAGTCTTTTTAGAGCGAGGAATAGATCTAAAAGAACATATAGAATATATTATCATAATCATAATTATTATATCTACTTTCCCTGTTTTGCTTAAGCTATTAAAGAAAAGACCGATAGAAAAGATATAAGACTACAAATCAAACATAAAAAAAGTCTGAAGTTCATAAAACTTCGGACTTTTTTTATGTTTAAGAAACTTAAAGCGAGACATCCACAGTTCTTAAGTTGATTATATAAATATTTAAATTATAGCACACGGTTTCAATCGTGAGAGATTGTAATAGTGTTAGTATTCTGCTTCAATGTTGAAATCGTAAGCAATGATATATTATAGGTTTCGAATTATAATCCAAATCTATTTGATATTGGAATTTGAAATTTTAAAAATTGATTATTAGTGTTTTACCATTCATTTACTTTATTAGCATCCATTTTTAAGAATATAAACAGTAAAATAGTAAAGCCCCAGAGTCCGGAACCTCCATAAGAAAAGAAGGGTAACGGAACTCCAATTGTTGGGAAAATCCCGATAACCATTGCAATATTCACAAAAAAGTGTGTGAATAAAATGGCAGCAACGCAATAACCATACACCCTGCTGAATTTTGTTTTTTGTCTCTCAGCTAAGTATATTACACGTAAAAATAAACCAACAAAAAGCGCAATCACCACAAGTGACCCGGCAAATCCCCATTCTTCACCCACTGTTGTAAAAATATAATCGGTATGTTGTTCTGGTACAAATCCGCCTTTAGTTTGAGTTCCTTCTAGGAAACCTTTTCCAACCCAGCCACCTGATCCAATAGCAATTTCTGACTGATTGGTGTTGTATCCAATACCTTTCATGTCGACTGTTTTTCCTAATAAAATATTAAAACGATCTCTATGGTGTTGTTTAAAAACGTTATCAAAAACATAGTCTACGGATAAAACAAAAGCTGAAATACCAACTAGTATTAAGCCGCTTAAGATTATATTTCGGTCTACAACCCTTCCTTTAAAATGAATAATCATTAGAACCCCTAAGGCGATTAAAATAACCACATAGGGCTCCAAAACGAGTGTCAGGACAAATAGTAAAATGGTTATAAAACCTGTCCAAACATACCATGATGGTAAGCCTTCCCTGTACAATACAATAATAAAAATACTGTAAATAAGAGCACTACCGGGATCGGGTTGGGGTAAAATTAGTAATACAGGTAAAAAGACAATTGCTAAAGCCTGAACTTGCCTGTTTACGTCTTTTAGATTTATTTGAGTGTCACTTAAATATTTGGCCAATGCCAATGAAGTTGCAGCTTTTGCAAACTCAGAAGGCTGTAATGTGAAGCTTCCAATTGCATACCAGCATCTTTGTCCGGCAATTGTTTTTCCGAATACAAATAATCCTGCCAATGATAATAAGGAAACTCCGAAAATAATACTGGCGTATTTTTCGTAGAATTTTCCATCAACAAAAAGGACAACGAATATTAAAGGTATAGTACAACCAATGAAAATTAATTGCTTTTGATAGGTTCCTTCAGTCGATAATAGTGATGATGAATAAATATTTAGCCACCCTAATGTTACCAAGGCAATATAGATAAAAACGCTTATCCAGTCCAGGTTATTTTTTACACTTTGATTTTTCATTTGAAATAATCTTTGTTAGTTTTCTTTAGTGGTGTCTACAGGTATATTTTTGACTTCTACTTTCGGTTTTACAATTTTAGCTCTCATAACAGAATCTTTTGGAGTAGATTCAATTGCACTCGCTGCTGTTATACCACCAACCTTGGCATACTCGCTTAAAAGGCTTTTGTTTAAAACACGAATTTCTAAATCATTTCTTGTGATTTTCTTTCTCAAATATTTTTCGATCATCAAACTGGCAATAGGACCAGCAACAGTTGCACCAAATCCTCCGTTTTCAATCATAATAGCGATAGCTATTTTTGGATTGTCTTTTGGAGCAAAAGCCACAAATATAGAGTGATCTTTAAGCTGAGTTCTTTTTCCGTTTATTTTAGCAAAGTTTTCTGCCGTACCTGTTTTTCCACAAATATCAATACCTTCTACTCGAAGGGCGTAAGCTGTCCCTTTGTTGTACACATCAAATAAACCACTTATTACAGGAGGAAAGTATTTTTGATCAATTGTTGTAACGTGTTTAGTTGTGAACTTAGCATCAATTTTTTTTCCTTCAATCTTTTTAATGATATGAGGTGTATAATAATAACCCTGATTGGCAACTGTTGCCATCATATTGGCTAATTGAATAGGCGTCATTAAAACTTCTCCCTGACCAATAGAATTGGATATAATTGTTGTGCTTCTCCAACCTCCATTAGGATAAATTTTCTTGTAGGTTTTAGATGTTGGGATATTTCCTTTTTTACCGGTTGGTAAATCGTATCCCATAAACTGACCTAAACCAAAACTCTTTACGTGATCACTCCACACATCAACAGCTTTGCCCGGATTTGCATATTTATTAATCGTTAGCATGTATGCATTTGCAAAATAGGTATTACATGAATTGTAAATACCATTATGCAATTGATGCGGACCAAAACCGTGGCATTTCATAAAACGGCCTCTACCATAACTAAATCCATGATGACACATGAAAGTCGTTTGCTCATTAATAACGCCTTCTTGCAAAGCAACCAAACCAGTTAATATTTTAAATGGAGAACCAGGAGGATATTCTGCTAAAAGCCCTCTATCATATAAGGGTTTTGCAATCGAATCGTGATATAAAAGTGTATAGTTTTTAGATCGTTGTCTTCCTACCAAAATACCAGGATCATAAGATGGCGCAGTAACTAATGCTAAAATTTCACCAGATTTAGGTTCAATAGCAACAATTCCACCTCTTTTATTAATCATCAATTCCTCTCCGTATTTTTGAAGTTCAGAATCAATGGTTAAATTAATGTCTTCTCCGGCAACAGCGATCGTATCATATTTTCCATTTTTATAGGAACCTATTTCTCGGTTGTATTTATCTTTTTGGATGTATTTTACACCTTTTATACCGCGTAAGATTTCTTCGTAGCTTTCTTCAACACCTTGTTTTCCAATTAAATCCCCACTATTGTAATAAGGGTTTTTAGTAATTAATTTTTCGTTTACCTGAGTGATAAAACCAAAAATGTTAGCGCCATAATCTACTTCATAGTCACGAAGCGATCTTTTTTGGAAATAAAATCCTTCAAACTTCCTGATTTTCTCCTGAAAGGCAGCAAATTCACTTTTATTTAATTGAGATAAAAATACAGAAGGTAAACGAGGGCTGTATACTCTCGCTTTAGCAACTCTTTTTTCGTAATCTTCTTTAGTAATGTTAAGTAAAGTACAGAATTCATCAACATTAAGGTCTTTCTTAATGTCGCGGGGAATAACCATGATGTCATAAGAAGCCTGATTGGCGACTAATAATTTACCATTTCTGTCATAAATATAACCTCTTTCAGGATAGTCGTACTGTTTTTTTATTGCGTTATTTTCTGATTTTAATTTAAATGAATCATCAATAACTTGCAAATAAAATACCCTGATCACCAGCAAAGATGCTGCGATAATAATTAAAGAGGGCAGCAAAACTTTTCTCATCGTTTATTGGGCTTAATAAGATATATTATTATGATTGAAATAATTATTGTAAAAATGGTGCTAAATAAGGTTCGGAGTAGAATATCCCAAATAAATTTAAACTGAAAAGCTTCAAGTATAAATAAAATTATGTGATGCAATAAAACAGAAACCAGTATGAACGAAAAACGCTCAGGTGTTAGGGATTCGTTTAGTTTTATCGTTTGATATTCGTAACTCAGTCCAAATGAAAATTTAAAAATATAAGGTCTGTAATAGGCTAGAATAACACATGCAGTAGCATGAATTCCTCCTGAATTACAAAACATATCCATCGTAAGACCAAGTAAAAAACTTGAAATTATTAAACCTGATCTATGGCTGTTTACTGGATAAAGAATAATATATAAAATGTATGGAAAAGGACTTATGTATCCTAAAAAATTCATATTATTAAAAATAACAATCTGAATTGCCAGTAACATAATAAATCGAAAAATATTGACTAACAATGCGCTATTCATCTTTTTCCTTTTTTTCTAAATTAATAAGTTCGTCTCTGTCTTTACTTTTAATGATGTAAACATGTCCAAGGTTTGTCATGTCGTTAAATAGCTTAACGTTTATAACATAATAACTTGTTTTATTTTTGATGTATATCTTATCAACGGTTCCGATATTAATTCCCTCAGGAAAAATTACAGATTGACCGCCGGTCGCGATAGTATCTCCTTTTTTAATAGAAGCCAGCCTTGGTACATCTTCTAACTGAACAAATCCTGTGCTTTTTCCATCCCAGGTCAATGAACCAAAGTGATTTGATTTTTTAATTTTCGCATTGATTTGCGATTTCATATTCAAAATACTTATCACTGTTGAATATCTTGGCGATGTGTTATCTATAACTCCAATAATCCCCAGACTATTGATTACTCCCATATCTGGTTTAATACCGTCATTTGCACCGGAATTTAACGTAATATAGTTTTCGTGTCTGTTATAAGAGTTATGAATTACTTTTGAAACAATAATGTCAGCAGGTTTTACTCCTTTTACGCTATCTGCCAACGGTATTTTTGTAGTGTCCTCTTTATTAAAAAGAAGACTTTTTAATCTTGCGTTTTCAAGTACAAGTTCGTCGTTTTCGGTTCTTAGATTCAAATATTCATTAATATGATTAATTTTCTCATAAACACCTCCGCTTAAAAAATTAGCTGAACTGATTACTTTGCTTCTGTGATAGGAATGAGATTGAATGCTGAGAACCAACGAAATACCTAAAAGCAGCAAAAACAGCAATCGGTTACTGTTTCTTATAATGAAATTAAAAATTTGCTGCATTTCTTGTTTGGTTATTTTGTTTCAGGATATGCTTTTGGTTTCCAATTTTATTAGAGTCAAATCTGAATATTTGACTCTAATAAAAAAAATATTGGTTATTATTTTGAATCTTATTTAATTAAGATACTTTTAAATTTTGCAATGTTTTTTAATGCCATTCCAGTTCCACGAACTACCGCTCTTAAAGGATCTTCGGCAATGTAAACAGGTAAGTCTGTTTTTAGTGAAATACGTTTGTCAAGACCTCTTAACATAGATCCACCACCAGCTAAATAAATACCTGTGTTATAAATATCGGCAGCTAATTCAGGAGGAGTTTGAGATAAAGTCTCCATTACAGCATCTTCAATACGTTGAATTGATTTGTCTAATGCTTTTGCAATTTCACGATATGAAACATCTACTTGTTTTGGTTTTCCGGTTAGTAAATCTCTACCCTGAACTGACATATCTTCTGGCGGTCCGTCTAAATCTTCGATAGCAGCCCCAATCTGAATTTTTATTTTCTCAGCAGTACTTTCTCCCACAAAAAGATTGTGTTGTGTACGCATGTAATAAACAATATCATTTGTGAAAACGTCACCTGCAATTTTTACAGATTTATCACATACAATTCCACCTAATGCAATAACAGCAATTTCAGTTGTACCACCTCCAATATCAACAATCATATTTCCTTTTGGCTGCATGATATCGATACCAATACCAATTGCTGCTGCCATAGGCTCATGAATTAAATAAACTTCTTTTCCGTTTACTCTTTCACAAGATTCTTTAACAGCTCTCATTTCAACCTCAGTAATTCCTGATGGAATACATACTACCATTCTTAAAGCTGGAGTAAACATTCTTTTTTTCAATGCCGGAATACTTTTAATGAACATATTGATCATTTTTTCTGAAGCATCAAAATCGGCAATTACACCATCCTTCAAAGGCCTTATGGTCTTGATGTTTTCATGCGTTTTACCTTGCATCATGTTGGCTTCCTTACCAACAGCAATGATTTTGCCTGATATTCTGTCACGTGCAACGATTGACGGACTATCAATAACAACTTTATCATTATGAATGATTAAAGTGTTTGCGGTACCAAGGTCTATCGCAATATCCTCGGTCATGAAATCAAAAAATCCCATAAGTTTTTTAGGGGTTTAAAATGTTATAAATAATTATCGAACAAAGTTAAACAAATTAATGTTTAAAATGACGTGTTCCTGTAAATACCATTGCAAGATTATTTTCGTTGCAATAATTGATGCTTAATTCGTCTTTTATTGATCCACCAGGCTGAATTACAGCTGTAATTCCTGCTTTTTTGGCTAATTCTACACAATCCGGAAAAGGGAAAAATGCATCACTTGCCATTGAAGCTCCTGTTAAATCAAATCCGAAAGCTTTTGCTTTATCAACAGCCTGCATCAAAGCATCAACTCTTGATGTCTGACCAGTTCCTGATGAAATTAAAGTTCCGTTTTTAGCAAATACGATTGTATTTGATTTTGTGTTTTTACAAATTTTAGAAGCAAAAATTAAATCTTCTATTTCTTGTGCAGTTGGCTCTGTTGTAGTAACGGTTTTTAAATGCTCTTTAGTATCTGTAATATTATTTCTGTCCTGAATTAACAAACCATTAAGACATGTTCTTACTTGTCTTGAAGGTAATTCAACTTCATTTTGAACTAATATAATTCTGTTTTTCTTTTCTTGTAAAACAGCAATTGCATCATCATCATAACTTGGGGCAATTACAACCTCGCAGAATAATTTGTTGATTTCTTGTGCTGTCGATAAATCAATTTTAGTGTTTGCAATCAAAACTCCACCAAATGCTGATGTTGGATCACAAGCTAAAGCTGCTAAATATGCTTCGCTAATTGTTTTTCTTGAAGCTAAGCCACAAGCGTTATTATGTTTTAAAATAGCGAATGTTGGTCCGTCAGTTTTAAATTCATTAATTAAATTTACTGCAGCATCAACATCTAATAAATTGTTGTACGACAGCTCTTTTCCGTGAACTTTTTTAAACATTGCATCAAAATCTCCGAAGAAAAATCCTTTTTGATGAGGGTTTTCTCCATATCTTAAAACCTGACCACCTGCAATGCTTTCTTTGTAAATAGTTTCGTCAGTATTAAAATAATTAAAAATAGCACCGTCATAATGAGAAGAAACGTGGAATGCTTTTGTAGCAAGTAATCTTCTGTTCTCTAATGTTGTTGCTCCGTTTTGTTCTGTAATCAAATCTAAAAGCAAGCTGTACTCATTTACAGAAGCTACAATTACCGTGTCTTTGAAGTTTTTTGCACCGGCACGAATTAATGAAATTCCGCCAATATCAATTTTTTCAATAATATCTTGTTCACTTGCACCTGATGCAACCGTTTTTTCAAAAGGATATAAATCAACAATTACTAAATCAATCTGAGGAATATCAAATTCTTTCATTTGCTGAACATCACTTTCATTATCCTGACGATTTAAAATTCCGCCAAAAATTTTCGGGTGTAAAGTTTTTACTCTTCCTCCAAGAATTTCAGGAAATGAAGTAATGTCTTCTACAGGAACTACAGGAATTCCAAGGTTTTTTATAAAATCTTCAGTTCCTCCAGTCGAATATAATGTTACGTTTTGTTCATGCAATTTTCTAACGATTGGCTCTAGTCCATCTTTCGAAAAAACAGATATTAATGCTGATTGAATTTTTTTTGTTGTGCTCATTGTGTAGTTATGTTTTTCAGACTGCAAAAGTAGTTTTTTTAAATATTATTTTAAAGAAAATTAATGTAACATTCTCTTAAAAAAAACTACTGATGAGTAAGTTAACTTTTATTAGGTTTTTGATTTTAATTTATTGAATTTTACTTTATTGAAAAATACGAAAATATGCTACTTTATTTAAGATTATTAAAGGAAAGTCTGAGCTTTGCCATAAATGCTTTGCGAAATAATAAATTGCGTACATTATTGTCGTTGTTAGGGGTTACGATTGGTATTTTTTCGATTATTGCTGTTTTGGCTGCCGTTGATTCTCTCGATCGTAAAATTTCTAAAGATTTGAGCAGCTTAGATAAAAATACAATTTATTTAATGAAATTTTGCTTTGGCCCATCTGAAATTCCACAATGGAAAAGAGAACAGTTTCCAAATGTGAAATATGATGAATATATCGCTTTAAAAAACTCGCTAAATAATACACAACAGGTCGGTTATCAGCTTTTTGTAAATAGAGAAAGTTTAAAATATGATTCAAAAACCGTTGCCGATGTAAATATGGTTCCTTCTTCTTATGAAATGGTTGATATTGATGGATTAACTTTTGATAAAGGAAGATTTTATACCGAATCGGAATCTAATTCCGGATCACCAGTAATTGTTCTGGGTTATGAAATTGCGACTGGACTTTTTGGTTCTGATGATCCTATCGGAAAAAGTATTCGTTTGTATGGACAACGTTTTACTGTTATTGGCGTTATGACAAAACAAGGCGCGGGATTTTTTGGAGATAGTAATGATACATCTGTTTATTTTCCGGCTAATTTTTTACGAAGAATGTATGGTGATAGTGATGCTATGACACCTGTAATTGTTTTAAAGCCTGTCAAAGGAATTGACATGGATGCTTATAAAGCTGAAGTAGCACAGAAACTGAGAGCCATTCGTGGAATGAAAGCGGGCGAAATAGATAATTTTTTCATAAATGTACTTTCTGGATTCACTGATTTTATTGATGGAATTTTAGGTCAGATGAACGTTGTTGGATGGATTATCAGTGGATTTTCTCTTTTAGTAGGAGGGTTCGGAATTGCGAATATTATGTTTGTTTCGGTTAAAGAGCGAACGAACTTAATTGGAATTCAAAAATCATTGGGAGCAAAAAATCGTTTTATATTATTTCAATTTTTGTTTGAAGCTATAATCCTTTCTGTTATCGGAGGAATAATTGGACTTTTAATGGTTTGGGGGATTGCACTAATTTTAACGAAAGTGCTTGACTTCGAATTTGTTTTAAGCTTTGGGAATATAATTTTAGGAACTACGTTAGCAGCTATTATTGGATTAATATCCGGAATTCTTCCGGCAATTTCTGCAGCCAATTTGGATCCGGTTGAGGCTATTCGAACTGGAATGTAGAATATTGTTTTTGTGTTATTAATTGTGATTTTTTTTAAACGAATAGATAATTAAATACTTACCTGAGTAAGTAGGGAATTTAAATCAATAAATAAATGAGCTTTAACTTGAAACCCGTCGATACCGTTGAGTCTATTTCTAGAGAAGATTTTAAAAAGAACTATTTAGATAAGAGAAAACCTTTAATTATAAAAGGATTAACAAAAGACTGGCCTGCAAGAGACAAATGGTCAACGGATTATTTTAAGCAAATTGCAGGAGATATTGAGGTGAAACTAGTTGACAATTCCAAAGCAGATCCAACAAAAATAATCAATGCTTCTATTGCCAGTATGAAATTTGGGGATTACCTGGATTTAATAAAAAGGGAGCCAACACAATTGCGTATTTTTTTCTTCAATCTTTTCAAACACAGACCCGAATTAATTAATGACGTGAAAGTTCCCAAAGAATTAATGGGCGGTTTTATAGAAAGTATGCCTGCCATGTTTTTTGGAGGCTCAAGTGCCTTCACCTTTTTACATTATGACATCGATTTGCCACATCTTTTTCATACGCATTTTGGGGGAAGAAAACATATTATATTGTTTGACTACAAATGGAAGAAAAGACTTTATTGTGTTCCAAATACTACTTACGCTTTAGAAGATTATGACGTTTCCAATCCTGATTTTGAAAAATTTCCCGCTCTGAGAGGCGTAGAAGGATATGAGGTTTTTCTGGAACACGGAGATACTTTATTTATGCCAACCGGAATGTGGCATTGGATGCGCTACATAGACGGTTCTTTTTCACTAAGTCTTCGTGCATGGGATCAATCGATAACCCGAAAAATGGCCAGTGTTTGGAGTTTGTTCATGCATGGCGCAGTTGATAGTGCCATAAAAATAGTTTTTAGAGAACGTTATGCTATATGGCGTGAGAAGCTAGCTTTTAAAATAGCAGAAAAAGAATTGAAAAAGGGCAGGCCAAAAAATTAATGCACAATTTATAGTTGCTATTTTTGGACAAGAGAAAACATAAAAAAATCCCAAGAAATATTTTTCCTTGGGATTTTGTGTTTTTAGAAGTTTTAAAACTATCTAATTGTATTATTTTGAATCAAATCGATATACAAGTTGATCTTGTCTTTCAATTCTTTTCTAGGCGTGATAAAGTCTAAGAAACCATGCTCTAAAAGAAATTCAGCAGTCTGGAAACCTTCTGGTAAATCTTTTCCAGTTGTGTCACGAACAACACGAGGGCCAGCAAAACCAATCAAAGCGCCAGGCTCAGAAATATTAATATCTCCTAACATAGCATAAGATGCAGTTGTTCCTCCAGTTGTTGGATCTGTACAAAGTGAAATGTAAGGTAGTTTAGCTTCAGCTAATTGCGCTAGTTTCACAGATGTTTTTGCTAATTGCATTAACGAATAAGCAGCTTCCATCATACGAGCTCCACCAGATTTAGAAATCATTACAAAAG
>RCUK01001272.1_pt1 | contig 16668 bp, 14 predicted proteins | sample 2166381 | NCBI WGS metagenome assembly RCUK01 (sample SAMN09932809, study PRJNA488358) | compost metagenome | isolation source: compost soil in an enriched community | place: Germany: Experimental Botanical Garden | reverse complement strand
TTCTTTTTTCTGCCCAATAAGCAATGTAAAAAAGAATTGACACATAAAGTGCTAGAATGAATAAAAGGCCTACACTACTCATAATATCTTTTTATAATTAGGTAGGTTATGGCTATAGAAAATAACCATGCCGAAAACAAATACACATAGATAACCGGAAAACCAAATAACGGTTTAGAGCTGTCAAATAATAGCAAAAGCGGAATGTTCAACGCTAATAGCATTAGCATTGAAAGTATAACTAACTTTTGTTCATGTCTCTTTTTCATGTATAGATACGGTTTGCTTTTCAGCGGGATATGAGATCACCATTCGGTTTTTTTTGAATCATGGTGATTTTATTCTAATGAAAATAAGCAATCTCTACAAGTAAATGTAGAGATTGCAATTCTAAAAAATGGTATCAATGACCTTTTTCGTCATAATCACCCATTAAGGCGTAGTAACCAAAAATGCCTAATCCTAAAACAATTAATGGAGTTAATATAAAAAGGATGATAATTCCAAATACTAAATCTTCTTGTTTGCCAGATGCGAATTTTGGCAATCCAAATTCGAAAATGCAAAAATAAGCAGCGGCAATAGCTAAGGCTATCCAAATCAATCCTAGAGCTCTTTTTATCTGATTCATGTCTAAATTTTTTAAGCGTGAGTATTTTTGTCTTTATTTTTGATGTAAACCATTCCAACTACAAAGGAAACGGAAGCTATAACGATTGGATACCAAAGTCCTTCCAGATAAAATTCAGCATCACCGGCATCCTTGGCATGTGTAACAAAGTAGGTAGAAATAGCAGGAAGTAATCCTCCAAAAATTCCGTTTCCTACGTGGTATGGTAATGACATAGAAGTATATCTAATTTTTACCGGGAACATTTCTACAAGGAAAGCGGCTATCGGACCGTAAACCATAGTTACAAATATTACCTGTATGAATACTAAAAATATTAATGCCCATTGGTCACCAGAGTTAATAGTTACCGTTGTTTTAGTTTCTATTTTTGGCTTCCCGTCTACAACCATGGCTGTTCCGTTCTCTAAAGATACGGTTTTAATTTCTAGGATTTTTGTTCCGTCAGTATACTCTTTATTAGTAGTATAGATCGAGTCCATGGTTTGTTTTTTGTTTTCTTTCAGTTCAGAAAGGACGGTTGTTTTTTCAACTACTTCTGTTTTATTTTTCGCGTTTGTGGTTTCAAACATTTGTTTGTAGATAGGTCGGTACAATAAAATAGCACATAACATACCACCCATCATAATGTATTTTCTACCCACTTTATCACTTAACCAACCAAATACGATGAAAAACGGAGTTCCAAGTATTAATGCAATTCCCAATAAAGTGTCTACTTGAGAGGAATCAATAGACATTACTGTTTTCAGGAAGCTCATTGCATAAAATTGCCCAGTGTACCAAACAACCCCTTGTCCCATGGTAGCTCCAAATAGAGCCAATAAAACAAATTTTAAGTTGTAGCGATGTCCAAAACTTTCTTTTAGTGGATTAGTACTTGTTTTTCCTTCACTTTTCGCTTTAGCAAAAACAGGAGACTCTTCCATGTTTTTTCTAATCAAATACGATACACCTACCATGATGATCGAAACCCAGAACGGAACTCTCCATCCCCATTCGTCAAACTGTTCCGGTGTAAGAACGTTTCTGGTGGCCAAAATAACCATCAGGGAAATAAATAATCCTACAGTTGCAGTGGTTTGTATCCAGGAAGTCCAATACCCGCGCTGTCCCAGGGGAGCATGTTCTGCCACATAGGTTGCCGCCCCACCATACTCTCCTCCAAGAGCAAGACCCTGAAGCAAACGCAAGATCAATACTAATAATGGCGCGAGAAATCCAATGGTTTCATAACTTGGAATACAGCCTATCAGGAATGTGGCTCCTCCCATTAATAATAAGGTAACCATAAAGGTGTATTTACGTCCAATTAAATCACCTAATCTTCCAAAGAAAAGGGCGCCAAACGGACGAACTACAAATCCGGCGGCAAACGTAGCCAATGTGGATAAAAATGCTGCAGTTGGGTTGTCTGAAGGGAAGAATTTTGTTGATATGACAACGGCTAAACTTCCGAAAATGTAGAAATCATACCATTCAATCATTGTACCCATAGAGGAGGCGGAAATTACTTTCCAAATTCCTTTTGTTGATCTATTGCTCATACTTTTTTTGTTTTTTAATTATTATAGATAAATCATAGCTTGTAATGTGACTGTATTTATAGCCTTGTTCGTGGCGTATTTTGTATTCTGATATTCTAAAGTAAATTTCGAGTTATGTCCACTTAAAAAGGCGTTAGCTCCTATTCCAAATTGACCGGCATTGTCATTTAAGGCATCAATTTGTCTGTCATTATAGGATACATACGGTTGAAATTTTGTTTTTGATTTTCCGGGAATAACATAACCTACCTGGGCATAAAGCATTGAGCCTGTTTCGTAGGTGGTGGAGTATCGGAAGTTTTGTCCGTAATTGTTATTTTGATACAAGGCATAAGCAGTAAGTGCTGCCCCTTTAGTTCCAAGAGGTGAGTCGTAAAAAGCATCCAGTCCAAAAATAGAAACATCTTCTCCGCTTAGAGTGCCCAAATTATCAGCATTCACTGCACCATTTGGATGAAGGAAAAAACCGGCACCAACATTGAATACTTTTTTGGTTCCTAAATAAGTTCCTACTTTGTATGGTAAAAAATTACTTTCAGCATCTAAAAAGCCATATTCAAAATAGCCTGTGTAGGTTTTGCCAGCTTCTTTTGATCCTAATAATCTTCTACCGGTGTAAGTAGCCGGGCCATTATTTACAGGAACTACAGTTGATTGGAGATTATTGCTCATCGCGTCGTTGATTGAAACACGGTATTGCACTTTTCCAAAAGTACCTTTCGCAAAAACACCGATATGTCTGCCAAATTGATCAGAAAGTCCTAAAGTCGCCCATGTTTGTCTTTGGTTATCTAAAGTCATGATGTTTAGGGTGCTGGCATTATTCAAACGAGAAATCCCGTTCCAATAGTGCAATCCTCCACCGACAGCATTATTTTTTCCTAAACTGTATTGCGCATAGGCATCGTGTAAAAATAATTGGGAACCTTCCCCTGTTCCGGTTGGAGTTAGGTTGTTGGAGTTTAAGCTGTTTAGTCCAAAATGGGTTAGGATAAGGAAATCTTTGCTGATTTGTGCGTACAGTAAAACTCGGGCTCTTCTTAAGCTAAAGTCGATGTCGGCTTGTTCATTGCCATTGGCATCTAAAGGACGATCTGAATTGTATTGAGTCCAAAATTGTGCCCAAGAGATTACTCTAAGATATTTGGAGCCTTCTTCATTCAAATTAAATTTCATTCCGGACCCATAATCAGGCGACCCCTGTGAAAAACATTTTAACGATAATAGCAGTAGAGTCGCTATTAAATAAATTTTTTTCATAATAAAATAGAGTTTGGTTAGTAAAAGTGGTTAGTTTCAACACAGCCAAATTCTGATTTTTTGTTTGTAAAAAAAATTTATGTATATATAGGTGTAAAGAGATATAGTTAATCTTTGAATCTTTCCCATTTTATAAGCATAAACTTGTCTCCAAGTTCGGTTATAATCATCCCGGCACCAGAAAGTAATTCTTTATTTTTCAAATATTCCACGAGTTCTAAGTGGTTAAAAATCTTATAGGTAGGATGGTAGTCGGCATGAGATGGTTTTTTTATATTAAAAGTTTTTACCCAGTTACTGATGGTTACATGAGAAACGCCGATAATTCGCTCTATTTCACGATAACTGAGTCCTTCAAGGTATAGTTGTAAGGCTTTGGTAACGTAATAATCATCTATCTTTTTTCCGATTTTATTAACAGTAAAAAAGTAATTGCATTTTTTGCATAGATACCTTTGTTTGTTGTTAATCACGCCACTTTTTATGATGTGATTATTTTGGCATTTCGGGCAGGCTAAAATCTCCATGTATATAAATTTTGCATAAATATATTAAATTTGCAAATATATTTATTCGAAATTCATAATTAATATTAAAAAAAATTGCGAAACACTTATTTTTATTGGTAAAAATATGTTTGTTTGATAAGTTTTTTCTCTTTAGGGAAATGGGGAAGTCTTTTGGGGAAAACTGTTTTTGTTCGTTAGAATTTGCATTTTCTACTTTAAAGATCGAGATATAAAGTATTTAGCTGCAGAATATATTTGAATGATTCTGACCGGATTTTTCTATTTGTAAAAAGAATGGTAGCTATTAAGCAGATCTACGATTTTGAATTGCCTACTCCCGAGCCTTCGGAAGTAGGCAATCTAGTACTTTGAAAAAATAAACTTCTAAAATTAGAATTGGCGGAATAGTTGTCAGGGATGTATGAATTAGTTTTTAGAAAAGTAATAAAAACAAAAAACCCGAACCCCGAAGCGTCGGGGCTATTCGGGTTTTGTGGTACCTCCAGTCCCGAAGCTTCGGGAGAAGCAGGGATACATAGAGATGATGCATATTTGGAAAAATTTATATACAAAAAACCCGAATATTTCTATTCGGGTTTTGTGGTACCTCCAGGGATCGAACCAGGGACACATGGATTTTCAGTCCATTGCTCTACCATCTGAGCTAAGGTACCTCGCTTGTTGCGGGTGCAAATATAGCGCGATTTTTAGTTTATCCAAATAATCGGGCATATTATAATGAAGTATTTTAAAAAAAGATTTAAAAAACAAAAAACCCGAACCCCGAAGCGTCGGGGCTATTCGGGTTTTGCGTACCTCCAGTCCCGAAGCTTCGGGAGAACCAGGGACACATGGATTATTTTTTTGATAAAATATCTTCTAAAATAGATGGGTCTTTAATTATTTTTTCGATAAAAACTTTGCTTTTCATTCTCTTTATAAATTTTTCAAGAAATACAGCGTCTTCTTTGTATGCACAATCAAAAACTAGGGCAAATTCCCAATCACTAGCAATTTTGGTGAACGATCCAGAGTAGGTATGTTGATTGTGCTTTATTATCCTTTCTTCGGTATTATGTGATTCTCCTATATAGTATTTTTTCGAAGATTTTGAATGAAGGATATAGAGATGATGCATATTTGAAAATATTTATATACAAAAAACCCGAATATTTCTATTCGGGTTTTGTGGTACCTCCAGGGATCGAACCAGGGACACATGGATTTTCAGTCCATTGCTCTACCATCTGAGCTAAGGTACCTCGCTTGTTGCGGGTGCAAATATAGGATGATTTTTAATTTATCCAAAACAATTTTTAAAAAAAATCAATTCGTACCTTCGCGTCGACAATTAAGAAATTATGATTCTAACAATCGATGTAGGGAATACCAGGATTAAAGGTGCTGTTTTTGAGGATAATGTCCTGTTGGAGGGCTTTGTTTTTATGAAAACCGAGCACGAAGAAAACATTCAAAATATTTTAAAAAAATATGAAAAAATAACTCATTTGGTTGTTGCTTCAGTCGGATATCTCGAAAAAGATTCTTTTTTGCACTATAACAATAGCCTGAAAGTTCATTTTATTTCACACAATGATCCTTTTCCGTTTATTAATCATTACGCAACTCCCCAAACTTTAGGGATAGATAGGATGGTGTTGGCAGCAGGCGCAACGATTCAGTTTCCGAAACAAAACCGACTGGTTATTGATGTGGGGACTTGTGTTACTTATGATTTTATAGATGATAAAGATGTGTATTTAGGAGGTGCAATTGCTCCTGGTTTGAGATTGCGATACGAATCATTACATAATTACACTGCTAAACTTCCTTTATTGGAATCGAAAAGCCCGGATAGTTTTATCGGTAGATCTACAGCAGAGTCGATTCATTCCGGAGTAGTAAATGGTTTCGTCTATGAGATTGATGGTTTTATCGATGAATATAAGGCACACTATTCAAATTTTATAATAATTTTAACGGGTGGGGACACAGATTTTTTGGCTAAACGATTAAAAAATACCATATTTGCCAATTCAAATTTCCTTCTCGAAAGTTTGAACCAAACATTTCAATATAAAATCAAAAATGATTAAAAAAATTATAATAAGCGCCTGTTTGCTTTTTTCATTCGTGTCTTTTGCCCAACAAGGAACCGCTTCTCCTTACTCTTTTTTTGGAATTGGCGACGTGAGATACAGAGGAACGGCTGATATTCGTTCAATGGCCGGAGTCGCAGTAGAGCAGGACAGTATTCATATTAATTTAGATAATCCAGCCAGTTTTTCAAATCTAAAGCTTACCACTTTTGCAGTTGGAGGAGGGTATAGTATAGTAAAATTGAAAACAGATACAGAAACGGCCAATACAAACAGAGCAACGCTAGATTATTTGGCGGTTGGTATACCTACAGGTGGTAGATTAGGATTTGGTTTCGGATTAATTCCATATTCTTCAGTTGGGTATCAAATAGAGTCTTTAGCGGCAGACGAAAGTGAAAACAATAATCGTTTTGATGGAACAGGTGGTTTGAATAAAGCTTTTTTTGGATTGGGATATAAAATAATGTCAGGGTTAAGTATTGGTGCTGATGTAAACTATAATTTCGGAAAAATTCAAACCAATAGTTTAGAGTTTATTACTGGTGTGCCGGTTGGGACACAAGAAACAAATGAAGTTTATTTGTCGGGAGTTAATTTTAATACCGGATTAATGTATCAGACTAAAATAAATAAAAAACTGAATTTTTACAGTAGCTTAGCTTATACTATAGAGAGTACTTTAAAGTCGGAAAACACTAGGAATATCTCAACTGTGATGTATAATAGTAATTATAATTTGACAGTTGTGGATACAACCGATGATTTTCTTATCAAAAATGATTTGCAAATGCCTGGCAAATTTACTTTTGGTGCTGGTTTAGGAGAGTCCAGAAAATGGCTTATTGGTGCTCAAATAACGATGAAAGATGCGGGTAGTTTGGCTAATTACTATAATGAAATGGATAATGTTTCTTACACGAAAGCTAAGAAATACAGTATTGGAGGGTATTATATTCCAAAATACAATTCGTTCTCGGGTTTTGCCAAAAGAATTGTATATAGAGGAGGTTTTAGATATGAAAAAACCGGATTGGTTGTTAATTCAGAAGATATCAATGATGTAGGATTGACACTAGGGGCGGGGATGCCAATATCAGGGTCTTTTTCTAATATAAATGTTGGTTTGGAATTTGGAAGAAAAGGGACTACAGCTTCAGATCTGGTTCAGGAAAACTATGTCACTTTTAGTGTAGGTATGTCTTTGAATGATAAATGGTTTGAAAAAAGAAAATTCAACTAGGATAAAGAATAGCATATATAATAATTATGCATCATTTTGTTAAGTTTCGTATATGGCTTTTCTGAAAAAAAATATTATATTTCCTATTGTCACGGTTTTAGCCGTGACACTCTTTTTTGGGTGTGAAAGCAATTTTAAAGAAGTTCAAAAAATAAACTTTTCAGATTTTGTTCCCAGCAGTGATGCTGATGCAGTTAATTTAAAATATACAGACTCGGGTAGGATTACGGTTGTTCTGATTAGTCCAAAAATGTTAGATTTTGCCAGTGTTGATTTTCCTTTTACGGAATTTCCTAAAGGAATTGATGTTACCTTGTATGATAAAAAGGGGAAAAGAACCTTTATAAAATCGAACTACGCCGTATCTTATAAGCAAACAGGTATCATAGATTTGCAGGGAAAAGTTAAAATAACCTCTGATGTCGGGCAGGTTCTTGAGACGGAGCAATTGTATTTTGATCAAAAAAACGAATGGTTTTTTACCGAAAGGAGATTTAAATTTAGTGATCCCAAAGGTGCTTCAAACGGACAGGGAATAGATTTTAGCAAAGATTTTAAAGTGGTTAATTCACAAAAAATAACCGGCGAGGTTGAATCCGCCGAATAATTCAATAAACACAATCATGAGTTACTTTAAATTTACACCTTATATTTATCTTATTTTTGGAATATACCTAATATATGATGGTATCACCAAATTGAATGATCCTAATGAAAATCCATGGTTTAGTTTTGTCTTCGCAGGACTGGCAGTTTTTATGTTTTTCTTCAGAATGAAATTTGCTAAAAAATTTGAAGACAGAAACAAAAGATCCTAATTAATGGAAATAAGTATCATAATATTGTGTCTAATACTATGTGCCTTTTTTTCGGGAATGGAAATTGCTTTCATCTCTTCCAATAAAATTTATCTTGAAATTGAAAAAAAACAAGATAATTTCATTTCTAAAATACTTACCAAACTCACTGAAAAACCCTCTCAGTTTATTGTGGCGATGCTTATCGGGAACAATATAGCTTTGGTTGTTTATGGTTTTTTTATGGGTGAGTTACTAATGCGTTGGGTGGATGCTTTGGGATATCATTTTATCGGACTGGTAAATTTACTGGTTCAGACGGTGCTTTCTACTTTAATTGTTTTAATAACGGCAGAGTTTTTACCTAAGGTTTTTTTTCAGATCTACGCGAATACGCTATTGAAGTTTTTTGCAATTCCAGCGTATTTTTTTTATAAGTTATTCTATTTTATTTCTACCTTTTTTATTTGGGTGTCCGATTTTGTGTTGAGAAAATTTTTCAAAACCCAAGGAGATCAGGTGCAGTTGTATTTTAGTAAAGTAGAATTAGGGAATTACATTACGGAACAAATGAGCACTGTTGAGGATAATGAAGAAGTGGATTCGGAAATACAAATTTTTCAGAATGCATTGGAGTTTTCAGGTGTAAAAGCCAGAGATGTGATGACGCCAAGAACAGAAATTGCTGCTGTAGATATATACGATTCGGTGGTTGAATTGAAAGAATTGTTTATAGATACAGGTTATTCTAAGATAGTGGTTTACCAAAATTCATTAGATGATATAATAGGATATGTGCATTCCTTTGATTTGTTTAAAAAGCCCAAAAGCATCAAAGAAGTTATGATCTCGGTTGAATTTGTTCCGGAGGCTATTTATATTAAGGATGTGATGAACCTGCTTACAAAAAAAAGAAAAAGTGTTGCCGTTGTGTTGGACGAGTACGGAGGAACTTCCGGAATTATCACGATGGAAGATATTGTAGAAGAACTCTTTGGTGAAATTGAAGATGAACACGATGCTGAGGAGGAATTGGTTGAAAAAGAAGTTAAAGAAGGGGTATATCTTTTTTCTACCCGACTGGATGTAGAGTACTTAAATCAGACTTATAAACTGAATATTCCTGAAAATGATTCTTACGGAACACTAGGTGGTTTTATAGTTGATCATACAAAAGATATTCCCCAAAAAGGAGATCTGATAAGCATTGGAAATTATCATTTTGTTATTGAAGAAGCTACAAATAAGAAAATAGAATTGGTTAAAATGACGGTACGGGAGTGAATTTTTTTAGAAAATTAAAATTTCTTGTAAAATAAAACGCTACTAGTATTATTATTAATTAGATAATTGTATTTTCGCAAACTGAATATAAAAATTAACAACAATAAAAATGGCAGTTTTAGCAAAAATTAGACAACGTTCCGCTTTATTGATAGCAGCTATTGCACTTGCATTATTTGCATTTATAATACAAGATCTTATCGGTAAAGGCGGCTTTGGTCAAAACACAAAAGATGTAGGAAGTATCGATGGAAAAGATATTTCATTTGAAGACTTTAGAATTAAAGTTAGCAATGTTGAAAAAAGTGGTCAGGGAATTTCTTCCACAGAAGCTGCAAACAGAGTTTGGGACCAAGAAGTTTCTATTGCTCTATTAACGTCTGAGTTTGATAAACTAGGATTGAGAGTAGGTGAGAAACACATTATCGAAATTTTTAAAGCTGACCAAAATATAGGTAAAAATCCAATGTTTTTGAATGCTGCCGGTATGTTTGATTTAGCTAAATTCAAAGAATATTTCAAATCAAATCCTGAGCAGGCTCAATATCTTGTTGACAGAGAGAAAGATGCTGAATTGAATGCTAAATTTCAAATTTACAACAACCTGATCAAAGCGGGAATTTATACTACCGAAAGTGAAGGAAAATTGAAGTATGAAATGGAATCTAATAAGGTAGAGTTTGCTTATGTTGCGGGTTTATATTCTACCATTAAAGACAGTGAAGTAAAAGTTACTGACGATGAGATTGTAGAGTACATGAAGAAAAATGAGAAAAAATACAAAGCTGACGAATCGCGTGAAGTGGAGTATGTTTTAATTGAAGATAAAGCTTCGACTGAAGACGAGAATGAAGTTAAAGCTAAAATAACTGCATTGTTATCTGGTAGCGTTGTTTACAACCAAGCAACTGGTAAAAACGATACTTTGCCAGGATTTAGAACTGCTGCCAATACAATTGACTTTGTAAATTCAAATTCAGATGTTCCTTATGATTCTTCTTATGTAGCCAAAAAAGATTTACCTGCTATCGATGCTGATAAATTGTATAATTTGGCTCCAGGTGAAGTTTATGGTCCTTACAGATTTGGTAACTACTACTGTCTATCAAAATCTTTAGGTAGAAAAACAGGAGTGAATGCAAAAGCAAGTCATATCTTAATCAGTTATGAAGGAACACAAGTCCCTAATAAAAAAGAGGTAAGAACTAAAGAGGAAGCTAAAGTTAAAGCGGAAGCAATTTTAGCACAAGTAACTGCAAATCCAGATAGTTTCATGATGTTGGCATTTACTGCTTCTGATGATTCTTCTGCACAACAAGGTGGTGATTTAGGTTATTTTGGTCCAAACCAAATGGTAAAACCGTTTAATGATTTTGTTTTCAATAACGGAATTGGTAAAGTTGGTTTAGTAGAAACAACTTTTGGTTACCATATCATCAAAATTACAGATAAACAAGACGGTATTCGTTTGGCTACTGTAGCTCAAAAAGTAGAAGCTTCTGAAGCTACTTCTGATAAATTGTTTACGCAAGCAACCAAATTTGAAATGGAAGCTGCTGACAAAGACTTTGGTAAATTAGCTCAAGAAATGAAATTGACTGTTGCAGCTCCAGTTACGGTGAAAGCAATGGATGAAGCTTTTGGAGCTTTAGGAAGCCAAAGATCAATTGTAAGATGGGCATTTGAAGATGACACTAAAATTGGTGATGTAAAAAGATTTGAGGTGGCTAATTTAGGTCACGTTATCGCAAAAGTTAAGAAAGTAGATAACTCAGGATTAGTAGCGGTTACTTTAGTAAGACCTTATGTAGAGCCAATTCTTAAAAACAAGAAAAAAGCTGAGTTGATTAAAGCGAAAATGACGGGAACTTCATTAGAAGCGATTGCAAAAGCTACAGGTTCAACAGTGCAACAAGTTTCAGGTGTTACTATGGATAATCCGGTTTTAGCTGGAGGAGTAGGACAAGAGCCTAAAGTAGTTGGAAATGCATTTGCATTAGCGGCTAATAAATTATCAGCGCCAATTGAAGGTAATACGGGTGTTTATGTTGTTAAAAACATCAGTACTGTAAAAGCACCAGCTTTAAAAAGCCATGCTCCTTACATCACTAAATTAAAAGCGCAAAGCGGTTCTGATTCAAATAGAGTTGTTCCTGCATTGAAAGCAAACGCTAAAATTGAAGATAACAGAAGATTGTTCAACTACTAAACTTTTGCTTAGATAGTTTAAAAATAGAAACCCGATACATTTCAAATGTATCGGGTTTTTCATTTATTGTAAACAGAAGCTGATTTATAAAAGTAAATACTCCTAAATAATTAAGCCGAATTTTATAATATCATCTCGCTATATGGAATGATAGTCTGATATCCTTTTGAGTTAAAATAGATGGTTGGGTTTTCTTTTGAGATAGCCAAAACAAAATCACCTCCCCATGCCCCGAGACTTTTAACAACACCTTTGAAATCTGGGAATAGAGCTTCTTTCACGGTTTTCATCTCCAGAATATTGCTCATGGCAATTTCATGTTTTTCTACAGCCAAGGCAAATGCATTCAATGTTTCCGCTCCAATCACGGACTGTGTTATGGCATTATTGGTAATGATTTTTTTTTCTAAATGATTGTTTTTATTATTGTAGTAAGAAGCGATGGCAACTTTGCTGCTTTGTTTCTTGTTGAGATAAACAAAATATAAATTTTCTGTAAATTCAGGACTAAAAATTACTTTTTCAACTTTCGCATTTCCTGCTTCTATCGAGTATAAAATAGGGGAGTCGTTTTGTGCGCAGGCGATGTCGTAACCGCTGCCTCCAAAACTGTTTTTAAGAAGCGTAAACGCATTAATTTGCAACCACTGTGCAATATTGTTTATTAAAGTGGAAGAGGTGCCCAATCCCCAATTTTTAGGAAAGCTTAGTTCAGTGGTGATGATGTAACCTTCTGCATTATTGATGAAGTCTGGATTTAAGCGATAGGCTTCATATAAAATTGTTATTAAGGTAGTTTTGACAGTCTCCACTTCCGGATTTATTTTATTTGAAATTTCAGAAAACGAAATGGTTTCTTCAAACCAGATACTACCGTCAAAATCGTGGCTTCTCCATTTTATTTCTTGGTTGCTTCCTTTTTGTACAATTAGGTTTTGTCCAAATTTTGTTGGCAATGCAAAAGCTTTGGCACCATCTAATACCAAATATTCTCCTGTGATTAAAAGTTTTCCGTTACTGTAAAATGTTTGTTTCATGTACTTTCTTTTAGCCCCGATGGAAACGGCATCCTTTTGTTCTGGCGTTCAGAACAAAAGATAGAGTGAACAGCGGGATTAAGCTCCTAAATAAATAGGTGTTATTTTCTTAAATTTTCGATATAATCAACCACCGCGCTATGTGAAACGACATGGTGTTTGAAATGTTTGCGAATTACGATACGCTCGTCTTCATTCGCTTCAAATTGGTTGAGAATGTTGTTGAGATGCATTTTCATGTGACCATCCTGAATTCCTGTCGTTGTCAAGGAACGTAGGGCAGCAAAGTTTTGAGCTAAACCGGCTACCGCTACAATTTGCATGAGTTCTTTTGCGGAAGGTTTTTCCAGCATTTCTAATGATAGTTTTACCAAAGGATGCAAAGAAGTTAATCCGCCAACAGTTCCTAATGCCAAAGGGATTTCGAGCCAAAAAGTAAAAATGCCATGCTCTATTTTGGCATGGGAAAGACTGGAATATTGTCCATTTCGTGCAGCATAGGCGTGAACACCGGCTTCAACAGCACGGAAATCATTTCCTGTGGCCAATACAACGGCATCCACTCCGTTCATGATTCCTTTATTGTGGGTAACCGCACGGAAAGGTTCTACTTCGGCTATTTGGACCGCTTGAACAAATCGTTCAGCAAATTCTTGTGGATTTTGAATGTGTTTTTCTTCTAAATCAGTTATCGGGCAGGAAACTTCAGCACGAACAATACAATTCGGTACATAGTTAGAAAGAATGCTCATCACGACCTGAATGTCTTTTTCAGTTTCCGAGAATAGTTCATAAGCCTGGGCTTCTTCTTTTAATGTCTTGGCAAATTGTTCCAAACAAGAATTGATAAAGTTGGCGCCCATGCTGTCTTTTGTTTCAAAAGTGACATGCAACTGAAAATAATCTGGAATTAAATTGGTTTTGTCTTTTAGGATAATATCCAGGATTCCGCCACCACGTTTTTGCATGTTCTTAGTGATGTTTTCCGTATTTGAAAAAAATGCTGCTTTAGTTTGAATGAAAAAACGCTCTAATTTTGAAGCATCACCTTTAAAAATAAAGTGAACCTGACCAATCTTTTCGGTATCGATTACAGTTGCTTTGAAACCACCGCGAGTGGACCAGAATTTTGCTGATTTTGCGGCAGCAGCAACAACAGAACTTTCTTCAATAGCCATTGGAATTGTGGTGTTTTTTCCGTTAATCAGGAAGTTTGGAGCCACTCCAAGAGGGATGTAGAAATTAGATATTGTGTTTTCGATGAATTCATCATGTAATTTCTGTAGATTTTCGTCAGAATTCCAATACTTTTTTAGTAGTGCTATGGCTTCCTGTGGATTAGAAAAGTATTCTTTTGCAATCCAGTTTATTTTTTCTTCTTTGGATAATTTAGAAAATCCGGCAACGACTTTATTCATTCTCAATTAATTATAGGATAATTTTTTGCAAAGATACGGTTTAGCTGTTTTGTTTTTACCATAGAATATTCAATAAATAATTTTGTCGGATATTGTTTTTAACATTTAACACATCAAATGTGAAATAATTGTAAATTTTTCACTAAAATTGACGGTTTTTAAATCTAAATCAATCTTATGAATTCGAACAGGTTAACGACCTTACTTTTATTCTTGTGTTTTACTGTTTTTGGACAACAAAAAATCACTGTCGACGAGATTTTCAATGGCGCTTTTCGTCCTAAAACAATGGATAAATTACAGTCCTTGAAAAATACCAATCAATACACGGTATTAAATCTTGATAATCAATCCGGAAGTATGCAAATCGATTTATATGATTTTGCAACGCTAAAAAAAACGGCTACTTTAATTGATACTAAAAATCATAAAGAATTACCAAAAATAAATAGTTACTCTTTCGATTCTTCAGAGAAAATGATCTTGTTAGCTTGTAATTCTAATAAGATATTCCGTCACTCATTTACAGCAGACTATTATTTGTATGATATTGCAACGAAACAATTGACTAAATTGTTCGATTTTCAAGTGCAAGAACCAACTTTCTCTCCAGATGGAAAAAAGATTGCTTACGCCAAAGAAAATAATCTTTATGTCTATGATTTGGCTTCCAAGAAATCAACGCCAATTACTACAGACGGAAAAAGAAATAGTATAATCAATGGAATTACCGACTGGGTTTATGAAGAAGAGTTTGCTTTTGTGAAAGCCTTTGACTGGAGTAAAGACAGTAAAAAAGTTGCTTATATTCGTTTTGACGAAACTGAGGTTCCTGAATTTTCGATGTCAGTGTTTCACAAAGAGTTGTATCCTAAAACTCAAACATTTAAGTATCCTAAAGCGGGTGAAAAAAATTCAGTAGTTTCTTTACATATTTATGATGTCAATACTACAGGTGTCAAAGAAGTGAATTTAGGAAATTATTCTGATTTTTATATTGCCAGAATGCAATGGACGAATGACGCCAATGTATTATCAGCTCAAGTATTGAATCGTCATCAGGATAATTTGGATTTGTTGTTTATCGATGGCAACTCAGGAACTGCAAAAGTGGTTTTGAATGAAAAAGACAAAGCCTATGTGGATGTAACGGATAATTTGACTTTCTTAAAAGACAATAGTTTTATCTGGACCAGTGAGAAAGACGGTTTTAATCATATTTATTTGTATGACAAAACAGGTAAACTCAAAAATCAAGTAACCAAAGGAAAATGGGAAGTAACTTCTTATTATGGTTTTGACGAAAAAAACAAGACCGTTTTTTATCAATCTACAGAAAACGGATCTATTAACAGAGATGTTTACAGAATCAATTTAGACGGGAAAAGCAAGTTGCGTTTGTCTCAAAATACAGGGACTAATGTGGCTACTTTAAGCCCAAATTTTCAATACTACATCAATACCTTCTCTAGTGCTTCTTTACCAACAACCTATACGTTGAACGAAGCAAAATCAGGAAAGCAAATTCAGGTTATCGAAAATAACGAAACCTTAGCTTCTAAATTAAAAGGCTACAATTTACCTTCTAAAGAATTTTTAGTTTTAAAAACCGATAAAGGAAATGAATTGAATGCTTGGATGATCAAACCAAAGGATTTTGACCCAACCAAAAAATATCCGGTTTTTATGTTTCAATATTCAGGACCAGGATCGCAACAAGTGGCAAATCAATGGGGGAGTTCTAATGAGTATTGGTTTATGATGCTTTCGCAGCAAGGTTACATTGTAGCTTGTGTTGACGGTAGAGGAACTGGTTATAAAGGAGCAGATTTTAAAAAATGTACTCAAAAAGAATTAGGAAAATACGAAGTGGAGGATCAGATTGATGCTGCAAAAGTAATTGGGAATTACGCATTTGTGGATAAATCAAGAATAGGAATCTTTGGCTGGAGTTATGGAGGATTCATGGCGTCTAACTGTATCTTGAAAGGAAATGACGTTTTTAAAATGGCCATTGCTGTGGCACCAGTAACTAATTGGCGTTTTTATGACAGCGTGTATACGGAAAGATATATGCAAACACCTCAAGAAAACCCAAGTGGCTATGATGAAAATTCACCAATAAACCATGTGGATAAATTGAAAGGGAAATTCCTTTTAATTCATGGTTCAGGGGACGATAATGTGCATGTACAAAATTCGATGCAAATGATGGAGGCTTTAATTCAGGCTAATAAACAATTTGATTCTCAGATTTATCCGGATAAAGACCACGGGATTTCAGGAGGGAAAACCAGAATACAATTGTATACTAAAATGACTAATTTTATTAAAGAAAATTTATAATTCAACTTTTTACCATAATCAAAAATAAATAACATGACAGAAGCTCAAGTAAAAACAGCACATCCAAAAGGACTTTGGGTATTGTTTGGAACAGAAATGTGGGAACGATTCAATTTCTATGGAATGCGGGCAATTTTAACATTATTCATGGTGAATTCTTTAATGATGAAAGAGGCAGACGCTTCTCTTATCTATGGAGGTTTCTTAGGATTGTGTTATTTAACGCCGATGTTGGGAGGGTTTATTGCTGATCGATACTTCGGAAATAGAAACTGTATTCTCTTGGGT